>Ga0123341_1003093_pt1 | contig 14099 bp, 17 predicted proteins | sample Turbeapinknodule_FD_89959 | JGI IMG/M metagenome (GOLD analysis project Ga0123341, IMG submission 89959) | Root nodule microbial communities of legume samples collected from Mexico - Turtle bean Mexico pink nodule | ecosystem: Host-associated > Plants > Roots > Nodule | place: Mexico: Nepantla... | reverse complement strand
GGTTTTGTGAAAAACATGGGATATCACATAGCTTTTCAGCCCCTAGGACTCCCCAACAGAATGATGTAGTTGAGAGGAAAAATAGATCACTAGAAGAACTTGCTAGGACTATGTTGAATGAATATAAGCTACCTAAATATTTCTGAGCAGATGCATTTTATACTGCAAATTATGTGTTAAATAAACCTTAATTAAGCCTATCCTTAAGAAAATACCTTATGAGCTATATAAAGGTAGAAAACCTAGTGTAAGTCATCTTAGAGTGTTTGGATGTAAATGTTTTGTACTGAATAATGGCAAAGAGAATTTGGGAAAATTTGATGCAAAATTTGATAAAGGAATTCATATTGGCTATGCTTTAAATGGTCATGCTTATAGGGTTTTCAATAAAAGATTGCTAACAGTGGAAGAATCAATGCATGTTGTATTTTATGAATATGATAATTACATGCCAAAACCTGTTTCAGATGACTTAGAATGTGATGATTTAAGATCTGTTTTGCATAAAAATGAATTGATTCATATAGATGTTGATGACTCATATGTTGTCAAAGAACCTACTGTTTTTGTAGATTTACCAAAAGAATGTAAGACCCCAAGAGATCTCACCCTTGACAATGTCATTGGAAATATTGAAAAAGATGTTTCAACTAGGAATTCTCTAAACAATCTCTGTGAGACAATGGCATTTGTTTCTCAAGAGGAACCAAAAAATTTGGATGAAGCTCTCAGGGACAAAGACTGGATTCTGGCTATGCAGGAGGAACTGAATCAGTTGGTCCTGAATGAGGTATGGTCACTTGTTCCAAGAATACCTGAAATGAACATCATTGGAACAAAGTGGATATTCAGAAACAAGATGAATGGGCATGGGGTGATTACCAGAAGTAAAGCCAGACTTGTGGCTAAAGGTTATAACCAAGAAGAGGGAATAGATTATGATGAAACATATGCACTAGTGGCTCAGTTTGAAATTGTCAGACTTCTCCTTGCTTTCTCCTGCATAAAAGGATTCAAGCTATTCCAAATGGATGTGAAAAGTGCCTTTTTGAATGGTTATATCAATGAAGAAGTATTTGTTTCACAGCCCCCAGGATTTGAAGACCATCAACATCCAGAACATGTATTCAAACTTAAGAAAGCTCTTTATGGGCTAAATCAAGCCCCTAGACAATGATATGAGAGGTTGAGTGATTTTCTTACCTCACAAGGCTATGATAGAGGCACATCAGATAAAACATTATTCTTTAAGAGAAAAGAGGACGACATAATTCTAGTTCAAGTCTATGTGGATGATATCATATTCGGTCAAACAATGAAGAATTGGGTGAAACATTTGTGGAAATCATGAAGAGTGAGTTCGAAATGTCTATGATGGGTGAGTTGAATTATTTTCTAGGCTTGCAGATCAAACAACTCAAGGATGGCATATTCTTAAATCAGGCTAATTATTGCAAGGATCTGTTAAGAAAATTTGGAATGGATAAGTGCAAATCAATCAGCACACCCTTCTCAACTAGCTGCCATCTAGATCATGATATTGCTAGAAATCCTATTGATGACACTAAGTACAAAGGGCTTATTGGGTCTCTATTGTATCTTACTGCTAGCAGACCTAACATAATGTTTGCTGTGTGCATGTGTGCTCGTTTCCAATCTACTCCAAAAGAATCACATTTCAATGCTGCTAAAAGGATTCTAAAATATCTACAAGGAACAAAAGAAGTTGGCTTGTGGTATCCAAGTAATATTTCATTAAACTTGACTGGTTACTCTGATTCAGACTTTGCAGGTTGCAAGATTGATAGAAAGAGCACCAGTGGCACCTGTCACTTGCTTGGATCAAGCTTGATCTCATGGCAATGTAAAAAGCATACATGTGTTGTTGTCTCTACTGTTGAAGCAGAGTATATTGCTGTAGGGAGTTGCTGTGCTCAAACCCTATGGCTAAGGTAGCAGTTAAATGAATTTGGTATCTTGCTTAATAATATACCTTTGCTATGTGATAATACTAGTGTCATCAATTTAACTAAAAATCTTATCATGCATTCAAGAACTAAACATATTGAAATAAGGCATCACTTTCTAAGAGAACATATATCAAATGGAACATGTGAAATTAAATTCATTGGTACTGATTTACAACTTGGTGATTTGTTCACTAAACCTTTGGCCAAAGATAGGTTTAATTTTCTGCTAAATGAATTGGGTATTATAAATGTTAATTGTCCATTCCAGTAAAAAAATAAATATGTTTATTATCAATTAAACATGTTTTTTTTTTCTGTTACTGGTTTGGATTGTTGACTAGGAAAAGAGAAACATTAATATCTGTTCTTTGACTGTTTGACTGACATAGTGGGTATTAACCAACCTATCTTTGACGGTTTTGGTCATGGTCTTGTAACTGTTTTGATGAATTGGCTGCTCAAATGGGAAGTGTTATGTATGCATTGTGATTCAAAATATTTTCTGCCCCTTTTCAAAGATACTCTGTACATACACAGAGAATCAAATCCTCGTGTATCTCTGCTCTTAACCGCTTGATCAAAACATCATTGATTTTCTATATAAATATGTTTTAAACATTGTTAAATCTCACCACTCACTACTTGACTCAAATATGGTAAGGTAATGGCTTTTCTTTGGTTATTTGTTGCTGCATTCTTTTCACTCCACACTAATTTGTCTTCAAGTTAATTGATGTGCAGACTTAAAACTGGTTCAACAATGGCTTCTTCTTCACGGCAGAAAAAGAAGAATAAGGAAAAACACAACAATTCTCAAGGGGTACTAGAAAATTGGTTTGCTGGACATGAAGAGGGGATAACTGCTTACATACATGAGATGAGTATAAAGCATATAAACATACCCAAGGTCTTACAATTCTCCTTGCTAAAAACTAAGAAATTGGCTGAAACCAGATCTGCATTGAAGAATAAAAAACTGAAGCAGTTTCTAGAGATGACTGGTAATGTATATCCTGACCTAGTGAAGGTCTTTTACACCAATTTAACTCTGGATGGGAAGAATATTGTGTCATATGTGAAAGGCATTAAGATAAAAGTCACAAATAATGTGTGGTATTCTGGTTTGAAGGTTGGAAAAGGGAACACAAATGGAATTCAAGAGTTCAATAAAATCCAATACTACAGGAGCTGTGTAAGAAATCCATCTCAGAGTGTCAACAGGTTCCATGTAGGTAATCTGAATTTAACTCCAAGATTAATTGCCTACATCATTGAATGGAAACTTATTCCTAGAGTCACTAACCATGCTGTTTTACATGAAGAAGATTTAATTCTCCTTTATTACATTATGAATCTGATCAAAGTTAACTGGTATACATCATCATGGAACATATGTTGAAATCGAAAAGGTTAACTGATTAAAAATTTCCTTATGCTATTCTTGTGTTAAAATTAATTGATCATTTTGGTATTAACACTACTAATGAGAGGAATGAGACCATCAAAGCTGTGACTGAGATTGATAATTCAACTCTCCTGAAGATGGGATTTCACAAAGTGGAAGAATGCTTGGTGTTTCTCAAAAGCAAGACTCACAGGGAGGAACATGGAGGTTCAAATGTAAACAATGAAGAGGGAGATGATACAGTGCCTATGGAAGATGATACTGTGCAAGCTGCAGAACAGTCTTGCTATGAAGTTCATCACACATCATCACACAGGATGGAGTCCCCTACTGAACATGCTAGGAGTCAAAGAATGCGATCCCCATCTACAGAATATAGAGGAGATTCACCAGCACCACAATCAATGAATGAAGATGTTGCTGTAATTCACCACAATGCTCTTGTTGCCTATCAAGCTCCAGAATACAGAGGTGAACCCATGTCCATGTTTGAGAGGCAGGTCCTGTATCGACTTGATGCTCTGTCAGAGGAGCAAAAGACCTATTTTGAGGCAACTCAAGCCAGGTTCCAACATCTCGATCATCAAATTGAAGGAGTTCAGGTGCAGTTAGCAGAACTATACTACAAGGAGTAGAAGTGCTTTGTTTCTATGCTTATCTTTCACCTAGTTTATGTTTTTGTAATTTGTTGAACAATTTGAGTTACTATTTGGAATGTTATGTTTATGGTATTATATTTCTCTATGCTCAAATGCTGTTTGATGAATCCAAAGGGGAGAAAAATAGATAGCTCGCCATGCTAGGTGATACAGGGAGTTACACTCTAGCCCTAAATCTGGTTTATGGTATGATTACTTTCAGCTTTTGTATTTTAGTATTTGGTGCAGTACAGGTGCTGATCTTTCTTCAAAGCAATAAAGTTATGGGGTTTTGTCTCCATCTAACAGGGGGAGATTGTTGAAGATGAATGTTGCTCCCTTCAAAACTATGTGTTTGATGAAGCCAAATGTGTAGTTTGCTTTGTTGTTTATGTTTGTATTTAGGGGTTGTCTTGTGTTTAGATTAGAGGTTGTTTAAAGTGAGCTTTTTGCATCATGACCCACCTCTTAACCCTTAACCATGTGATAAGAGCAAGCATAATGTTTTCTAAAAATGTTTTTCACATGTTTTGCCAAAATATACTTTACTGCACAGAAAATGAATCCCTTCTTTCTTAAATAAATAAATTATTTCTTAAAATGATGTTTTGCTAAAAAAATTTGGTAACCTTAGTTTGTGCATCAAGAATCTTGACTCAGTTTTCATACTATCAAAACGACTGAGTTTCATCTGTTCAAATATCTCTTGTTATTTTCTTTAAAATTAATATGTTCTTCATCTAATGAATAGATTCCTTTTAGTTTGGTGCATTGTTCTTGAGAAGTTTTCCCATATTTATATTAGCACCAAGAAGCTTGACTTAGTCTCTTGTAACTAAGTTGCAACCTTTCAAAAACTCTTTTTGCTTTTGAAAATAAATCTATTCATTTTATTTTCAATCTGTTCATTTTATAAATGCTTTAAACTGTTTTTTAAAAGTATCTTATAAAATGTCTCTTATAAAAGAAGAGTTGGTTTTGACTTAAAGCTGTGGTTGAGAAAACGAGTTTTATAACAGAGATTGAGAGATTTCAGAGATTGAACATGTGTTCTTGAAAGATTTTTCAAATCAGAAACTGTGCTTGATCTTGTTTTTAGCTCTAAGCTTGGTTAGAGGTGTTGTCACTGTTTTGGACAATTTGTTCTATTGGTTTAGTCAGGTTTCTGCTTTCTCTTTCCAGGTGTATTCCTTTCATCATTCATTTCTTTGTAAATTGGGATTGTAAGACTCTTCTTGATAGGGTTTCTTGAAGAGTTGAGTGTGCTGAAATAGAGTTTTTCAGCTAGGTGAGCCTTGTTCTTGTAGGGTTCAAGAACATTAGGTTTTCTAATTGGTGTGTACTGTTTTTAGTGGATTTCACCTTGGATAAGGTGAGACTGGATGTAGCTTATTTGAGTGAACCAATATAATTGTGTTGTGTTCAATCTTTCTTAATCCCTACACTCAATAACTATTGCATAAGCTGATTTGTCAAGAAATAAATCTATTCAATTGAAATTGAACCTGTTCATTTTGGGTTTGTTCACACTGTTCTTGTTTTATGGAAAACCAATTTGAATAACTTGTGAAAATTTGAGAGTATTGTTGGAAATAATTGAAGTATTGGGTTCTGTAAAAATCAACTTAATGTATTGTCAAGTTTTATTCAAGTGGGTGATTTTATATTCAAGAATTGTATACTAACTCAACCCTATGATTTTCTTCTACTGAAATTAATGTGCACTTTGCCTGTTGATCAATTCACTTAATATTAGGAACTCACATCTCTGAATTACTATTTCGTTAATGTAAGCAGAAAAACAAATATGTTCATATCAAAATAAATAGATTATTTTTCTTTGTCCTGTGATAAAACTGAATCTGGTTGAAATTTTTAAAAGCTCAATGCCCCCCCCCTCTTGAAATTAGGCACTATTGAACCCAACAAACATAAGAGAAGACAATGAGGCAACATTGTCCTAGGTACACAATAGTCGGCCAAAAGCGTTTTACAAGAGGTTATTCTCGGGCAGTACTAAAGTTTGTGATGGACAACCAAGCAACATACATCCTAAAGGAGATCCATGAAGGAGTGTGTGGAAACCATTTGGGGGATAAAATGATGGTTGCGAAAGTCCTCAAGGATGGTCACTTTTGGCAGACCTTCTAAAGTGATTGTGTTGATTATGTGAAGAAATGCATTAAGCATCAGGAGCACAACACTTTGTCACACCTCAAGCCTGAAACACTCTATAGCGTCATGTCCCCATGGCCGTTTGCAGATGAGGAATGGATATCATTGGCTCGTTCAACCCGGGCTAAGGGAAGACTTAGTTTCTACTATTTGGAGTTGACTACTTCACCAAATGATAGAGGTTTAACCCCTCACCTCAATCTCGGCCAAATAAGTCCAAAACTTAGTTTGGCGAAACAAAGTGTATCAGTTTGGCATCCCTCATACTAGCATAATAAATAATGACTGGCAATTCATTGACCAAGGGTTGAATACCTTTTATAAAGGACTAGGTATAAAGTCCATCACGATCTTGTTCGAGCACCGTCAAACCCATGAGACAACAAAGTCATCCTTAATGAGTTAAAGAAACGTATTGGCTCGGCAAAGGGATTGATGCACGCCCCAAACAACAACTCAAGAAATCTCGTATAGTCTAACTTAGAAAACCGAAGCCATGATCCCGATAGAAGTAGGGGAGTTATCCCTAAAACGACAAATTTTTTACTTGTCTCTCAATCAAGCAAGCCTATCGGTCGGCCTAGATCTTATCCACAAGTTTCGAGACAAGAGCAGGATAAGAGAGGAGGCATACAAGCTCCGAGCGGCAAAAAGATACAATTCAAAGGTTAAACCAAAAAGCTTCTAAAAGGGTGACCTCGTATGGCAGATGTATAGTTATGCAAGAAGGACTGAAGACAAATTATCGGCCAACTGGGAAGGACCCTTCCAAATCTGAGAAGTAGCGTTCCGAGGGGGTATATTATTTAGAATTGTTATCATGAAAAGCTATACCAAGGACATAGAATTCCACCCATCTCAAAATTTTTTATAGTTGAATAAAATTATACCATTTTTCCTCACTTGACCATTTTTTTCTCTAAAGAATGATTTCGGTCGGGAAGGATTTAATGAGACATTTTTAAATTTCTTATCTTTTCAACTAAACTGAAGTTAAAATTCAACCGGACGATAATAAAATCTAAAGACTCGACTCAGCTAAGGAAGCTTTACCTTAACCGGTAATCCCTCCTAATGTTTAAAGACTCAGCTCAACCAAGGAAACTTTACCTTTATTGGTAATTCCTCCCGATGCCTAAAGATTCAGCTCGACCAAGGAAGTTTTGCCTCAATCGGAAATTTGTCTCGAGACCAATTGATATAACTTCAAAGAAAACAATACAGTCCGAGAACAGACCACATATGATCGGTGACTTTTTATTACTTGTTCATTTTAAAGTTTATTAAAGATATGTATATTTAAAGAGACCGAACTAAGTTAGAAACAACATTTTCATAAAAGATAAGAGAAGGAGGCCACATCCCGGCCCTGAGGGAATAAAATTACATAAAAAATGTTGAGACCTAATCGTCTTCTTCCTCAATGTCAAGAACATCGATCCTCGACTACATGTATATTCTCAAAGGCCACATATCGACCCTCAAACACATCCTTGGTCAAGTCAAAATCGCCATCACTGGGAAAACCATTATATAGGACGAAGGTCTGTCGGACGATCTGCTTGAAGCTCTCTTCACACAAACCCAAGACATTGTCTTGAAGTTTTTCAAGCTCAGCTGCGACTAACGACTTCTCAGCCTTTAAGGTCGCATGCTTGGCCTTGAGCTCCTCAACCTTAGCCTCTAATTGACTCTCTACATAAGCCACTCGACTCTTCTCCCTTGCTTTGATCTCAGTGCATCTCATATTGCTCAGCTCGAGCTCGACATTAGCCTTGACCATTCTTTATTAAAAAGACGACACCGCTTTCAATGCTACTTCAGTGAGCTTGAAGCCTCGACTAGTTCATGCTTGAGGCGGGATACTTCCTCAACAATTTTCTTATCGACTTCATTAGCAACTAGTCTCGTCAACACAAGAGTCCAAGCTTGCATCTCAATCACTGCTGAAAGGATATCACGACGAGGAGTTGACTTTAGTATCTCCTCCTCGTTCGGCAACAAGATGACATGTATTCCCTTGGAGAATTGGAGATTCCCCCAAGCAGTGGGAGGGAACCTCCGACAACACCGGTCGTGGAAAGCGATCCTAGCTGGATGGGAGAGGGTTTAAGCGGATGTCTTGGTGTGCCATGGGGCGACCGAATGGTGGTGGTCGTCATCTTTCTCTTCCTCCTCCTATTGCCTTCTTCTGAGTGTTGACTGGGTTCAGGCACTCCGGTAGGGGAAGGGTTGCCAGTTGCAACTGTTTCAATGTTGCCTTTACCTTTAAAGGCAACCTTTTTCTGCAGATCGACCATCATAGATGCAGTCTGAGGGGGCGACTTGAGTCTTTATAACTACAAAGTAGAGATTATTAGTCAGAATGATAAATTGACCAAGTGGAAGGATTATGTGAACATACCATGAAAGTATGTCCATCGTTGGGATGACTTATCAAAAATGGTGTAGACCTTCAAATCCTCGAGGCTCGAGGAGGAATGAGGCTAGTGTTTGAACCGAGTAGGGGTCTTGGTAATAGAAAGGAAATCTAGATCGACTATTTTAATCAAAGAAATATTCCATACCCTCCAGCTCTATGAATATCTTAAAAAAATTTCCTTTGAAATTTTTGTATGAGGTAGTATAAGGGGCAAAAGGAATGTAACCTAGTCGACTGATAAGTTATAGCCAACTTACAGGGTCGGTCAGGTGAGAAGTATAATAATGAAGGAAGGTGGGTCTCGAGGGAAGGACGGAGACAGAACATATAACAAACAAGCCGAAAGGCCTGAAGGGAAGCCCAATAGTTGGGATGAAGCTGAGAAGGGGCAACTTTAAGTTCCTGAAGGACACCCACGATAAACTCATCAAAGGGAAAAACTATGTGAAGGTTAGAGAAGAAGCAGGAATAGGTGAAGGAAAAGGGAGGTTCAGAGGGAGCCCTATCGATACAAACGTATCGACCGAATGACACAAATCTATATCAAGGATGCCATCAGCAACATCGGGTTTCAAGAGACACACTCTGTCCACAAAAGAAGCCATTGAGGAAGAGTCATGGAACAAGAAAAAATACTCAATCACCTTAGGATCAACTCAATTGAATCCCATATGATGGGACGACTCCCTAGTAGGGGTTGATCAGTCGGTAGCCTTGGTCAGGTCATTAGCCTTAACTAGGTTTACACCCAACAACACAACCCTCATAGGTTGAGAAGAACCTATGTTTTCACCTCTTAAGTGATCAACTCTTGCAGAGTCGTCAGTAGGAGGGCAAGGCATGGATAGCCCTGACCGATAGAGGCTCGGTCAAGGATGAACTGAACGAAGAAGATGAAGAAGAAGAAAGGGATGAAGTAGATTCAGAAGAAACATAAAAGAAGAAGAGATGACTAACCTCTTGGAATGAAAGGAAAACACCTCGTCAGATTGTACATTTCGAAATTCGGAGCAAAATAAGTAGAAGACGAAGGTTGGGGAACCACTATTTATAGGCGCTGAGGGGAGGGGGGACAATGAAACATCTCCTTGATCTCAACCGTTAGATCGTTTTTTATCCAATGCTCATTACGTCGTACGATTTTGTGCCCAAAAATACTAAGTAATCATGAGGACGATCTGTCAAGGTTTCGACACCGTCAACGTAACATCCCACCTCGGTAAGTGCAACGGTCACATTTTGACTCTTTAGGTTGAATCTCTCGGGCTTGGGGGGCAAGTGTACTTGTCGGAGAGACTTTGGTACCCGGTTTGTGTCGTCGACATGTCCAAGGTGCATTGAATATCAGAAGGAGATTAACAAGTCTAAACATTAGGTAATGTTCTTAATCATGATCCAAGCACTAATCCGACCCAATAATAATGGGTCCATAATAATCATATAATATTCACAAGTTTCAAGAAAAAAGTACGTCATTATCGTGTATTAATTGCACCGAGCACCGAATAACGAATACTTACTTGATCGTCAGAGCACCTTTCGCAGGTGGCATCTCGACCGAGAACATACGAATGAGATAGGAAGTTGATAGAGGAGAAGGAGCGAGAGTTGTCCTAGACAAAGTGAAGTTGTTGAATTGAGTAATGAAGGAAGACAAGTGACTGACTGATCGAAGGATGAATGTAATAGTTCTCTCATATCCCTTTTAGGCGAGAACCATTAATATAGTAACTAATTATTTTTGTCTCTAAAATTAATTTTTATTTAATGATATTCTTATAGTGAAACGTAAATTTAATAAATTATAATAAATTGTATTTTATTACTACTTTTTTAGATTATTTATGATATAATTTTTTAATTTATTAAAGCATCAAATATAAAATTATAATATATATTAATTTTATTATATTTTAATAAATAAACATGTCTAACTATGAAATGTGAAAAACCTTTTTATAAACTGGAGTCTATTTAATTAAATACATATTTAAAAAACTTAAACTTAACACCAGCCAAATCAAATTTGAAACGAGTGAGACAATTGATTCTTATCAGAAGGCTTGATCTGTTATTACTCCTAATAAATTTGGTTTTGTTTTAGAGTATTAAATAACTCAAAGAATTTGCAACAGATGAGCAGAGACCAAAGTGTGTTTACATTTCATTGTTTGATTAACAAATTAAACTAAAAAATAAAAAGCATTTGGCAGAAATCATTGCTGAGATAATGGCGTAACATACTTGGGCTAACTCTGTCTCCTACTATCTAGCATTTTTCTTAAGATTTAGTATATAAAATTAGTGAAATTAATGATAATCTTCGAGTTCGTTAATGAACAGCTATTGTTTGCTGTATCTCCAGGAGAATTAGTTTGACTAAGTTCCATAAATGATAGGATGGTTACATTCTTACACAAATTATTATTATTTATGTTATAAAGGAATCACTTTAAATGCATATTGATATTATCTTATAATAAACAACTTTTGTTCAGTTTTGAATCCAGCTAGGTTTTTGTGATTGCGTGAGACAACAACGTAGACGTGGTTAAAGACTTAGGTTTTGTTGCTCTCTTTGGTTTTGCAAATCACTGTTATGCTGGAGACGTGGAGACAATTACGTTGTGTTTGGATATGAGAATGGATAAGATCATTGACTCTCATTTTGTCTACTTAGTTGTGTTCATGCTTTATGACTTTTTCTTAATTATTTTTCAATATAAATATAAACATATATAAAAATAAATAAATGAAAAACAGATTTTTTAATCAAAGCGTGTAAAGAATCCAAGTGAGTCCAAGTCTCATATTAAATAGAAGTAAGAAAGTTTAACAACATATAAGAAATAAGACTTACAAACTCATTACCTCAAAGTTTTAGTTTTTGACTAAAGATGATATCAATCTTTTATATGAGTTTGACTTATGTCTCATTTTTTAGATCTCTCCAATAAATTTTCCTTAAAAGACCCAACAAAATAAAACTAAAATTTGCAAAAGAAGGTTATGTTAATAGTACTCCTTGAATTAAAAATTTCTTTGCTAATTTGTGTTGGTGTGTGGTAATGGCACTAGTAAAAAAAAATAAAAAAATTCGACTAAGAATAACGACATTTTAAAAGAATCTATAGTAGCAAAAATAGTGGTGGCATTTCTGTAATTTTTTTGAATTTTCGATGAGAAATAACGATGCTATAACCATAGTTAAAAATGAATTTGAGCACAAATAACGATGGTTGGTACACTGAACCGTCGTTATAAAACTGAAAATAAATCAAAACCCTCCTAGCCCGCGCTCGAACTCACTCTTTTTCTCCCTCGTGCTATTCTTCTCCATTGAGCGTCGTTTGCGACTCCACTGTTTTCGTCACCGTTCCTCTAGCTCTCCTCTCTCCCTGCAAACCCTCTGAGCTTCCAGCCCACACCTCCACGTTGCTAACCATCCAAGCTCCTCAACCCCCGTGCCACCAACGTCTTTTTCTCTCCTCTGTGCATCTTCTTCTCTCTACCCCTCTTTTTCGTCTGATGACATCGGTGATCGCCACATCTCTCCTCCGCGCGCGAGCCCTTCATGGCGACAGTACCTCCGCACGCCGACAACCGACAACACCTAAACCCTAAACCACTATAGAAGGTTAGTTAGTATTTTTAATTTTTTTTTAATTAATTTTATAATAAATATTTCCATGCTATGTGTTGATTAGTTAGTAGTTTAGAGTAGTTTAACGTATGTATCATCACTAAAAAGAAAGAAAGCAAAGCTCGTTTGGTGTGCATAATTGAGGCAATATTGTAAAATTCATTAAAAATAGGTAGAAAGTGATTTTTTATCCAATTTTTTTTTTTTTTTGTAGGAACTTCACTTAGTGGATATTTAATGGAGCAGTCTTGACATTGAAGAGATGAGTGATAGATTTGGAGTTGGAAAAAATTAGCATTGAGAAACTTCAAACGACCATAACTTTTGATAGAGAAGTCAGATGGAGAGGCGTAAAATATGAAAGTTACTCGAAACGAGGTAACGAATCACGTGACCAAAGGTAATGTGTTTCTTGAGGGGTTCAAGGTCACTACTTTGGTGTATGGTGTTTTGTAATTTGGTTTGATTACATAGTGGTTAACCCAGTGATTTGTGGGGACTGGATGTAGCTCTTGACTTAAGAGTGAACCAATATAAATTGTTTGTGTGATTCTCTCTTACCCTGAACTCCTTGAAATTCCGTTTTTAAGTTGTTTAAGTTTAATTGGTATAAACAACTGATTGATTTGAAGAAACAATCAGTTGTTTTTCTGTGTTTTGCTTTAAAAATAGTTTGTGTTCTTGGCTAACTTGGTTCTGGATTTCTACACAGAATTTCATTGAACCTCCAAAAGTTTTCATAAATCTCTTATAAATAATTGACCCCCCCCCCCTCTTGTTTAAGGTCTTAGATCATTAATTAAAAGTAGTTGGAATCATTTAAAAACAATTCAAAGCACTTAACGATCTTATGTTATAAAAACAACAGATTGTTTTCCAAAACAACAAATTTAAATAAATTTTTTGTTAAGGATTTTATAAAAATAACAGGTTGTTTTATCGAAATAACCAATTGTTTTAGTTTGATAGAAAAAAAAAACAAAACAAAGCTAAGCTTTTCCAAATCATTTTGAAAACCACTAAGTGTCAAACAACAGGTTGTTTTGACAACAACAGGTTGAAATTTCACAACTTTTTAGAAAACACTTGTTCCCGCCGGTTGACCAGGGACGTCTTTGTGCGTGGCTAATCCTCGCGAGCTAGGGCACCTTCGTTCTGCACCATCTGTGAGTACTTGAAAACAAGTGGACAAAGGGGCGCCCTCGCGGCCGTTTGCACTCTGACGATCAAGTCAGCTAGCGAGAAACATCAAAGGGACACACCTCCGTATCGGAACACCGCGAATGGATGCTCTGAAGGTGGTCGAATAACTGAGTAACTAATGCTTTTTTCCCTAATTGTCTGTGCGTATAGTGGGTATGAGAGCAAAACCACTAGGGTGTGTGTGTAAATTGCCACTTTCCTCCCTGCCTCAAACGTTTAAAGCCCCTTTTAAACGTCTAGAGCATTTAAAGCGTCTGAAAGCGCATTTAAAGCGTATAAAAACGTTCAACGCGTTTAAAACGTTTAAAGCATTTAAAGTGCTTTAAAGCGTTCGAAATGTAAACTAAATTAATGTGTACCTTAGCGAACTTTCAGGAAAACATTGATGTTTCAGTGCTTACCGCCACGTGTTCTTCTGACTTGATCGCTATTCTCCGTGGAGGGCCTTACAACGTCGTAACCCAACTTAGGGATAATCCATCATGTAAGTTCTCCTTTCTCGAAGTGCATTTGGCGCAAGGGGGTGACTTTCTGGGTGCCAACTCATGCGCCCCAACCTCTAGTCACTCGCCCTGGGAGTGTATCTACCTTTCTCTCGTACCATGCACGTGGTTCTCCCCTGGGCGTGGCCCTCTCATGGGTC
>Ga0123341_1003092_pt1 | contig 14099 bp, 9 predicted proteins | sample Turbeapinknodule_FD_89959 | JGI IMG/M metagenome (GOLD analysis project Ga0123341, IMG submission 89959) | Root nodule microbial communities of legume samples collected from Mexico - Turtle bean Mexico pink nodule | ecosystem: Host-associated > Plants > Roots > Nodule | place: Mexico: Nepantla... | reverse complement strand
GTAAATATCAAAATTTAAGAAGAATTTAAAACTGAATTAAGCCTTAAATAATTTGTAAAATGTGTTTTCAACTTATTTTTAATTTCTATTTAAAAATAAATAAACAAAGAGTTTAAAAGAATATAGTAGCTACTTTTTCTGTTAAGAAACAATTATCTATGCCACTAGAATCAATATTAAGAGTAAAAGGGTGATTTATCACGTTTTGTACGAGGTGAAAAGAGTAAAATAGTTGGTGAGAATAGGAGAAACCTAAGATATTAGAAGAAGAGTTGAATTGGGTGAAAAAAACACATGAAGCAATTCTACACCTGACTTCTACAACAACCCATAATGTCAGTAACGCCCCAATAAACAATAGAAAAACATCCTCAACTTCTGCTAGTCACACTCTCTCCCTTCAAAATCATCACAACCCAGCACTTTCTCACTCACTATCAAACACTCAAAGTTTTGTACTTGTGTTCCATAGAACACCCAGAAGTCAAATTTCAATCTTTTCAATGGAAGAGGCACCCCCATCAATCCAAGACCTCATTTTGTCACTTCAACAAGCCACTTTCATGGCCAAGCAGTTACCATCATCATCCACCGCCAACCCCACCCATCTCCACCAAATCCACTCTTCCCTCCACCAAGCTCACCGCCACCTCTCCTCCTTCCTCTCCGCCCTCCAGCTGCCGCCTCCGTACGCCGTCGAGTCCTCTGCCACCGCCGAGCCGATGCAGGTGGAGGACGGTGGCGATGGTGGGAGTGATGATGAAGAGACCACTTCAAAGTGTACCATTGACTTGGTTGAGGAGAAAATGAGGCAGTGTTTCATCAAGAACAAGCGCCCCAAAACGACGATCGCAGAGGAGAAGGGAGTTTTTGGTGATGGGTATCTGGAGCTAGTCAGGGACTATGATCCGTATGATGTGAAGTTGAGGTCGTTGGACCTTTTGTATCAGTTTCATGCGTGATGTGGTGTGTCAGATGTGATAATAATGTTGCTAAATTTTCTTAATTGTTTTTGTTCTGACTATAGAAATTTTTAGTTTTCTTTTGTGATGATTGGTTTTGTTGATGGATATGGAATGGAAGATTTGGGTTGTATAGTTAGCTCAGTCCATTAATTAATCATGTTTAATGTTAGTTCTTTGTAGATTTTCTCTGATTTCATACTTTGCTGACTTTTCCTGATTGCATAAGAAGATAGCATTGACTTACCCAACAATTGTGACTCCATCATTGACTACACATGGAGTATCTGTCTAAGTTGACAATCGACAAGGACCTGAATTTGATTTTGGTATAACAGTACTACAAAAATAATAGCATGGAGTTAAAAATACAAATATAATTAAGGGTGATACATAATTTTATTGATCAATTCTAAGTAAATTATTATTCAGTTACACATTTAAATTGACATATGGTTTTATCACGTTTATTTAACATCGTGGGAAAATTCCACAATTGCAATTGTTTTGCGGTTTGGACACACTTCAAAGCCTTGACATTGTGGTAAAAATGGCAGTTGCTGACCATTTGTTTCAGCTTCAAGAATAGATTGCTCTTCATTTCACAACGTAGGGTGGTTGATTCAATCCAGTTACATTACCTCTGTGGCAGTTAAACTTACAAGCTGTGTATTGCACACGGAGTCTACTCTAATTATATTCACAGAATGTACACAAGTTATGCTCAACTTTATTTTCAGAGATAAACACATGCATGCCCGTGCTTGAAGTCTTGGTAGTTGGAAGGAGAAGACTCTTGGGAATTTAATATATCGCCAATCTGAGATGCCACTACATAGCTCTCTTTGAGACGTTGGTTCTCTATTTGAATGCATGTATACCTGCAACAAAGAGCTTGTGAATCTCTAGGGACTTCTGCTTGAGGTTGCTCTTCAAATCCACAGTAATCCAGATTGCTACTCCTTAGCGATCATGTTATGCAACTTAACAAAATCGTCCAATGTTAGTTCCTCAGGTCTTGACTGTAAACATCAGAAGTTCAGATGGGTCAGCACAGTCCTTAGAAAACAAAATACCAGAAATGAAGTTTACTGAGGGAACAGAAACAAAAACATAAAATTAAAAAGAGTAGTTGCACACACTGATCACTTACAGTAGCTAGAAGACCTATGCTTGTTAAAGCTTCTTCGATCTCAAGGGCTGTACATATGTGCTGAAGTGACTTGCGCAGCATCTTACGCTTCTCATTGAATGCTGAATTAACCTACAAATATATAGGACTGAAGTGTCATTGAAATGGTGAAAGAGGTTTGTAACATTAGGACGAAGTGCGATGAAGATCCTTGCAAACTCAATACAAGACAATATATGCCGGAGAAAGAAATACCGTTGAAAAGAAGCTTTTAGTGGAAGAAACATGGGGATATTCTGATGGTAGCTTCAGCTTGAACGAGACAACAGCTGCATCAACCTACACATATGAAAATGAGTCATATTGATGATTTTTAAATTAAGATGTTACATGCATATTTAAATATCATATCACTTACATTAGGCTGAGGGAAAAAATTGGTTCTTGGGACTTTAAATTTGTACTCTGGCTCTGAAAAGGAAAGTCCGAAGTTAGGCATAAAATTAACCAAATTGTGGGCAATGGATAACAAACTCTCTATATGCATCTTGATGTACAAGCTATTCCTCAAGAGACCACATACAAAGCAGTAAAATCAATACTTTTACAAGCACTTGCTTGATTTACAGTTCCTTGTGTTGTAAATGCCAGAGTTAAGGACATGTCTGAGAGTTAAATCTTTACTGTTACTGGATCAGTTTTACAGGTTTAGTTTGATTTACTGTATGAAAACTTATGATCCTTGATTGTAAAAGGATTATTTGTTGAATATATACCTGAATAGAAATTGACAAATACATTGATGGGACGATACTCAGGGGTGCGGAGTGATGATACTACCAAGCGGACAGCAGTCTCCTCCTGTAATGATTTGATCTGGTTAGTAAGAACTGTTACTGAATGAAGTTTCCTTTATTATTGGAAGTAAGTTGAACTCTTGTCATTTTTGGAACGGGTGTTAACTTCAAAGATAAGAGATTTAAAACCTTAAAAGGGAGGTTGATACAAACTGGCTCAAAAAACTCTCATTTGATGATGTACTATCTTATGCAGATACTGACATTAGTGATATATCAATATATGTGGAGAGGATTTACTACAGAAGACAAAAAAACTAAAACAGAGGGTATTAAAGAGACTGCACTCTCCCTCAACCTTCTCTGCATTTTTGCTCACCCCTCTCTATCTTCCCTCTCCTTTATATCCATAAAGGTCAAACTTTCCCTTTCAATTACCCTTGACTGCTTCATTAGCTGAATTGACTATTCCTTCCCTCAGAGACCTAGATCCGTCCCTATTTCTCCTAATGTACCCTTGGCGATAGGTGGTTTTGGTTTCTTCACAGAGGTTCATTATACCTGGCTCCAACGTGTGAGGTCTGTGGAAGGTGAGATGTATTTAATTATAGCCCCCGTTTGTAATAAAAAAAGAGGCTATTTCTGTGAGTCCTCAAACACTAGATCAAAAGGCTACAATCTTATTATATGCCAATGTCCACGCTTTGAACACAAAAAATATTACTTCAAAAAAAGAAGAAAAAGGAAATGCAGGGAAAAAATAATGTGGCCTTTAGATATCTTTATAACTTGGGTTCTTTAGTATCCAAAATAAGTTTCACAAAGGTCACAGCTCTTTTGCAATCTCAGCCAGTTCTTGCCAACAGATTTAATCATAATTTTGGCCCTACCACCAAAATTCTAATTTCTATAATTTCTTTCTCTGTTCTAAATAGTTATATATGTGCCTCAAGCTGATAATACTGATCAAGATGCAAAAACAATGAACATGAGAAGAACGTCAGATGAAGTAAATGGTGAGTGATAGGAATAGAGATATTAGAGGTTAGGAGATAATGAGAAAAACTAAAAACTAGACAATAAATTATAGACACTAGAGAGCTATCAATTCGAACCTGGAGCAATAGAACCACTTCTGAGAAAATGTCACCCATCGGAAGAAATAATTTGATCACATCTGTACTGATATTAAAGGGAATGTTAGCAACCACCTGAAAACAACAAATCATACCAGGCCAATTCAGGACTTGCACTACGTTTTCTGGCATATTCTTGGAAACTTTAGCAGCAGAACAGAACACCATAACTTCATAGTTAATATATAGCTGCCTAATTTAGGACCCTGAAGTTAAGCTACCAAATGAATTTATTTAGGCTTATAATATTAATAGTGGAAGATTCACAACAATAACATATATATAAAGCATTAAAAAAGTGATTTGACCCATTACACCCACCGAATTTCTCTCTGCCATGCCACCCATACAACCACCCATACAAAGTGCAAGCTAAGATTTCTAACTCTTACAGTGATGAGTGGAGCAGAATGGTAAGTTCAATTCCTTTATTAATTTTGTGAACAGCAATATTTATTTTCAAAAGATTTATTCTGACTCCTGAGCTACCTAAAAGGGTTTTACTACGGAAAGATCTCCAGTATTGAGTCTAGAAACACGTCGGTAAGGATTTCTTGTGTTCAAAGTTCATGCCTTGGACCACTGAACTGGCCTACATAGGATTGTGGGCTCCTAGATTGTTAGCACATATCAAACATGAACTGCCCAAATTTTGCATAGCTCATATTAACTACTGGAAACTCCCAAATTGATACCCCACAAGCAACTCAATATAGTGGATTTTTAAAAAAAAAATATTATTGTCAGAGATATAAGAAATATACCTTATATTTCTAACAATTATCATATCGATTCAGTTCTAACTTGAAAGGCTTAGGCTTCAAACGTAACATTAGTTGTGGAGATTACAAAATCAACAATTCTTTTTATTCCAAAAACAAAATGATTAAGATGAAACAAACATGACTTTCTAAAAGCTGACAGATAATTAAATGAAGTAGCTTGCTAGTTTAGGACGTAGAGCCTCACTTTGGCTTTTCTGGATTCCGAAATTGTGCTTCCAACCAACGATGACATATGAGAGCGCACATGACATTTGACAATATCCTCGGTCAAAACCTATATTTGTTTTAATCAAAGCATGAACATAAATCATAATTTATACAGAAAAATTGCTCTTGACTTATCATAATTTCAGCAAAAGAATCAAACATATGACAGAGAGATTGGAGAATGAAATATAGACTTGCAGAATAATGAACAAACTAAAGTAACAAATGAATTGAAATATCAAGAATTATGAGGAAATTACAAACTGTGACATTACTTTTAAAGGCAATAAGGAGAAATTGGGGGGAAATAACCAATGCAAACGTGCTCTAGACTCTGATTTCAACAATCAAGGCCAGACAAGGAGTATCTATCAGTAATTCTCAATCCTCTCATGAAAGATATAGTCTAGATGAACACTATAAGTAAATAGATTTCAATGTTAAACAACATCAATTAGTATAACTATAGTGCATATTGAGCTTCTATAAATGATATGGTAACTGAATAGCCTAATTTACTTCTCTGTAACACAGAATAAAAGCATGCTGCATAAAGTTCAAATTCACCATAAATTATACCTTCAACTTTCCTGAACTTGAAAATCTTTCACTCACGAGGGCAGCCATGTGTTTATCCTGTATCAAATGAAAGATACAAGAAACATAAACTTGAGTTGAAGTAGAAGACAGCAATGAAGAACTATTCACCACTCCAACTTACCACGGTTGGAAATTTTACACAACCTACATTGTGAGCAAAAATATTTACATTGTAGAGATCTACAAATTAACACAAACCAAAAAGGGCACAAATAAACTCGTGCTTAGACAATGAGATATCTTGAACTAAGATTAGTTCACGACGAGGTGAAAATGACTAGACCTTTTCAACTGCAAGAACGAATGCGCCTGAATTCAAAAGAACATTAGTCAGGGAGCCAGTTCCAGGCCCAATTTCCAACACGACATCGCCTTGTTCAATACCAGCCGCACCAGCAAGTTGGTCATTTATCTCAGAATTCAACATATAATGCTACAATTACATCAACACCAAAATGAGCAAAAAACTTCAGAAGCAGATTTATTTCAAACCAAGCCCAAAGCACCCAGTTACACACCCACCAACTGTTTGATAACAGACCCCAGTGAAGCACTCAAATAAATCATCCCAAACAACAACAAAAAAATTACTAAACTTAGAAAACTAGACGTTGCAGTGCTACAACGCAAAATTCAGGTCAAACCAACCATCCCATGTACATACCCACCCTCTGTTCGATGAAACACCTCAACGAAGCATCCCCGTATAACTTTCATAAAAATACCTCAAAAGAAAAACATATTGGAGCACTACAACATAATGGGTCATCCCAAATTTTCTCATAAAACAACAAAATAGAAAAAGAAGGAAACCTGGCCAAGAGATTTTCTGGGGAATCTGCCTTTGGATTTGAGAGCTTTGAGAGTGGCATAGTAATCATCAGCGCTTCGCGTGGAAGCTCTGCTACTTTCTTCAGAACAAACTACGTATGGAGCTCTCCGCCTTACGCCGGCGGTGCTATCATGCGCCGGTTTGCGGTGGCGGTTAAGCAGTGCGGAGTGAGATATTGGCGGGAACGTTTGAAGAGAGCATAGCGATGAAGGATTCATGATTGGTTGTTCCTTACTTGCGCAGTTATCTGTTTTCAAACTTCCCACATTTATAAATACGTAGTTGATAAAAAATATACTGCTCTTTAACTTTAACTTTAAGAACATCAATTTTAATAAAATAAATGTATGTTAATTTCTTAAAAATGGGTACATTTGAAATTATTTATTAGTCTTGCACTATCAAAGTGTAACATTTGAAAGATAAGAAACTCCTTCATTTCATATAATATCACATGCTTATACTATACACAATTTTAAGTTAATTTGGGTATTACAATAAGAGGAAGACGAACAAAAGGGTGTTATTTTCTACAAATTTTATGTCATTTTAAAATTAATTTACAACATTTATTTTGTTTATAACAATGTTTTTTTTTATTTTCCAGAAAAGAGGAATATAAAGAAGGTTGCTTTATTTTTTTTTCTCTTTGAAGTAAAATTCACTTTATTTAGCTTGAACTTTGAGTCAACTATATTATTTTCCATGTGATATACTATAGAGTTTAACTTTGATACATTATCATCATAATAAACTAAAAAATATATTTATATTTTTTACTCTTTTTTTCTGAATGATTTGGTTGAATTCCAAATTTAAAATCAAGTATCAAATTAAATTGCTTATTATGCGTTAATTAACTACTAATAAATATATATGATTATATTTTTTGAAAGACTGTTTTAATATTTGATTAAATTTTAATTACAATATATTTATATTTATCCAAACATGATAATAAATCTGTATTATAAGGCTGCATTCCTACATTTTTTTCTTCATGCACCCCTATATTTTTGGAAACCTAAATTTTTCTTGACAGTTTTGAGTGGTTCTGAAATGTTCCATAAGCTAAAAGATATTTCTGAAATAGAAAATCTGCATTATAAATAATGTTTAATTGGTCTATTTCTCATGTTATCAATCCGAATACAATAATGTTTAATAGCGTAAATTAGTCATTTGTAAGACACTATTTCCTATAAACTTCTTGGAACTGTATTACCATAAAAAAAATAGATAAACTTTAAATATATAAGAACATTGCAGTATTTGGTTGAACATTGACTCATTGTTATTTTTTTAATATTTTTGTTAGAAATATTATTGAATTAGTCTCTGTCTTTGTACGTGTAAATATTTACTGGTTTAGTGTGTTGTCATACGCTGTTAATTTGGTCCTATGATGTAATGAATTCTAATTTAGTCCTTGTAAATTAGAACCGAATTAATAACATTTTAGATATAAAAAATAAATTGAGAATCCGCATCATACAGATAGAATAAAATGCATGCTTAATTCCATATTTTCAATGTTTTGTACACATTCATCATAATTGAACTAGCAAAAAATTTAGAGATTCGAGATATACTAAAAATGATTCAGTGGTGAAGAAACAGACAAGACAACTGCAAACTAATACTTGGTTACATATTTTTAGCAAGCTTTTATTTATTTAAAAACTATTTTTTTTAATGTTTTGCACATATGCACAAAAATCTAAAAAATAAAATAAGAGAGAAAAAAACTATAAAGTAACTAAGAAGAATTCAGAAAAATAGAGAAACAGATAGACAAAAGCTAATATTAATTACAGATGAAATCACTGATCTGTATATTCAACTATAACCATGTTACAAGATCAATACTACTCTATTTTCTCTGCTCTGATACTTACTGTTAATGTCATACTCACTAGTCAAACAAAAGGCGACGCCTCACAGATTTTGGAAGCTTGTCAGGATTAGACATTTTTCTTTTCATTTTTGAACCCTTGCTGCCCTCACTATCAGCATCATTGGATGATTCTTCTCTTTGTTTTGATTGACGATGTTTAATTTTGGTTGATGGAAAGAACTCTGTGATGTTTAGCTGAGTAGTTCTTGGGTTTGGAGTAGCTGATATTTCATTTTCTTGGCACCTTGATGTTGAACTCTTTCTACTTTTCCTTTCCTGCAAATTTGAAGCACCAATGTTTGGTAGAGAAATTAGTTATATAGATATATTCATCAGTCACTCTTTTAGCAGTGCTAACCAGCTTAGTTGATCCAGAAGATATTTTTAGGATCATAATGTTTGTTTGATTATCTTCTACCAACTGCTGTTATAGTAAAATCCTTGCATACTTTCTTGGACTCAGTTAAGTTCTTTATGAATAATCTCAAGAGGGATCCAAAACAAGGGAAGCATAGAATATTAAAATGACAAAGCAAAAGTAAACACAGATTATAGGTAGAATGATGGAAAATAATAAACACCTGCTCCTGCAAAAAACTTTGGACTTCTGCTGGAAAAGCAGTTCCTACTAGGTCCATATTTTCATCAGTAAACAGAAAACTACATCCATCATCTACACGAATCTCAGGAATGCTGCAGTCGTCCAGTAGATCCACCGTTTCATCAAGCTCTACTACATCTTGTTGCACACTGGATTCATTTGATGGAACTTTGCTGGTGGTAATGTTTCCCCCAGCACGTCTCCACTTGACCACATAAAACTGATATCCATATCTCATCTTCACACGTTCTACTGAATCAAACTCATATTGACCAAATAACAAAGTTTCTCGGGTCGGTGTAGACATATCTCTCAGAAAGATGGTGGACATCATAGGAAACATAGTCCGTCGAATGTAGGATGGTTCCCAACGCTGATGGAAGTTTAGAAAATCAATCAGCATCTCAATATTGGGTTTTCCCCACATAATCTGTGGACCATCACTTACTGCAAACATAAATTTATAGAATGAATGTCAATACAATAACGGACTAGCCACTCTTAACATATTAATGAATGATGTTCAAAAATGTCTTTGATAAGATTTATAGCACAGTTCAAATGACCTGAAAAGTAACCGTTGTCATTGCACAAATACATGTCAATGATCTCATCTTTGGGAAAGTTTGGCTCCTCTGCAATTTTGTGACAAATTTTTGAGTACCAATTTTCCTCTCTTTTTTGCTCCTTATGTCTCCTATTCTGCCAATCAAATATTATCATTGGAAATTATAAATTACAACCTGTTAAATACATTTAATTCAACTAAAACCAGACAAGACAAACATAGCCTTCTGAGATATATACCGAAACACATGAGAAGCAATGACATTTAAAACCCTCTGGTTTTCTCTGGCAGCCTTCATCATCCTTTGTGACACAGTATTCACAAGAAATTTTCATATGATCTTTCTTGCTGCCAGGATGCCCACAAAATGAGCAATGAGATTGTTTCCTATTCGGGTAGTTTCCATCAACATCTATATTGTCCTCAAATATAGTGCAGCTGGGAATTTGTGAAGTATTGCCCCCTTTGCCTATCTCCTGTAATCTGCATCAAAATCATTCTCAGAATGCCAAGACCAAAATATTTATCCAGGTTATCTAAGTCTAACTTTGTAACCACTCTTTCATTTCTAAACAAAAAGGCCAAGATATAATTAAAGTTTTAATGAAATGGATAGACATCCCTTGAGCTTGTTAAATTTTACAATAAGAATGGATAAGGGACTTTGTCTTGTCTCATTAAAATCCTTAAATAAGTGGGGAATTTGTTTAAGTATAAAGCCATTTTTGGATCCCTTTAGTTTGGACTGTGTGCTAATTTGGTCTTCCAAGTCTTCTTCGAGCCAATTATGTCCTTCTATTTCTAAAATTTAGTAAACTTGGTCCCTCTTCGGTTTTCTTCAACCCAAAAACCTACAAACTTTCGTTTTTTACTAAAAATCTTTAGAAATTAAATCAACTAAATTGCTTTCTATTCAAAACTAAGCAAGCAACTTATAAAAAATCATTTTTCTTCCTCTTCAATCCCTAATCTCACATCTTGAAGCATCCTTCAAATTTTGTCAAGTTTCCACTAAATTTCTTACCTATAAACTGTTAAGTGACTTCATGTCCCATTTTAATCATGAACCCCAAATATTAGGACAGAAAAAATAAGTTGAGGGTTAAAAGTAAAAGAAAATCAACAAAGAACCAAATTTGCTTAATTTAAAAAAACAAAAGCAATTTTATTAGCTCAAACTCAAAAAGACAAACTTGAGATATCAAGGTTGTGCAGTCCAAACTAGGAGCAAAAGTACAAATAAGCAAAGTTTAAAATAGAGCTTCATGCAATTTGTCCTTTTCTCAAGGGGGTATTCCATAACATTTAAATACTTCAGATGATACAACAAAATGTTTATCACTCCGAAGGATCCATACCTATTCAATATATCATCTTCATTAAAAGCTTTAACAAAATGAAGTGCATTATCAAGCCCAATTCCTCGAACACCATTCATATCATGATCATTTCCAACCAAAAGAGAGATAGCTACCAAGTGTTTCCTCTTCAATCCAAGTCCAGCTTCAATATCTGACATATTGTAGCATTCAAACGGTTCCTGCATGCAATGAATTTACTCAAATTTGTTAGTAACCAGTGATTTTAAGTGTACTGAATGTTGGATGGTAAGGTTCTAAAAAAATCATAAGCTAAGTGTTTTGGTGCTGAGAAGGCACATTGAATGAGTAATCTTATTAAAAAAGATAAAAATTAGTAATAAATGTATTCAATTGAAAGCAGGAGTGGTATACATGTAAGGAAAGTTGATAGAGTTGCAACTAAGATGGTTTGGTGATGTGAGAAAAAGACCAACAGAATCCCCAATAAGAAAAATTCACTAGATGGAGGATGACCCAATGACCAGAGGAAGAGGCAGACCAAAAAAAACCCTTACTGAAACCAATAAGATGGACTAAAATCTAAAAGACTGGCCTCCTCACTGGCTCGGGATTATATAAAATACAATAGCTGACCCCACATAATATAAAAAAAAAGCCATTGATGTTTAATATGATTAATTGTTTCTGGCTAGCAATATTTTCAAACTTAGATTAAAAATTAAAAAAATTCAAAATAAACCAGATACATAAATAGAAGTACATCACACTCAAAATATTAATACTCCGTAAGTGTTCTCGAGTATTTCTTTTCAGCATAAAAGGTCCATGCAATGTTTGCAACTTCAGGACAATTAAAAGAAAATACAGGTAAAACTTTTAAGTAAATGTTTGAAATCAATCAATTGCTGCCATTGCTAAGTTATGAGGACAGAGAAAATACTACAAATTAATATTAATTTTTTTTAAGAAGACAAAAAACTATCATAAGAAGAGCAAGTGAACAAATCATTTTATAATATATATGGTTAGTTGAGGAAGAAGCAAGAGGTACACTGACAGATATCACACATTTAACTTTGAACTAAATCAGGTCTAACAATCATAAGTTTGTAACAAGTACACAGACTATAAAAACTCAAAATTAAAGTGATCAGCCAATATTAGTATCCAGATTAATGAAACCATTTAGTAAAAGTCATCTGGTATATAAACATGTGAACTAGGAAAACATAGATCATTTTTTTATAATAAATTGCCAGGAGATAAAATTGAAAATACAATGACCATGGTAACTTACTTTGGAATTGGGACAGAAACATTTTATAATGCATTTGGCCCCAAAGAGGAATGCATCACTGTCAGCTGTGATGCAAGCATCTACATGACCTTCACTATTTAATTGAGCACAGAGTGCTTCGGCCTCTCCTTTAGCCTTTAGTACAGGCATTCCTAGTAGTTTAACCAGTTCCTATAACAGGAGAACAGGTGACTATCAGAAAACAAATCTACAACCTGCATCCATATCTGACAAGTAAGCAATTAAATAAGTGTTTTTGGTATAAGATATATCTGTGAATATTAGGAAAACAAATTTGGATTAATGTAACATGAGACACGAAAATAGGATCAACATAACAGTTTCAAGTTGGTGGTAATCATCAGGAAATGCAAAAACTTCTCACCACACATTCTTGAACTCGATTTGAAAACATGCGGCTCCTCTCAGGTGAAACACCTTCAGACACTGGCAAGCTAGTCAACTCAATGCCAGAAGACCGAAAAAATCTTGCAATCCTGGCCTTTGTTTTCAATGGTGATGGAGTCCCATCAACAATGAACACAGGAAATGCCCCAAACTGCAAAAATCACCATATCGTGGTCATCAAACTTCAAGTCCATCTTTTGTTTGACTATTCGGAATCTAAGCTAATTTAACAGGTATAAAAAACAAAAGGAAAAATAATTTAGATTAAACCCGACACCATGCATAATACTCCAATACAAGCCTATCAATAACAACATTTAAGTCTTCATAAAACATAAAAAGGAACAATAACTTAGATAACCCCATCACATGGAGAATGACACTCCAATCCAACACTACCGGAACATTAAATCTAGATTATTAAACCTAATCGGTAATTTTTTTTTGTTTGTATACAATATCGACAGTTCATGCAAACTACCCAATTCTCCCCAACTCCACTCAAACAAAATCAAGAAGGCAATAACACCTCTTAATACAACCATTTGATCCAATCAGTCAATTAATCTCAAATATTTTTTATTCAATTAAAAGGGTATTAAAAAACCCAAAATCTTCTTCAAAAGCCAAAATTCCTAACTTCTTATGACATTTCTAGGGTAGGAACCTTGGAGAAGAGATTGATGGTGCGGAAGAAGGTAAGTCTGAGGTGAGGTTTTCTGACATGAGTGGCTTTCATGGCATTCTCATGCTGAACAATCCAGAATGAAAGGTCCACAGCAACTCGCTTGTTCCTCAAGAAATCAAAATCCTCATGGCGTGCATAGGGCTTTAGCAGCTCCCAGAAATTAGCACCAACACCCATCGCTTAGACAAGAAAAATAGCATGCTAAAACATTGTCAAAATTCAATCTTGTTCTGATCTTCAGTGAATTAGTTGTTGTGTTCTAGGTTATCGTGTTAGGAAGAAAGAAAACCCAGTGTCTGTCATTGGTCAAGACAACGTGGAAAATTAAAATATAGCCGTTGGATTTACTACCGTTATTGGTGGAAGGTGAAAGTTCAAAAGCCCATTTGGGTTTCTTGGACTCAATATTGTACAATTTGGTAGCGTTAGAAAAAAAAAAAGTGATTTATTTAATATACTATGTTTTAATTAAGGTATAATTAAACTTTAATTTAGGATGTTAGCTTGTTTAAAACAGTTTAATATCTTTCATTAGTCTATGATACCAACCAATCAGAAATTATTGTTAATATAAGTTTTAAGGTAATTTAAATGATGCGTTAGATTGAGTTAATATTTTCTTAATTATTTTTAAGAGTTTTATTTATTTTTCTAAAACTTTTCTTCTTCTTTTTCAAAATATTTATATTTTTCAGTGAAAATAAGTATTTTTTTATTTTAGATAAAAAAAATTCATTTTGAAACTTATTAAGAATTAATTTGACTTGATTAAAAGAAATAATCCCAAAATTAAGGAGAGAGTTCAAAATTGTACGAGATTGGATGCAATATTCAAAATCATCAATTAGGGGATTATTAGGATTATAT
>Ga0123341_1003091_pt1 | contig 14099 bp, 11 predicted proteins | sample Turbeapinknodule_FD_89959 | JGI IMG/M metagenome (GOLD analysis project Ga0123341, IMG submission 89959) | Root nodule microbial communities of legume samples collected from Mexico - Turtle bean Mexico pink nodule | ecosystem: Host-associated > Plants > Roots > Nodule | place: Mexico: Nepantla... | reverse complement strand
TTTTAATTTTAAATATTATTATATTATTATAATGTGGTGTCAAGTTTTTACTGGGTATAGTGTCAAAGAAATTTTTTCCAAATTTATAACTCTAAAAGTTAGAAGAATGAAGTAGAAACTAATGAGTTAATATTAGAATAGGATTGAAATGTGAAATTTGTGGCATCGACACTTCAACATTGTAAGACACGGGCCTGGTCTTAAGGTGGTGACATCTGTACTATGTTCTGTCTGCTGCAATAACTGTACCATAATGAAACTATAAAAGGAGAGAGAACACAATGACAATGGTGAATTGCTGAGAAATGGAGAGGTTTGTGTGGAGGGTGTTGCCTTTCTTAACATTCCTGGTTTCCTTCATAGTATTCTTTTACTTGCAGGATTCTTACAGAGCACAGTTACATCCTCAAGTAAAGGTCCAACATCTAATCTATTCACTTTCATTCTTTCTCATGCTTTTTGATTCATTATTATGTCTGCATAACCAGAAAAAGTTACTATGACTAGTTTGAAACTTCTGTTATGATATCTGTTGGATATCCACATAACATTAAAGAGTAACACATTTCATAGTATTAGTATATAAGTGATTAAATCTCATCATATAGACAAAGATCTTATAAGTAACTCATCTTATAAGATAAACTGGTTTTATTATCTTGAGTTATAAGATAAACTGATTTTATAAGGTCTGGTTTTATTATCTTGAGCTATTATGAGACTGAAGAAGCTGTGGGATGTTATGTGAAGAGAGTTGAATATTGTTGACTTTTTGTGCCACAGTTGACTGAGAATAAGTGCAGCCTTCTTCACCATCGTCATTTCTGGATAACTAGCAAACGCATTGTGACCCCACAAGGGATCATTTCTGGTTCAGGTTTTACTTGTTCAACCCTTGATCATTGTATTTTTATTTCACTCTTTACATTTTGTCCCATGAAGTTGTAAAGTAAGGTTCATGATTGCTTCTGATGGAAGATGCATGTGGTAAAATAAAAAGAAAAGCGAAAATCCAAGATAAATATTTCCATTCTCTAAAGATCATGCTAAAATAAAGGGTAGATAACGAATAAAAAGGATACACTTGAGTTCAGGTGAATATCTTAGGAACTAGGACTCACTTGAGTGGAATTCGTTAATAGTGAACTGAGGACCATATTTTCTCTGGACCATTTGGTGTTTTAGATTTGAATTGTTCATGTAAATATTTGACCAGGCTATCACTATTTACATGTGTTAATTGATTCTTTTATTTATTGGCCATAAACAGTGGAGATAAAAGAAGGGAACATAATATCTGTCATTGAGGGATATGGTAAGCAGGGTAACTCTAAGCATGAAGAAGTAATTGATTATGGAGATGCTGTTGTCATGCCTGGCTTGATTGATGTGTAAGATGTGAAAATCATCTTCTTATTGTTTATATCTGCTGCTGTTCTTTGGATGCATGTTCTACATAAATAAATATTAAAAAAGTGCAATAATAATTTTATTAATGCAAGAATCTATAAATTCAGAAAGAACAAATATCACTTAATGAAGAAAATATAGTAAATTGTACCTAAGATGGCTTGAGAAGATAGCCTAATAAATATAGGTAAAGGGAGAGTGGGAAACCAAGAAAAACTCCAATTTAGAGAGATTAAAAAGGACTTAGGTATAAATGGCCTATTTGAAGACTTGGCTTTCACATGACAAATCAGCACTGTTTACTCCATATATCAGTCCTTACTTATTGTAATATAGAATTTTAAAAGTGATTCTTTTCTTCATTGAGTTTTGTCTCACTAAACTTAGTAGCAATCATTATAAGTAAAATTCGGACTATTAGATTGTTGCATACGAGTCATTATAAAAGTAGCAGGCTGGCAAAGATTACATTAATATAGGAACTAAAAAGAGGATTTACTTCCTCCAATAATAAGTTCTTTCTATCTTAATTATTATTTTTATTGCTATTGTTGTTGTCATATCATCATCAGTATTCAATGCTACAATTTTTACTTCATGAGCACCATATATTTAACCAACTGAAGGAAAATAGGGAAAATAAAAAAATAAAAAAAGAGGAAGAAAACAATTTTATATCCCTTTTGTTTATTTTCACTTTTAGAAGAAAAACAAATTATATTGTCCCTAACATTACCATTGTTGGGATTTTTTTACTGGGATGGAACTGGGGAGATTTATCACCACTAAGGTATGAGTTGTCCGTATAAGATAACATGAAATCACCATCAACCAAAAACCTTAAGGCTATGTCTTTCTGAGTCTTTTTTCTTTATATACCACTCAACTTTCTCAGTTCTATTTAATATGAAACTTTCAATTCATACTTGAATTCCTAACAAGAAATTCTAGGCTAGAAGAGTTGATTATCAGTACCATCATAATCAGTGGAACTCCACATGTTGATTTTTTTTATCTTGGACATGATTTCTGTCTGCTGCACTTCCTCTGATTATTTATATCACATACTTTGGCAGACATGTACATCTTGATGAACCAGGAAGAACTGCATGGGAAGGATTTGATACTGGTACCAGAGCTGCTGCTGCTGGTATGCAGATGCTATTCCTCTATTGATCTACACATTTCCTTAATTAGCAGTATACCTAAGAAATTGATAGGACTTCAGCGGAAATCTTAATATTTTTTCCTATGCTTCTAAAGTACATCTAGATTCCAAGCTTAGAACAAAGAAAACTGCAACTTTTTATGACTTATCAGTCCTCATCAGATGTAACTTAGGTGGATAACTTCAATAATCTTTCAATCTCTTCCTAATGATAGTTGTCCTGTTTATGTGAACTGTTGTTGATATGCATAACTTATGCAGTTTGGTTCATGTATATCCCATAGATCTGTTCCAACACTGTTTCAACTTTCAACAGGTGGTGTAACCACAGTGGTTGACATGCCTCTAAACAATCACCCAACAACTGTGTCTAAGGAAACACTGAAACTTAAGGTATCAGTGATTGATCCTGTATGTGCATTTAAATTTTTATAGAAGTAATAATATTATCTATATAATAAGTAAATAACTAATAAATAATATCCATCCTCTTACAATGAATTTTTTCATTCAAAGTGATAGAAGGAGGTTTCCAACTGATATATATCATTTAAAATTTTCAAGACAATTAAATATTGATCCTGTATGTGTAGTCTGTTTTTAGAGGTGTTGCATTTGTTTGGTTACTTAGGGATAACTGTTGAATAAAATACTTTTTTCTTCTACTAACATAAGTTCCCACCTGTTTCCAGCTTGAAGCTGCAGAGAACAGAATCTATGTTGACGTTGGTATGACCAGCAACCTCTGCCACAGATACGATTAATTGAGTTTCTGAAACGTTTTTATAATCTTATACAGGATTTTGGGGTGGCCTAATCCCTGAAAATGCCCTTAATACAAGTATTCTTGAAGGTCTCTTAAGTGCTGGTGTTCTTGGTTTGAAGGTAACCATTTGAAAGGTTGTGCATTACTATGCAAAGTTGCTTAGAGGTCAAGGACATACTCACTGGGATCAACTTCATGATTCAAAAACATCATATATCTGTGTGGCAATATTTGTTATGTTTTGATCTAACTCTCTTTTTTCCCCTTTGTGTTTTTAGTCTTTTATGTGTCCTTCAGGAATTAGTGACTTTCCTATGACTACTATTCACCATATCAAGGTACATTCCTTATAAACTAAGTAAAGTTATAGCTGGAATTTGTTTTAATCAGTTAATTATATTTGCAGACCTAATTCCTCTTGCATATTAACATGACATGGGATAGTTGCATTTCTTGAAATACTATTATTGGTTGCATTACTTTTCACTCAAAAGATCTGTTAGGGTAATGTTTTACAAAAAGGAGTAGCTTTCTTTTTGGCCTTGTTCAACTGTTTTACAATGTACTTTTCAGGAGGGATTGTCTGTGTTGGCAAAGTATAGAAGGCCTTTATATGTGCACTCTGAGATTCAACAACATTTGGAGCTTACTGATAAAGGTGGTCCTCGTACTTACTTGACCTATCTCCACACTAGACCACCTTCATGGTAAGACATTTTAATACTTCATTTTCTAATTTAAAAAAAATGCCTGTAAACCATAAAGTTATTCCAGATAAATTATTTGTTATGCTTGTTCCTTCTTTATGTTCAAAACGTGAAATTAGTTAAACTGTTGCTTAACTTATCCAAAGTTTTCACATCTGAATTCACTTACCAGATGCTTCGGGTAAAATTGGTGTGGGGGCTCCTAATTGAGTGGAAATTTTGGCCCCAATTAGGTGAAAGCTATGACTGAGGGTGAAATAAACAAGACTCTCAAGATGTTTTTTAAATGTTTTAAGAAAATCTAACAATATGAAATATCTGTCCAGTATCTTTTTCTATGATGCAATCCATTTGAAATCTTGGATGAGAACAATACCACGTATCTTTAATTGACATAATGCTCTTGAAATTTCCATAAAAAATTATGAAATGTCTTCTTTACTTTTCCAGGGAGGAAGCAGCCATTAAAGAACTCGTAGGTGTTACGAAAGACACAAGAATTGGTGGTCCATTAGAAGGAGCACATGTTCACATTGCTCACTTGTCTGATTCAAGTGCTTCCTTAGATCTGATTAAGGTATTGTGTGCTTATTTTCATCGTTTAGTATTTTGCAATGCTGTTGACAATGGACTGTTGGTAATGGTTAAAATTAAATATGAACTTGCAGCTAGTTTTCTTTTTCTATTGAAGTCTCGAGTATCAGTCTAGTTGAGATGTCAGATTTTATAGTGATGTCTAGCATAAGTTTTATATGAAAGAAAATTGATATGCGAGAGCTAATTTATGCATTTATATTGCACAGGAAGCAAAAAGTCGTGGTGACAGCATAAGTGTTGAGACTTGTCCCCATTACTTAGCTTTCTCTTCTGAAGAGATACCAAATGGAGATACTCGTTTTAAGTGCTCTCCTCCCATTCGTGATGCATACAACAAAGGCAAATTATGGAAGGCAGTATTGGTACACTTCCTCTCCTAAAATACAAAGCATTATCTTACTTTAATCATTTATGATCTCATCAGTTATTTACTTGTTTTATTCTTCATTTCAGGAGGGACACATTGACCTATTAAGTTCTGATCATTCACCAACCCTGCCTCAACTCAAGCTTCTTGAGGAGGGTGACTTCTTGAAGGCTTGGGGGGGCATATCATCTTTGCAGGTTAGTTAGTTTTCTTACAGTGAAGTTAGACCATTTTTCTTATATGCAATGAAACTAGAGAGATGAATAGAAATAAGTAAAAAATCTAATAAAAAGTATTGTGTTACCTCTTGAAGATCTTACATTAATAACAAAAGTATGAAAATATGATTAAGTTGAATTTATAGAGTTAGACTTTAACTTATTTTCTAAAATAATATATGAATTTATTCTAACTAAAGGTGTAATCAAACTATTGTATACAAATAATTGCAAACTCACTTTTTAAAATAACCCTTCCACCAAAACACACCACTAAAATATAACTAGAGGGTATCAGCAAAAAAGATGCAATGATGATGAATTTAAGCAATATTTTAATCAGAAAACCAATTGCTAGTTTCCATGCTTCAAACTTTCAGCTGAATTAGATTTTTTTATACTGCAATCTTGAATACTATAATTAGTCTAAAGACTAACTGAGGTTCAATTGTAGTTCGATCTTCCAGTGACGTGGTCTTATGGGAAGAAACATGGACTAACTCTGGAACACTTGTCGTTATTGTGGAGCAAGAAACCTGCAACATTTGCAGGGATAGAATCAAAGGTGAGATAATTGTAGTTTCCTCCTTTGCCTCTGACTTTGGATATACTCTAAAAAGATTATTGCAATCTAATTTTTTCATTTTCATTTCTACTTGTGACAATATTCTTTTGAACTAAGTAACTGAAATATATTGAAATATATTGTTCTTTTGGTTCCAATCCCTAAATCAAAGAAATAAGATTTTCGTCTGAACCAGCCAACAAAGGAGCAAGTTTGAACCCAAGGTCTTATGCTATTTCAATTCTAATATAGCCAAGCCTCATCCCTCAAGATTGTCTGAAAGAAATGAACCTTGTGCATTTTACTTCCTTGATGTGTTACTAAAAGTATATGTTGAGAAGTATTCAGTTAAAATCTGACTAAGGTTTCATTTATGTTTTAGGGGTCCATTGCTGTTGGAAACCATGCTGATATTGTAGTTTGGAAACCAGAGGTGGAGTTTGAGCTGAATGAACATTATCCTGTTTTCCTTAAACATCCTGTACGTCTTGATTTTTCTTTATCCTATTATTGAACTCATTCTGTCAATCACTTTCTGTTCTTTCTAAATTTTTCTTGTTTGACAATTGCTTTTGGGAAAAGTAGATGCTAGAGGAACCAAATTGTTCCTCCCACTACTTCAGTAAAGGAAAAAAGAAACTGTATTATTTCTTTATTTATGTTGTTAATTACTTTTCTCTTAGAAAAAAGCATTAACAAAAAAAAAGTTCACTCTTTCATAAAGATATAGTATTGCTCACTTTATCTACATGCTAATATTTTGGCTGTTTTTCTGAATCCCATGGGTTAAACAATGGCCTTTTTGGTATTTAGAGCCTCTCTGCTTACATGGGAAGAAGGTTATCAGGAGAAGTTTTGGAGACTTTTGTGAGAGGAAACCTTGTCTTTAAGAAAGGAAAGCATGCTCCTGCAGCCTGTGGTGTTCCTATTCTAGCTAAATGAATTAGTTAAATATTGGTGATCCCCATAACTTTTCAAACCCATCTCAATTTCATTTGGTTCTCTAAGAGTTCCTGATGCTTAATATGATCCTTCTTCGTGTTGTAGGAAGGTTTATTTCAGATACTGGTTTCTTTGGTGCATAAATAAGAGATGGAAGTAGCTGATGGCATTGACCATTGACCTACCATTCTCCTTCTCATCCACCAAGCATACCATGAATTATTGCAGTTTGGATTTTTGGACAATGACAACAATGTCCTACTTGAATTATATGTAGACTATAATTTTAAACATTCTGAAGTTTCTGTCTTCACATATCATTGCATGAAATGAATAGCATGCTTCCTAAGAAAAATCATGAAACCTTTCATCTATTTCTAATCTCGCAATTAGATTTTCTTCTTTAAGAGAAAGAGAGAAACACACTAGTCACCTGCTTAAAAAAAATGACACACTCTGTAACTTTGAGTGTATCTGATGGAATTATCTTTTTGGGTTGGATTATCGAGCCAACACATGAGCAAGAAACATACAAACATGTTTTGGAACATTTATTTCTCTATCTTTTAAAAATTAAGGTAATCTCCTTTCCGAAATGAAAGTGGACTTTGATTTAATAGCACACAGAAAACTTTTGGACCTATGTTTTGTGTAACTATTTCTTGATAATCTAAATGACTGAAAAAATTTGTCGTAAAATTTAAAAAAAATGACCATGGAACAATATATATTTATAGTTAGAAAAAAAGTAACCAACAAAAGAAGAATCTATTTATATAATCTTGATATAACTTTGTCGTTTAATCTTTAACTATCAGTATCAATAAACACCTTGATTTATTAGTGGTAGTTTCCTGAGGCTTCGAGAATTGAATTTTGTTTGTTATAGTATAGTGAATTGCCAGAATCTTGAATGGTGCCAAATCAAGTTTATCAAATGCATAGATTTTAGCAATTGAGTTTAAACTGAAACTGCCACTTTTACAGAATTTGACTGCTTTTCGCAACCTATCAAAGTCTATCTTCTACAGTTTTATTTTATTTGTACTACTCAACATCTTATCATGGAATACAACTAAATTGACGAGCAAAAGAAGCACGTAGAAAACTCTTTCAGTCACGTAAATACTCTTTCCTAAATAGTCCAAAAGTTGCTAATGGATAAGCATGGCTGATTGGTGTGGTAGATATCAGTCACAAAAATATTGATTTTGAAACAGTCCAAAGAGGCTTCTGGACACACGTAATTGGATTGGTTTGGATTGATTTCTCGTTTTCTGACTGGAGTCAGAACGTATATATGTATTTAATTTGATATTTTTTTTAGTCAGAGTATATAATTTGATATTTTTTCTTTAGTTGATAAATAATCTATGATTTTTAGATGTAAATATGGAAAGATACTGTTAGTTGAAACATCTCTAAAAACTGATTTAATTTAATTGTTTTTTCTGATAAAAAAATCGATAAGAACAATAGAGATTTCTAGTTATTATTGGACAGAAAATATATCTCACATCTCTATGATTGTAAATATTTAGGAGTACAAATAAAAAAGCTGTTTGTTCGGACAGTAATAATTGGTAATGTGACTGTTTACAAAGACTGCAAAAGAAAGACAGACCAACGACCTTTGGTACCACCTCTGCATGTAACTTTTATGTTGGTTAAGTATATTACACGTATCACCACGGATTCTGACACCATCCTGTGAGTTTGCCACATGCATAATCTCCAATGCCACTGTTTGTTAGCTTGTGAATTTTTTAATAATGGTTCCATTCCATCACGAAATAGTTGAACCTCAGTCCTATTAAACCAGATTTGAGAGGAGAGCACAAGCTGAAGAACCATTGAACTAACTAAGCAAAAATGTTGGCGGTGTTTGAAAAAGCCATTGGAAAACCACCGGAGGAACTGAGGCTTCCGGCAATGGGATCCAACAATTCAAAGACCCCACAAGAGATTGTAGAGAATTTTCAATCTATGTGGCCGGATTCTGCAGTTTACAACCTTTCACACGGGAATTTTATGGCTCTGTCCCATGAAGACGAAAGTCCAATACACCCCAGGTACATATATAAAGTTTATTTGATTGATTTATCTATTTTCATTTCTCAAGCACATGCATGCCTTAGCCAAGAAATGGCTTTCTGTAAGAAGGATGTATCTAATAGTACAATAACCTTGCAGTTGTTCTTAACTTTGAATTCTCACCAGGCCTGGGATTCAATAAAAACTTGCTACTATGTTTACTTCAGTGAAGCATCTACATGAATTCAAGTTTTAAATTTTTTTCTGCCCTTTGAATTGGGATTCAACTGGATGTCTAGTTTTGTTCTAATCCATTGAAAACCATCTCCTTGCAACTATTTCTCATTGTTTAGTTGGTTAAATATGTGTTTGGTTCGGGTTAAAGTGATTTTAGTCTCAGTTTGAAGAATTGGTTCTAGTCCAAAATCAAATGAGTTAAAGTAACCTTGTCTTGGAGTATTATTTGCATATGATACAAATTTTACACTCTCTATTTTATAAATATTCAGCCAAACACGCTAATCTGTAGTTGTTGTAAATGAATCAGGTCTATTGTTGTTTTGGATGATATCTTCTGCGTTTTTGTGGGAGCTCTAGAAAACATTGCTGACCTTAGGCATCATTATGGCCTTCCAAGGCAAGCAACAGAAGCCATGATTGTGATTGAAGCATATAAGGTCCTAAGAGATCGAGCCCCCTACCCACCTGACCAAGTTGTTAAACATCTTGATGGAAAATTTGCATTCATCATCTTTGATGCCAGGACGCATACTCTTTTTATTGCCAGGGTGAGGTCTGATCACAAAATGGTTTACCTTTTGTTTGTTCTTACTCTACAAATGTCCAGGAAATTAAGCCTCTTCTACATGGATAGTTTGATAGTGTTGTTTCTGACATAGTTCTTGCATGTTAGGATCGTGATGGAAGTGTGGAATTTCAATGGGGAATGGCAAGAGATGGATCCTTAATCTGTTCCGATGACCCTACAATCATCAAAGAGGGATATGGTCAAGCTTGTGCAAATTTTCCTCCCGGTTAGTTTAGCTTTTCTAACTTTCCATTCTCTAAATGCTCTCAGCTTTCAACTTTCTCAATTCAAATATAAACAAATCTAAACTCAGATATAATAAATCCCAACTAATTTTAGCCAATTTAATGAAACAATCTCTAAAAGACTCCTATATCAACAACTTAATGGAGAGAGTATTCTCATTTGAAACAATTTTTTTAAGAAAATTAAACAAGGTTAACTAATAACATTCGCAATTTGTATGAATTGTATATTTTTTTTCTTTTATTCGGGCTCTGATCGAGTATACACTCAACATCTATACTCAACATCAAAGAGGAAGCATTAATGGATTCGAAGTAACCAGATTGCAATGTGATTTTCATTTACTTCTTGGATTTGAATGCAGGGTGCATTTTCATCAATGGAAGTGGGTTGACAAGCTTTGATCATCCACTGCACAAGGTTCGAGGTGTTGTGCATGAAGATGACAGTGGAAATATCTTGAGTGTATATTTTCAGGTGGATCTGTACACAAAGATTCCCAGCATTCCTCGCACGGGAAGTGCAGCTAATTGGGCCGATGCTGCTGCTGCTGAGATCAAGGGAGAATAATTTGATCACTGTACTAAAAACAGTATAATCTGATTCAAACTTGGTGTAATAATAACTAAAAATGTCCTAGAACTTCTGTTTGTATATGCATATCTAATGAAGGGGAAAAGAGCATTAGCCATTTCATCCCAAGTAATAAGATTTACAGTTTAGACACTGCAAAATCTTCTACTGCAGTTCCTACCTAATGTGTCTTACTTGTATGTTAACTACAGTTTAGTTACTTCTTTTTCTTTCCATAAATATCTGAGAATGAAAACTATTTATCAAGAAATAGACAATACATATTATCATTTAAACAACAAATACTTTGTTATTATATGGTTAAGGTTTCAGCTTCTACAGCATATACTTTATTTGAATACTATGAAAAGAACATTAACATGTTGGGACAATTATGTCAACAACACACATGTTTTGTTACTCTATGTTTTGGTATCCGTGGCTACAAGGTTGAGGTTCAAAGTTGATGAGTGTTACACCACAGAATCCACTTGGGGTGTGACAATGGAGAGGTTTACAAAGTAGAGGACCCTTTCCTCCATGTCCTAGTAGATTGCGAGTGCCACCACGTCCATGCTTACCTGCATCAGGGTCTGTACCTGAAGGTGGAGGGAAGGGGCTGACCTGAGAGGAAAATGCCAGACTTAGAAAAAGCAAAAATACCAAATATTTTGTCAATCTTGATGTGACCATTTTTAGGTGTCATCATGCTTGTGAGTGTCAAGTGTTTAAATACCAAAGGGTTGAAGTGAATTGCACACAAAACATTGAACACAAAGGGTATGAAGTTGAAGATTATGGGATATAAAAACCGGATATTGTGCATTCAACTACCTGTCATGCTACTTCTGTGACTGTTTCTGTTGTCTACTACTGCCAAAGAATTTGTGCTAATATATTACAGATTAAATGTGTTTTACTTTTTTTATGACTATGATAACTTTTACTTTTTATTTTTAATTTTATTTATTACACGAATTTACTATTATATTACTACTAGATTTAGTACGTTTGCTAGTCCATGTAAATATCATATATTTTACTTTTACTTTTTAAAAATAAAATATTGATTTTGAGTTTTATAAATGTATCCAAGTTTAAAGTAGTTTATTTTTAGCTGCTTGAAATTATTTTTTCCTTTAATTTTTTTTTACATGATAATTTCATTCGTTTCCCTTCTTAGAAGTTTTTTTTTCATTATATGACTTCATTCTTGATTTTTTCTTTGTATGATATTTTTTCCTGAGTTTGTTCCTAAAATCATTTGTATTTTGAAAGTTGTATGAATACAAAGTTCATGTTTGATATGAAAATGAATGTATGGAACATAAATGTATAAATTTATCAGTATCTTGAATTTTCTAATGTTATTGTAATGTCAAATTTATGTATTTGTGTAATTTGTTTGTATTTATTATCATAGAGTTATCCAAATGTTTTATCTTCCCATAAGGTTAAAAAAAATAGATGGTTGTTGAATTGTGTTTTAGGAACTTTTTCACAGTAAAAGTTTTCATTTAAGAAGACAAATTTTCATGTAATATTAAATACTGTATTTTTTAAGTTTGTCATTTTGATTGTTATATTAGAAGATATATCTTTTTACAAGTAACACTTGTTGACCATCTTTAACTTCATTATTCATGAAAACAGTTAAATTGAGATTACATGTGTTTTAAATTAATGTTATCTAATTTTTTTCTATCAATTAATTACCTTTTTTTAGATTTTTTCATCAAAAAATGACTTAATTTAAAAATTAATTATCTTTTAAGTCTTTTTACATTTTTTTTAAATAATCATGAGCTAAGAGCTAAGAGTAATGAGAAAGTTGATTGTGATATATTATTCAAAGTGTCGCATCAAAACCTGACTTCTATTCTGAAAAACTTCTTAAGGAAGTAGTTTGTTTCGTACACAAAACGTGTCAAAGAAGTTTTCAATATGGTGAACACGTTTTATAAAAAATAAATTGTTCATAGTTATTTTCTGCGTATATTTATTGTGTATTTGGAACATATAATTGGAAACTAAAGTTAAAAAGTATTGTAATATTGTCTACATGTTAAGTGTGAGTAATTAAATTAAGATTATATATTCGTTTAATTTATATAAATAGAGGTTTATGATAATTGCTGACAAGTTCAAGAAATAATTAAAAAAAAAGGTAAGAACACAGCAAGTGGTTTTGGAGATTTACAAATATTAGTGGTACAAGTAAAAAACTTATCAAATCTAACTAAGTTATAAATTAAAAATATTGACCTAACAAAGAAATAAATTACATGACAGATTTTTGAATGCAGATAATAGTGATAAAAATAGAAAATTTTAAAATAATAACAAATAATATGTATAATACATATGATAATTTATCATTGTATACCATTGAAATAGTAATGAATAATGAAGGTGATAATAACAATTATAATAATTGTTTTCAAACAAAGTACTGTGTATTATTATATTTATTATATTTAAAGTAATATTTAAAGTAGTATGTATTATTATATTTTTCTGTAAAAATCTTGACATAGAAAATATTTACTTGAGTTTATAAAATATTTAACAAAACAATTACCTATCAAAAAGTAGATTATATATCCGAAACAATAAATAATTGTATGTAAAGGTTACATTGTTTATGCATATTTAATAACTTTAACAGAGTATTACAGTAGACTTCTCATTTCTTTTTATGTTATTATTATTAAAAACGCTACTGAAATTATGATTGTCAGTAATTTATATATATATAGAGAGAGTAGAAATCTCTTATTATTGTAAGGAAAATAAACTAAGATAAACATATTATTCTTCATTTTGAGTAATTTTTGAAAAAATATTTGCAAAGAAGTTAAAGTAGATTGAATTAATGCTCAAAATAAACATTATATTTAATAAAACTGAAATTTGTTTGAAAAGAAAAATAATAAACCAAAGTAAGTAATTAAAATTTAACGGTTATCTATTTTATCAATTTCAATATACCTAAATTCATTTATATTTGGGTATTTATGTTCTTATAAGGTATGGAAATAAATAATTTATTCTCCTATGAAACTTGTCGGTTTCACGGTCTTTTTATTTGGGCTTGAGTTTTTTATTATATTGTTTATTGATTTGGGCTTGGACTTTGATACATGAATCCTCACTTGTTGGACTAGGCCAACTCGAACTCTCAGTCTCTCTGGTCTCAAAGTTCCCTCTCAGGTGTGAATATACCTGCAAGAGATTCTAATGATAAAGTCATAATTGATTTTAGTTAATTATCAGATCAATTCATTATTGGGTTGATCACATATTTATACCTTATATTTATTAAACATATTGCACATATTTAAACCTATTTAATGAATTTCACTACAGTATTTGACTATTTAATTATTTATTTATTTTTGCTTAATTTTCAGTTTTATTGACCATTGAGTTTACACTAGTTCCCAGGTATAAGGAATTTAAAAAGACATATATTGCATGTATTTGAACTTAGTTAATTGATTTTATTATTTATTTATTTTTACATAGTTTCAAGTCTTATTATTAAGCTTTCAACTTTTCCATCATTCAGCTTAGAAAATATAATTTATAATTTATTTTGTATACTCATTATTTATTGTAGATAACAAATACAAAAATATATTGATAATAATTATACATCTACCTATCATATCTTAACCTAAAGTTATACAATATTC
>Ga0123341_1003089_pt1 | contig 14110 bp, 9 predicted proteins | sample Turbeapinknodule_FD_89959 | JGI IMG/M metagenome (GOLD analysis project Ga0123341, IMG submission 89959) | Root nodule microbial communities of legume samples collected from Mexico - Turtle bean Mexico pink nodule | ecosystem: Host-associated > Plants > Roots > Nodule | place: Mexico: Nepantla... | reverse complement strand
TTGTTTATCCCAGTTCTTTTATTATAATAATTTCACATACAAAATGATTTATTTTAATAATTTTTATACTAAATATCTGGGTGGTGTTTGAGTTGAGGAAAGAAAAACATATTTAACTATTATATAATTATTCAACTCTCTATATACTTTCATGTATTCTTGTTGTTGTTTAAACATAATATATGTGTGTCTTCTTAACTATCTTGTAATTGAGTATAAGTTATATAATACAAATCTTAGATAGCCATAGTCCTTGTCTCTTTTGGTTTTGTCCCAAGACGGGTATTGATTAACATGTTACGAAAGTTGAAAGATGTTAACAAGAATCCAAGGCAGTGAAGGAGAGTGTTGATGGCATGTGAGTCCGAAGTGTAACTTGATTGTGAAGGTATTGAAAGTACGTACAAAGCAGTGATGTGTATGGTTTGTTGAGGAATCAATCTCAAGAGAAAGAGAGAAAGAGAGGAAGAAGAAGAGGAAGAGGAAGGTGGAATAGTGACCTGAGAGTATTGAATTCAGAGGGAGGGGCCTAAAGGTGAGTGAGTGTCCAAAGCAGTATCTTGTACTCTTCTTCTATCAGCCATACAAATACTCTCTTTCCGTCTCTATCTTCCTTACCATTGCCGGCAAGCCATGCATTCTTCACCAGGTTTCGCCTTGGGTAGGGTTTATATGTCACTCAGCTTTTGCCCTCAATGCTATGCAACATCAACTTTACTTTCACATTTTTAACCCTTTCAAATAAATAAATAAAAACCAGTCTATGAGTATCTAATCCACATACAAAATCAAATAAATAACTTCACCTTCCTTTATCCCTTTAATTTAATGTGTATCTACATAAATATCTGAGATCACTTAATTAGAAGCTGAATATTAAGTGTTTTGTTTCTTGGCAACACCACACATACAAGATATGCCCTTGAATTATTGATCAAAATGTTGTAACTAAATTGAGTAATTGATTAAAAGGAGTGGGCACTTAAAAGAGATGAGCCGATAATGGTTTAACACGTAGTAAGAATGGAGGATTAATGAAGGAGTTGGTGTAGATAGCATTGACCTAAGCTATGAGAATGATATCCTTAGCATTTAGTGTTTGAGAAAATATCTACCACCCCATCAAACCACTCATTGGATTCATTCACACCTTCATTATGGAGCCAACAAAATGTGGTCCATTGCATTAGCCACACATTACTCATCAAGCCAGATAATTTTTTTTAATTAGTAAAAAGATATGTAAATGAATGAATAGATGTGTTTTTGGGGGCTAGAACCAAGAGAACTATTTAATCACTTTTTGGTGGGTCGATCAACCTGCACCTCACTCATTTCTTTCGAACAAACTTTTTTAACTCTCACTCTTTCACTTCTCGTTTCGATGAACTTCAGATTCGGATGGTACCTACAAAAGGCATTCCGATGCTAAAGTCAAACTTCGACACTCGGTACTCAATATTTAGCACTAGATGATTGCTTTCCTAATCCTTTGAAATCTGCTTATTTATATCATTATTATGGATCATTTATTATTGGATCTGTTTAAGAATTTAATCTATAATTAATAAACTATTTAATGTTTAACTTCTGATTAGTTCACTAGTCTTCTGCTTGCTTGGGTGTGGTGATCTCGATCGACCTGAATTGAATACTGGACTTCATAGAGACCGACCAGTACAACATATGAAATACCCAAATTCATATTCACGGTACATCGAGGAAAACTATTAGCATATGCAACATACTAACCCCTACAAAAAGATAATTCACAAAAAAAACTTGACCACTTGTCTCTCTAAATCAGTTATATTGTTTTTCCAGAAAAGCTCAAATAAGATATTACAATCCACAAATATTACACACATGCAAAAATACATAATGATAAATAATATTTTAGATTATGGATTTAATCTGTTCTGTGTTGAATATGTGTTTGTGTTTTTATAATAAGATTGAAATACTCATAAAGTGTTTTATATTAGTTATATTAATTATTTGCTGATACTTTATTTTCAACCGGAACACTATCTAAATGCTGTAATAGCCAAGCTAAAATGTTACTAAACCCAAAAAAGACTTTCATGCCCAAAGTGCATGACTAAAGAACCAGTATTTTTGTTTTACACTACTCATCCAAAAACCTAGTTCCTCATATTTGTCTTTTTGTTTACGTTAGTGCACCATTGAGGTTGAATATAGTTAAAATAGGCTAATTTTTCCCACATTATATACGGTGAATTAAGTTCTGAATCTTTATTAATTTGTAAATGTCCATATATTCTGTTTCAAACAAATTGTGTCTTAAGATAATGTGGAAAAAAAATTTCAGATGAATCTTATTGTATGAGTGATCGTGTTCAATACATATGTTCAACACGGATACACCGTTTAAGAAACGTGACATAGTTTAAAAAAAATTATTCTTTTAAAAGAATATTGTGAAAAAAAAACTGAGTTGGAATGATGGGAGGTAATGGAAAAAACGTCATTCTATAGAATATGCTGTTGGGTATTATTATCATATATGCAACTTTTGTCCCCAAAACAGGTCCTCTATTGATGAAACAGGTTCATGGCAGTTGCTAACAACATTATACTACCATATCCATCTGCCTATCACTAGATACATTTCATAATAAAAATCATCCGAATATATCTTTTTAATTCAATTCTCAATGAAAAAGAATAAATCCCCGTTATATTCTCTAAAACTACTATATTCTCTTTTTCTTAAATACTTTTCAACGAAGTATTTAAAATATTGAATGCTGTTTTTATAAATATTGAATATTTATCTATATAGATTGGTTTATAGATTTTTTTAATTATTTCAAAAGTGATTTAAAATTATTTGTAATATTTTTAAAACTACTTAAAGTATGTTTGATAAGACCACTAATTATTATCTTATTTCATTAACTTATAAGTTATGAATACAAAAATATTTGATGAGTATTTAAAAGTAACTCTTTTTTATGAACTTCTTATAAGCGGCATTAAAAAAAAAAAATTATTATCATGGGGTAAAAGTTTTTGCGTAGATTAAGCGTGGGCTTAGTCTACAAGGAGTTTAGAAATTTATAAAAAATTGTGAGTTTGACTTACGCTAAACTCACACAAAATTATATTAGCGTGAGTCAAGCCTACAAAATGTCCAAATAGTTATAAAAAATTGTGAGTTTGACTCACGCTAAGCACATACAAAATTATATTAGCGTGGGTCAAGCCTTCAAAATGTTGTAAAAATTGTGAGTTTGACCCATGATAAGCCCACACAAAATTATATTAGCGTGGGTCAAGCCTTCAAAATGTCAATGATTTTAGCTGTTAGGGCCACATGTGGATTTTTCGTGTGTTTGAGGGACACTATTTATTTTTATTTTTTCATTTTGTGTAGGCTTAACCTACACAAATAGTATGACCCACGCTTTCTATTGCAGTTAAATCTTATTATTATTGTAGTGTGGTTTCTATCTACTACCTTGTAGTTTATTTAATTTTGGAAAAGCATGCATATAAAATAGTCTTTTACAGAAAAAAAAAAAAAAAAACTTGTATTTTTATAATATATTACAATAGAGTTTGAATTTAAAATTTGATGAAAACTAGTTACTAAATTTGCTATAATGGATTTGAAACTAGTAATAACACGTAAACATTACTTATTATTATAAAAAACTACACATTTTTTGTTGGCATGATATTGAGATGTGTGTGAAGATATATAATGTAATTGTAAAAATTGAGTCAAAGATCCTGCAGGAGGTAACAATGTGAATGGGATTGTGATATTGATATGACAGAGATAATGGGTCGGTGCAAATTGGTACCCTATTCATATGCTCACCCATTTCAAACTTGGATTATGTGATGCACTTCAAAAGTTAGGGCATTTTCACTCTTTTGTGGTTCCACATTTTCCAATTCAAATCAATGCTTAATTCAGTCAATGAAGTATCACCACACATTTTATTACTTTCATTTATGCTCATGTTATTTCATTTATGTTCATGTTATTGTGCCTTAATCATTTATATTACTTTTCATCAGTTCATTTATAAATTAATTGTCTGTGATAATCACAATACCAAGCTTTGAGTTCTTATATTTCTTCTGAATTTTATATTTTTCTTTTTTTTCTGTGTACTGTAACAAGGTTGAAAATTTAGTAATTTAATCATGTTGAAACGGAACAATAGAGTTTATGTTGATTTCGGATGATCAATTTTGTAGACATAATTATGTATAAGTGATTTTTTTTTTTAAAGGGTTTTCTTTATTTTATTAACTCTATGTAAAAAGTTGAGATACTCCAAATATAATACATTCAATAGTAAAAATATTTACAAAATACTAGTAAAAATCCAATCCAATAATTTCTTTATTTAATTATTAAAAATTTTAAAATTTGTAATAAATACAACAACTAATTTGACTTAACATAAGATAATGATACATTTACAACTCACATCTTTTATTAATGACCTTATAATTCTTAATATTATTATTTTAATATTTTTTATATAATTTAATTCTAAATTTACTCTTTATTATATATATTTATTTTTAAATTCAATAATGACAATAATGCCACTATGCAGTACATATCTATATATATATATGATAGCATTAGCTATCTCCGATTTCTCTATCACCAATCTCTTTCTCCATTTATTGCTTTCCTTCATATATCACTACCTGGCTATATATATTTATATCTCTTACTTTGCTTATTCCTTTTTATTATCTCTTATCAATGGAAGCCAATGCAGATTATACCCAAGATGCCACTGTTGATTTCCGTGGCCACCCTGCACTTTCATCTAAAACCGGCAAATGGAAAGCTTGTGCTTTTCTTGTTGGTCAGAATCTCAATTGCTTTTCTTAGATCTCCACTGTTTTTTCATAACAATCTTTCAAGTTTTCTTAAGTCTTGTAAAACAATTCTTGTAGACCCTTCTTTGCATTATGCTCATATAGCTTGTTATGCAGGCAGCATGTTTGTTGTTAATGGATGGTTATATCACGTATAGCATGAATCATGATATAATAAGAAAACATATATATATGATATTTTATTCTACTCTCATCATTTAATTACTTTGTCTTATATATATGGCATATATATAATACTGTTTCAGGGTATGAAGCATTTGAAAGAATGGCCTTTTATGGAGTGGCTTCGAACTTAGTGAATTACCTTACAACCCAACTTCATGAAGACACAGTTTCATCAGTGAGGAATGTAAATAACTGGTCAGGATCTGTGTGGATAACGCCAATTCTTGGAGCTTGCATAGCAGATTCTTACTTGGGTCGCTTTTGGACTTTCACTCTCTCATCTCTCATCTATGTGTTGGTAACTTCTTTTCTCTTTCTTTCAAATATACAATCAACACTTTACTTCTCTATATTTTCTCCATCACGATCCAACTGTGTCAACATTCAGCATCTTTATATTCCAAACAAAGAAAATATTGTGAAAAAGTTACAAATAATACCAAAATTGAAACCATGTTTCTCATCCCTAAGGATAGCACCAAATTTTCTTTCTTTACTTAATAGCTTTGTGGTATACATTTGTCTATCTAGCAAACCTCTTCATGCACTTACTAGTTCCACTTGATCACAGGGTATGACTCTTCTGACAGTAGCAGTGTCACTGAAGAGCTTGAGACCACCATGCAGCAATGGTATATGCAATAAGGCTTCAACCACACAGATTGCATTTTTCTACACAGCCCTTTACACTATGGCAATTGGGGCAGGGGGAACAAAGCCCAACATCTCAACCTTTGGTGCTGACCAGTTTGATGACTTCAACCCCAATGAGAAAGAGCTAAAGGCCTCATTCTTCAACTGGTGGATGTTTACCTCATTCTTGGGTGCTTTGATTGCCACTTTAGGATTGGTATACATTCAAGAGAACTTGGGATGGGGACTTGGTTATGGTATCCCCACTGCTGGTCTCATACTGTCTTTGGTGATATTCTATATAGGCACACCAATATATCGCCACAAAGTAAGGACAACCAACACTCCTGCTAGGGACCTAGTTCGTGTCCCCATTGCAGCATTCAGGAATAGAAAACTTCAACTCCCTATTAACCCCTTGGATCTCTTTGAGCACAACCTCCAACATTATGTTAATAGCGGGAAACGCCAAGTCTATCACACTCCAAACCTCAGGTCAGCACATGCAGTTTCAGTTCAAAAACAATACTATACTAGTATTGTTCATTTTACATCACTCCTTTTTTAATTCATACATTACATCCTCTAAAATGACAATATAATAAGTAACATGATATAACAAGGGTAAAAGGTGTCATGAGTGTTTACACTTTTGGAGTGCCATGTATCATTCTTGCCTATGCAAGGACATATATGAGTGATGTGGAAGCAATTGTGCATCTGAAAGAACTTCTGCTTAACACATCAATTAATATATAGAATGATAGATGAAGTATTTAAGTGTTTGGTTTTTTTCTTAATAAATAACTTCTGGGAGAGTTTCTAAAGTACTTCAATGTTTATCAACCTCACATGTAAAACAAACATGACTTTTAGACACCAAAATTATTATTTAACACCTGAGAGACATAAGAAAAATATAGATATAATGATGTGACAGAACTGTAAAATAAAGAGAAATTATACGTGTTCGAAAAAGTAGAATTGAATGTTAACAAATCATTCTCCTTTGTAAACATGTTTCTTTGATATTATATTTGTTTTAGACTCTACTTTTACATTCTTTTTGTCTTTTATAGTAAAAAATAGTTTCACTTTTTGGTGTAAAACTAAATAAAGCATGGATGTAGGCGAGAAAAAAAAAGAGACATCAATCATGTCTTCAGACTAGTTTCATTCACTTATATCTAAAAAATTATTATTTTATTATAATATAATATTTTATTTTAAAAAAAATGATCATAGAGTGATTATTTTTTAATATTTCCAAATAAATTTTATTCCATAAGAAAATAAAACAGAGTGGAAAAAAAATATTTTTAAAAAATTAATGATCAAAAGAAACAGGGGGCGCAAAATAAGTGGGGAAATGTTTTAATAATTTCACTACTGAAAAATATGAAATTCTCTGTATATGATTAGTTATCTTTTACCTTTCACTTTGTGTTTTCATATATTCACATCTAAAAATGTATATACATGGAAACTAAAGGACAGATCATGTTTCGTTTTCATAGCAGGTAAAAATTTCCATGTTTTAAAGATTCTTGTGCATTAATTGGTCATCTAGTAAAAATTGGTAGTAGCATCTAGGAAAGGAATTTTCCATATTTGTCCAACTCATCAATTTGACAGAGAATCTAGAAAATGGAGCATGTCTACTGATTGCATGTTCCCCGTTTAATCTCTTGGCTCTGAGGCTGTCAAAGTCAAAGGGAGTCTCATTCATTCAGTACTATTTTTGTGCTTAACCAGGGAACCCAGTTTTTGAGGCAAAATAGTGATCCATTCGGGGCCTACTATGTCATTCATCCCATTGAATTTCTTCCATCTGCACACTTCACCCTATCTTCTTTGAGGCCTTCTTTCATAGTCCCTATCTTTCAACCAAATTGTGACCACTGTTGCAAGTTGCTACAAACAATAGCCATCACATATTGCATGCAAAACACGGTATAGTCCCCATTTGCATTCTTGGTGGATAGAGAGACACGTAGGTCAGATTCATTAGCAGAAGATTAGATCATTTTGGAACATTCAACTGCCACACAAAGAAATATATTTTTTACTTACACCAATTTTGCTAGAAACTGAAAACTTGTGTGTCCAGGTTCTTGGACAAGGCTGCTATTAAAGAAGACAGTGGTGGTTCCAAAAGGGTACCACTGACAGTAACCCAAGTAGAAGGCTCTAAACTTATCTTTGGTATGGTCCTTGTATGGCTAGTGACACTGGTTCCAAGCACCATTTGGGCACAAATCAACACTCTTTTTGTGAAACAAGGAACCACTTTGGACAGAAACCTTGGACCTCATTTTAAAATTCCCTCAGCCTCTCTTGGAAGCTTTGTGACATTTTCCATGCTTCTCTCGGTGCCAATGTACGACCGGTTTTTTGTGCCGTTCATGCGCCAGAAAACTGGTCACCCCAGAGGAATCACATTGCTTCAAAGGCTTGGGATTGGATTTTCAATCCAGATCATAGCCATTGCAATTGCTTATGCAGTAGAAGTTAGAAGAATGCATGTTATAAGTGCAAACCACGTAGCTGGTCCTAAAGATATTGTCCCCATGAGTATATTTTGGCTGATGCCTCAGTATGTCTTAATAGGGATAGCAGACGTGTTTAATGCCATTGGATTACTAGAATTCTTCTATGATCAATCACCTGAAGACATGCAGAGCCTTGGAACAACATTTTTCACTAGTGGGATCGGTGTTGGGAACTTCTTGAACAGCTTTTTGGTGACAATGGTTGATAAAATAACAGGAGGGGGTGACAAAAAGAGCTGGATAGGGGACAACTTGAATGATTGTCACTTGGACTACTATTATGGGTTCTTGTTGGTCATGTCAAGTATCAATTTGGTAGTTTTTCTTTGGGTTTCAAGTAGGTACATTTATAAGAGGGAATCAATAAGGGTAAAGGAGGGCCTTTGTGTTCAAATGGAGGGGAACCCAACTTTGGACGCTTCTCTTAGTTTACAAGTGTGAAAACTAGCAATAAGTGTGGTTGGCCATGACAAATAACCGGTAGTATGATATTAAACTTAAATTTTCTTGACAGATTCTGCGGCAAACTGATAAATGATTGTTATATTGAATTTAATTGGCCCCATCTCTAAGTAAGTGAGGTTGGAGCCAAATAAACTCAGATACACAAGTTTGTGTAGAATTTATGAATGTATAAACTAATATCTCAGTATTCACCACACCGTGTGTGCTATTTTGTAAAATGTGTGCAATGTTAGTATTTTCTTTTTCGCCTTTTGCCAATGGAGTTTCATCACATCTTTCTTTCTTAAGTTTACTTTTTGTTTTTTTATCATTTCATATACTCACGAAATGTATCCATTATGAAGAACGCGTTGGATTACATTTTGTACAAATTCTGTTCGATTTGGTGATGAAAAGGTTCATGTCCTTCACAATGATATGATCCAAACCTAATGTAGAGACACAACAATGAAACCTGTGTGTAGTTTAACGTTGGAATCAGCTAAAAAAAAGTGTGAGAAAACAAGGAGTTACTTCGCTATTAACGTGGAAAAAGGGAGTCGATTTGCAAAAACCAGACATCTGGAACTTTAACTTAAATGGTATCATAAGTTAACAGAGATTTCCATGAAATTAAGTTGAAAAATGTTTAGTTAGAAAAATATTTTGACAGAACTACATTTTCTTCAGTCTTAAATTCTAATCTTAAGATGCCTGAAAATTTATCAATTCAAAACTACACAAAGCTTAATCTGAGGACTATAAATATTATTTTATGCCCTTCTTTATATAGGAAAAAAAAACTAATGGTGAACTGTCCACACTGACTGCTTGGTAACCAAAATAGTCTGGACGCATGACACAACAATGAACAGCATAGCATCTTTACTAAAAGGTAAAAAATAACCACTCAAAGCCATTATTGCTTAAACATGAGTGAAGGTGTGAGGTAAACTTTATTCTATTTTGGTTTTCCTAGAAAACTAATGATAAAATGGGATAAAGCTTCAACCTTAAAAAGCTACAGCTTAACTTGAAAAAAGGGGTTGCGAAAAACTACAGTGCACCTTGCACCCTTTAGAGTAAAATACAAAGCTGGTAGCTAATGCTGATGAGAAATCATCAGTTAAGATTTTTTTTTTCTTGTGAGATACAATCACTTATATGGTTATGTGAAAACATTCAACTTAAATTTTCTCATTCCACCATGTTATCCATACTCAAAAGAAACAAATAATATAATAAACAATCAAGGAAAAAAAATGTTGATACAAAGCAGAAGATTTATTGATCAAATTACATGTACTTTAGCCACCACTGCGTGCAAAGTGGTTGAAGCTTCACCCATTGATGAGGGCGGCAAAGTGATTTCACTATTAGTCATACATACCTAAGCAAAATCTAGAAGAATATATCAATATATTTTATGTATGACAGCAACGAACAACCTTGATCATAGAACAACCAAATAAGCTTCAGCCGAGCTTCATTTATTTTCTTCTTTTATTAGTACTGTGACTGAAATATGCGCTGTAGGCATGGGCTTTCTTACAGTAGTTGCATACTGAATAACCATAACCCTTGGAAATCATTACAGATTTAAGTTCGAATTTACATATTGGCATGAAAACAAAAAATTATCTCTAGCAAAGGTGTGATGTAATGGCGTCTCACAATTCAGCAGGCATTATCAACCAAAACTATGCTTAGTAAAAAGTATGAATATCAACAGTTCAATTGCCATGGTAACCTTGTCATAGCTGTAATTAATCCATAACTTGAAAATTCTATGAACTTTTTAAGGAGTACAACCTCGCTACTGCAGATAATGCTCATCTTGCCAAACACCAACAATATCTTTGAGAGCTGGTCTTAAATCTTCCCTCAATATCTTCTGGAATTCTAATGTATCGCCGCTGGATTTAATCTCAACCAAATGGAAAGATGGAGCGACTTCAAATATTTCAACATCAATGGAAAGCGGTTCTTTTCTACCTGCCCTGGATCTCACCAATTTCAGCAACCCTCCATCCTTCTTAATTATCATCATCCTCAAAATGCGAGCAATGTCTTCCACTGTAGACATGATAGATGAGGCAGAGCTCATGAATGTAAATTTGATATGTTCCTGTTCACCAATGTTAGCAAAAAGGCCAGACAAGTCTAGCCCAGCAGACAGAGAAATTATGTCAAAAGCATTCAAATGTGCAGGTACAACCAATTCTTGATCTGCATCAACAGAAGCATCTCTTGTATTCTCACACAAACCAAAAACTTGATCAGAATTAATTAATGCCACTTTTGCAGACTCTCTTTTCACTTGACCAGATCTGGGTTTTAATCCTTTTCTGAACCACGAACTTTCCATAACTTTTGCCATGGATATCCTGGTATCTGGGTTGGGGTCAAGGATTTTCGCTAACAGTCTGCGCACTTCAACCGAAAACCAGTTTGGACATCTGTATTCCCCCCTGCCTATTTTCCTATACAGTGACATAAGATTCAAATCATAGAATGGCAAATGACCAGCCAAAAGAACAAATAAGATCACTCCACAAGACCATACATCAGATTTTGCTCCATCATAGCCCTTTCTACTTACAACCTCAGGCGCCACATATGCAGGAGTTCCACAAACTGTATGCAGCATGTTGTCTTGTCGATGCGATTCAACAAACGCACTCAACCCAAAATCCGCTACCTTCAGAACACCATTCTCATCCAAAAGCAAGTTCTCTGGCTTCAAATCCCTGTGATAAACGCCCTTGCTGTGGCAAAAATCAACAGCACTGAACAATTGTTGAATGTACTTCCTTGTCCTGTCCTCACTGAATCTACCTTTAGCCACCTTGTTGAAAAGTTCACCCCCTTTGGCATATTCTATGATGAAGTAAATCTTGGTCTTGGTGGCCAAGACCTCATACAGCTGCAAAACATTGGGGTGTTTAATCCGTTTCATGATAGATATCTCTCGCTTCGTTTGATCCTCCAACCCATTTTTTAGAATTTTCTCCTTTTCAATCACCTTAACGGCAACACTCTCCCCAGTTTTGAGGTTCCTTGCATGGTAAACCTTTGCAAAGTTTCCTTGCCCTAATAGTTTCCCAAGTTCATACTTCTGCATCAACACATTCCCTCTTTTCCCCATTTTCAAGCACAAAACTTCAGACACAAATTAAGCACCCCGGTTTTCTAAGCAAGGAACCTTTATCTATCTATCAATCTATCTCTCCCTCTATCTGTCTAACCTTGAATAAACACCACCACCAGCAATTCCAGTGCGTATTACCAACTCAAAAGATGAATCACTCTTTCACCTGAGTCCTTCAACCTCCTCGAGAAGCCACCAAAAAACGCGCGTAAAGCAACCAAAAAATGGCTTCAGAGAAGATGCTCAATTCAAATGCTCTACCTGAAAATGAGAAACAAAAACAGTAAATGAAAACACGTACATGAAGGTTCCAACGCAAAGAATACACGAAGTAGAATTAAAACAGAAAGCAATTCAGTGAAACAACATAAGACATCACAAAAATAAAAACACGATCATTCACAAACCGTGAACTCATCCACATAATGGTCTGCAACCACCAAACAAACAAAAAATACACAAGCAAACGAACCTTCTCCCTTTCCCTCGATGGATCAACCAAACAAAAAATAAATAAGACAAAAAAAAAGTTAAGCAGAATTGAGTTGAATTAAGACATTGAGAAAAGCCTAAGAAGATGCAGAAAGGTTGTGAAGAATAGAGTAAGAGAAGAAGAAGATGATGAAATTGAAGAAGGCATTACCGTTTGAAGGAAGAAGGAACGTTAGAGAGGGAAAAGCATAATGGTATTAGAAAGAGCAAAATAGCGTGCTATTTATAAAGCAACATTTTTTGATTTTTATTTGTAAATCACTTTCTTAACCTTCTCAAATACAATCCACACTTCAGTCTGACTTTATTCCACCTCATATTTCACTGTCTTTTCCCCCTTTCTTATTTTTTTATTATATTTTTTATCCGGTATTTAAGCCAACTGCATATTTAAATCAAAATTACTACTTACATTCAAATAACTTTATAAAAATTAATTCCTCTTATTAATAATTTCAATAGATTATTAATAATATTCCATTATAATCTGATGTGTTACAACACTTAATACACTTTCTCTTTAATATTCTATTCCACACCTTTTTTTCATTTGACAGGGTTTTCTTACATCTAATATCTTTTTTTATGGATATATAATGGAACATTCAAACTACGTGGAATAATGTATTATTACATATTAATTTTTCTTGTAAAGTTTATTACCACAATTATTTTAGAACTTTTATAAATATAACTTTTAACACGAGTATATTGTTAGGTCAATCATCGCATTTGAAGTATGGTCAGTTTTGAAAGTCGATGTTTTGTTACTGTTTTCTTATTAAAAAGGTGTATGAGTAGATTGAATGAGGAAATAGTATATGAATTATCATTAACTTCAACTCCTGGACAATAGTATCGAAACAAAACAATAGTATTCAACTTTCAGAGAAATATCTTACTTATATAGCATTATTATGGTTAATCACAGTATTTGAGGTACAGTATGTTTTGGAGTGATGTTTCGTCACAATTTTTTTCTTAAAAGACGTCTTGGTAGATTTTTTTCTTAAAATATGCCTTGATAAATTGAAGGAAGAAAAAATATATAAAGTGTCATTTATATCAATTATTGAATGATGTGAGATTATATTAATAATATCGAAACCGAACAAGTTGTAACAGCATAGATAACAAAAACACAAACATATACAACAACTCTTTCAGGAAAAGAACAAATCCTCTTAGATTGTATGCCTCTGTTTGGCCACATAGGGAAGAGTAGCAAACGAAAACCACCCCCCAGTTTTGAATTTTTTATAGGTACAAAAGGAAAGTCCTAGTTTTAAAATATAAACAGTTTTTATGATTATAATTGTATTTATTTCAGCTATGATATGATATTTATATATAAAAATGTACAGTTCAGATTTGATTATGAATGCAAAATTTGAGTGTCTGATCTAAGATATTATTAATATCGTTGAGAGTGGTTTTGTTTGATTTTGAATTATAGTTGAAGGTAAAGTGGGATCAGTGCTTACTTGTATCTGATCTGGATTTGGTGCCTTATCAGTTATCAGTTTATTTGATTTATGGTATCATATTACATTGTATCAGTTATTACATAACTTAAGCACCACGTACGTGTGTATTTCTCTTCAATGTAGGTACCATGATTCTTTCACTTGTTTTCTTTTTGTACCCCTTTCAATTAACAAAAACACCAAGTCAACAACTTTGCATCCATGAAAAAAGTGCATCAACCTACCCAATCTCCTTTTAAGTATAAGATATTTGTTGGTAGAAAATATATTATTATAAAAAAATTATT
>Ga0123341_1003088_pt1 | contig 14111 bp, 11 predicted proteins | sample Turbeapinknodule_FD_89959 | JGI IMG/M metagenome (GOLD analysis project Ga0123341, IMG submission 89959) | Root nodule microbial communities of legume samples collected from Mexico - Turtle bean Mexico pink nodule | ecosystem: Host-associated > Plants > Roots > Nodule | place: Mexico: Nepantla... | reverse complement strand
TTCAAGAATTAGAAGAAGCTGTCAAGATTGGGTTTCAAGATTCAACCAAGCTTGAAACAGAGGAGCAGAAGAAAAAGTCTGAGAAGCAATCAAAAGAAAATAAAAAGATTGATTGCAAGGCACAAATGTTACTGCATCAGTGTGTCTCATCCGCCATTTTCCAAAAAATCTCAAAAGCTGAATCTGCCAAGCATATTTGGGACATACTGGAACAGACCTATGAAAATACTGGTAGGGTTAAGAAGGTGAGGCTACAATCACTCAGAAGACAATTTGAATTGTTGTCCACGATTGATCAAGAATCAGTGTGTGATTACTTTGGTAAAATCCAAGCAATTCCAAATTCCATGCGAGACTGTGATAAGCAGTTGCCTGATTCAAAGGTGGTTGAAAAGATTCTTAGAACTTTGACTCCTGCTTTTGATCACATTGTCGTGGCAATTGAAGAATCCAAGGATCTTGATGAAATGACAGTAGAAGAACTCTAGAATTCTCTTGAAGCACATGAGCAGCGGTTACTTTCAACAAAAGGTAGTAGAGCAAGTTTTCCAGGCTCAAACTGCTGGCAGAGGTAGAGGAAGAAGTGGTTGGAAAAAGAAAGGAAGAGGAAGAGGAAAAGGAGGTCAATCAAGTGACTGGCCTGCTTCAAGCAATCAGAACTAGAGTCAAAATAGTGTGCAGAAGCAGAAATTGGCTGCTGGTAAAGGGAGTCAAGATCATGGATCCAAGAAATTCCATGATAAAAGAAAACTGCAGTGTTATAACTGTGGAAAGTATGGTCATTTTGCAGCTGAATGTTGGAGAGTTGATAACAGTAACAACACTGGAAAATTTTCCAAGAAAGATGAAGCACATCTAGCTCAAGAAGATGAAGATTCTGATTTAGATCAAATGTTATTGATGGCCACTACAAATCAGGATGAAGATGCTTCAAGTTGGTACTTAGACACAGGTTGTTCCAATCATATGATTTGCAACAGGGAGTGGATTATGGATTTTTATTCTAATGTCAAAAACAGTGTGAGATTTGCATATAAAAGTATGATCTCTACTGAAGGAATTGGCAAGGTCAGATTCATTTGTAAATATGGAAGAGTTGGCTGTATGAATGATGTCCTATATGTGCCATCAATGAAGAATAATCTTCTCAGCTTAGGCCAACTACTGGAAAAGGGATTCAAAATGTTAATGGAGCAGAATTCCATCAAGATCTATGATCAGAAATCAGTGTTAGTTCTTAAGGCACCTTTGTCTAAAAATAGGACTTTTAAGACTAACCTTAATACATCAACTGCACAATGCTTGTCTTCAATTAGGGATAAGGAGGAAACAAATTTGGTGTGGCACTACAGATTTGGCCATTTGAATTTCAAGACTTTGAACCAACTAAGCAGTAAACAAATAGTCACAGGGTTGCCACCAATCAACCTATCTCATAAGACTTGTGAAGGTTGCCTATTTGGGAAGCAATCAAGAAAGAATTTCAAGAACTCAATACTGCAAAGAGCAAAGAAGCCTTTGGAGGTTGTATACTCAGATGTATGTGGCCCTCTTGATAGCAATTCACTCGGAAGTAATAGGTATTTTCTTACTTTTATGGATGAATTCACCAGAAAAATCCGGATTTACCTATTAAAGGAGAAAGGTGAGGTATTTGGAAGATTTGTAGAATTTTGTGCTAAGGTTGAAAGGTAATCAGGCTACGCCTTAACCATTTTCAGAACTGATGGAGGTGGAGAATTCAATTCCAAAGAGCTGGAAGAATTGTGTGTTGCAAAAGAAATTAAACAAGAAGTTACATCTCCTTACACTCCACAACATAATGGAATTGCAGAGAGAAGAAATAGAACTTTGCATGATATGGCAAGGTGCATGCTCAAAGGCGAGGGGCTGCCTAATAGCTTTTGGGGAGAGGCTATCACCACTACAACCTATATTCTCAATAGGTGTCCTACAAAAAAATTGGAGGCAGTTGTACCAGAAACAATTTGGTCTGGACTTAAACCAATTGTTAGTCATTTGAAAATATTTGGTTCATTGTTCTATAGGCCTATTCCAGATGAGAAGAGGAAGAAGTTGGAAGATAAGAGTGAATCTCTTATCCTAATTGGATATCATCCAACAGGTGCATACAGGTTGTTCAACCCAGTAAACCAACAAATTCTCATCAGCGGAGATTTTGTTGTAGATGACAATGCATCCTGGAATTGGAGCAAATATGTAAAACAAATTCATTGTGTTTTAGAAGATAGTGGACAATAACAAGATGAAGAGCATGAAAGTATAGTTGAGCCAGAATCTAGAAGATCACAAAGACAAAGATTTCCTTCTTCTAGATTAACATGTCATGAAGTTTACAGTGATAATTTGATCACTGATGAAGGAGAATTGGTTCACTTAGCATTTGTGGCAGACATTGAGCCAATCACTTGGAAGGAGGCAATAGTCGATAGAAAGTGGAAGAGTGCAATGATTGAAAAGCTGGAATCACTGAAGAAAAATGAAACCTGGGAATTAGTGGCTTTGCCAAAGGGAAAAAGACCAATTGATGTCAAATGGGTTTTCAAGATAAAACTCAAGTTTGATGGCAGCATAGCCAAGTATAAATCAAGATTAGTTGCTAAGGGTTTTCTACAGAAATATGGAATAGACTACACTAAAGTCTATGCACCAGTGGCTAGATTAGAAACCATTAGATTGGTGATTGATGTGGCCAGTTCTAGAAATTGGAAAATCTATCAAATGGGTGTTAAATCTGCATTCTTGAATGAAATTTTAGAAGAGGAGGTTTATGTGACTCAGCCACCAGGTTTTGAAGCAAAGGATGCCACCCACAAAGTGTACAAACTCAAGAAAGCACTCTATGGACTCAAACAAGCTCCTAGAGTGTGGAATAAACTGATAGATTTGTTTTTGCTCAAGCTAAGCTTCACAAAGTGTTCAGTAGAATATGGAGTGTATGTAAGAGAGTCACAAAGTCAAATCTTGATCTATGTATGTCTATATGTGGATGAATTGTTAATCACAGGGAGCTCAATGACAAAGATTGAGCAATTCAAAAATAGATTGAAGGTTGTTTTTGAAATGACATATTTGGGAATGCTTAACTATTTTCTGGGAATGGAATTTGTATACACAAATTAAGGTATTATCCTGCATCAAAGGAAGTACATTAATGAAGTGCTCAACAGATTCAATATGGATCAATGCAATGGAGCTAGGGTGCCTGCTGCTGGAAATTTGAAACTCATAGAAGCCTTGGAGGAGATTGCAGTAGATAATACTTTGTTTAAACAAATTGTTGGAAGTTTGAGGTTCATCTGCAACAGTAGGTCTGACATAAGCTATGCAGTTGGAAGCAGATTCATGTGTAATCCAAGAGTCTCTCATATGGCAACAACAAAACACATATTGAGGTATCTTAAGGAGACAGCAGAGTATGGCTTACTGTTTTCAGTAAGCTTGAATGAATTTGAAGACTGTTTGGAGGCTTGAGGTGATTCAGATTGGTGTGGTGATAAAGTGGGAAGGAAGAACACCTACGGATATTTTTTTAAATATCTGAAAGCACCAATTTCTTGGTGTTCTAAGAAGCATACGGTAGTTGCTCTCTCATCTTGTGAGGCAGAGTATATAGCTGCAGCAGAGGCAGCTTGTCAATGTGTTTGGCTTGAATTTGTGTTTGGCGATTTGAAGCTGAATCATGTGAAACCTGTGCAACTTTGTGTGGACAACAAATCAGCCATCAACCTTGCAAAGAATCCAATCTCACATGGGAGGAGTAAACACATAGAGACCAAGTTCCATTTCTTAAGGGAACAAGTTGGAAAAGGAAAGCTAGAAGTAAAGCATTGCAACACCAAGGAGCAAGTGGCTGATATTTTCACCAAACCACTTGGATTAGACAGATTTGAAGAACTAAGAGAGTGGTTAGGAGTTAGAAGTGTTGCAGAATTTAGCTTAAGGAAGAGTGTTGGAATATGTTAAATAAAAGAGTTAGGTTATTAACTCTAACTATCCAAAAACATAAAGCTAGATATTTCTGTTATCAGAATGTTTTAATTCATTCTGTTTTTTACTGCTATAAATAGCATTGCTTATATTGTATCAGTACAGTTTTTCTAATAAAAGATTTCAGTTTCAATTCCAATTATCAATTAATTCCCAACATAGTCCAAGAGAATATAGAAAAAAAAAATTGGTCTTTACTAGGGTCAAAGATTATGTGTGAAAACAATAAAAAAAAATAAAATGAAAGAAATATGGACAAAAGTAATAAGAAAAATAAAAGAAAGGACTTTGTTTTAAGGTAGTGTACCTTTTACCTGGTAGTTTCACAAAATATTCCTGGTTAATATTTATTTTATACAATATTTTTTTAAAATTTTATTTTAAAAATTATTTTAAAATATATTATTGTAAAATATTATCTTCCTTTATCAATAAACCTATTATAAACTTCCAAATAACTTTGTTTTAACTTCCCTTTCTTTATTTTAACTTCAAGCAATTTAAGCTTTCATTATTTTTTTGTCTTATTTATTTATTTTTATCTTTTTCTTCTTTATTTCGTTGTAAACTCTCTTTCCTGTTCAAACAAAGACAAAGAAGTGTGAAAGGTGGTTTGATCGTTGTAGCACAACCGGTAGGTAAGTAAGCAATGTGCACCGCCAAGTCCATATTTTACCGTGAAAATCAGAGCAGCTACCATTAGTGATGAAGCAACCCTTAGCAGTAGTACTGTACTAAGCATAACCAAACTGTTTCAACAACCAAAAACAAAGCATAACCTAACCGAAAGAGATGAAGCCAATTATCCGCCGCCACCATCACCGCCATATAGCCACTCTTACTCGCCGCTTGCGCCACTCCTCCGTCACCCCGAGGCTTCCTCTCCTTTACACCGCTGACACAACCGCTGACAACACCGTCACCTTGCAGGTCCTCTCATGGGGTAGAGGCGCCTCCGGCCAGCTCGGAGGCGGCGTGGAGGAGACGCGCCTGTACCCTTCTCCGGTGGCCAACCTGGCCGTCCCCAAATCCTCCTTCTCCCTCGCCCAAACCTCCGGCCGGCTCCCCTACGCGGAGAAGCGTCGGGCCCCCGACGTGGGCCTCTCGTGTGGGCTTTTCCACTCTTCGCTCGTCGCCGATGGGGCCCTTTGGATTTGGGGAAAAGGCGATGGTGGAAGATTGGGCTTCGGCCACGAGAATTCGTTGTTCGTGCCCACCCTGAACCCTCACCTCGATAACCTTCGCACTCTCGCCCTCGGGGGCTTGCACTCCGTTGCGCTCACATCAGCTGGCGAGGTCTTCACCTGGTCAGAACCCCTTCAACTTCTTCAACCTCTAATTAGTCACTTCGGAATCTCTGATTGTTGTTTTCTAAAATCAGGCATATAAGATGTTTTTTGTTTATTATGTGAAGCGAAATTGATTACTTAAACTAAAAACATTTTCAAAATAGATATCAATAGCACCCTTATCTTCCTGGAATTTCTGATTGGTTGAAGCGTGGTTGTTTTCTTACATCAGGCACTTGATGATTAATGTGAATTCTAAAGTTAGTTGATCGTCTAATGTCCAGTGAAGCCAAATTTGATTGATTAAAGTGATTGACAGATAGTTGTTGGTAATTTCAGCTAAGACTTATACATTGTGCATGAAGTTTCTTTCTTTATTTTCAGGGAATGAGGTAAGGGGTGGCAAATTGAGAGGAGAAAAAAAAACTATATAGTTTAAATGAATGGTTGTATGTATTATTGTATAATTTAAATAGACGGTTAAAGCTGAAACTAATTGAAACAAACTTGACTAATTATTTATATTTTTGTGATCAAGATATAATCCTCTCACAAGATATGTCTGTTGTTGTTGAAATGCTGATTTTTTTTTTACTGTACTAGTCTTAGCTTGACTGAGAAATACCACAAAAGAGGTTTGGGCATAATGCCTGGCTGGACGGTGTTTATGCATGGTTAGAAATTTTTAGTCCTAAATGAAATTATTCATGGCCTAAACCTCAAGATAAATTTACTCTACCATGCGAGCTTAACACATTGTTGAGGCTGGGAATACTTTTGTAATTTGAGCGAGTTGAAAAGTTCCTAAATTTTATGTTTCATTGCTTTCTTCCTCTCAATAACTTTTTTTTATGGATGAAAATGAAGTTTTCAGGGGTTATGGTGGTTTTGGTGCACTTGGACACTCAGTATATCACCGAGAGTTATTTCCTAGGTTGGTAAAAGGCTCCTGGGAGGGAACTATAAAACACATTGCTACCAGTGGAACACATACTGCTGCAATAACAGAATCAGGTTTGTATGTTGGCTGGAACTTTATTTCAGCATTGTTTAAAACAAATTTAGATTGATGAATAGTAAGGAAAAATAATTACTGAATTTAAAATGTGGCTAATCACTTCAGTTGTGATTTTCTATTGTCAAATTGTTTACCGTGTTTTCTTACCCTGAATTGTGTCTTTCTTTTTACTTTGGAATACAAAACCAATCTATTGAAAGATATAAAGGATATAAAATCTTCCTAAAGTTACAGGCTCCCAGTACACTTATTTTCTTAAGCAGTGATTGAAAGAAGGTGCACTTATATTATACATGTCAAATCTGATGGTTTTGTGTATTGAAATTTTTTGTCAAGTCTTTTAAAATATAATGCTTGGTTGCTGGCAGATAGAGATTTCTATTTCGATGTTTAGCTTTTTCTTTTTTCACTCATCTTTTTATCATCTCAAGGCTATTCATTTCTTCTAGTTTTAAACTTTCTCGCACCGATTTGAGTTTCTTAGGAATGTCAAGTAACATGAACGACGTAGAAAATGCCTTTGAGACTGATGTTGGGTTTGTACTGGATGTAGGAGAGCTTTATATCTGGGGTCGAGATGAAGGGGATGGTCGATTGGGCCTTGGTCCTGGTCGGGGCCCAGATCATGCTGGTGGACTTAGTATCCCTTGCAGGGTAAAAGAATTACCTTACCCTGTTGCTGCTGCTTCCTGTGGGGGATTTTTCACAATGGCATTGACTGAGGATGGACAGTTATGGAACTGGGGAGGTAATTGCCACCTCATTTATATGACTTTTCCCAGTATTTTCGGTAGAAGACTAGCAAACTTCTTCCATCCGGTGCTTTTAGTTTTGGAAAATTGATAATGTTGGCATTTTGTCAGCCAATTCTAACTATGAACTTGGGAGAGGTGACAAGACTGGTGGTTGGAAACCAAGGCCCGTACCCAGCCTTGAAAATGTTGAAATAATTCAAATAGCAAGCGGTGGATATCACTCCCTAGCATTAACTGGTATGTTGATGTGTCACTAAGTTTGTTTTGTTTCATTTCCATTCTCATGTATTACATGATTATAACACTATTCTTGATTTTCCTAAGGTGATGGCAAAGTGCTCTCATGGGGCCATGGGGGACAAGGTCAGTTGGGCCATGGATCTGTCCAGAATCAGAAGATACCAGAAGTAGTTGAGGCTTTATCTCAGGAACATATTATATATATTACATGTGGGGGTTCCTCGTCCGCAGCTGTGACGGGTAATACTTAATTTGACATATTCTACTAATGATACAGCTGGTAATAAGAACTAAAGAAATTCTCATGACATTACACAGAGGTTGAGACAAAGAGAGAATAGTGAGAAAAAGAGAACAGTTATTCTTTATTGATTAACGACAAATGGAAAGTCTCAGCACTCCTCACAATGAGTTTTCAAAATTTACATTGCTATTTATATCCATTAATCCTTAACATTCTGACAACTGCCTAACTAACTGACTTGTGGGTCAGTTGGGTTTGTTTTCTTCGTATTCCTTCTAGAGTACACTAGTAATAGGCCCCATGTTTGTTAGCTAAGTTAAGAATAATACAAAGGAATTAGAAATTTAGAGCGTGGATTTCCCTCTCTTAGGATATATTTATATCATCTTTAGATACATCGAATTCAATGTATGAGAGGGAAACTGAAAAGATACATCTAGGAACTAGGTACAACACAAAGATCACAACACCTTTACAATAAATTCTATTTAAGACTATTTAATCTAGCAAGTTGCACAACTTCACTTTAATATATAAATAACTTTCAGTTTTTACCGTGTGTCCTCTAGTGTCCAAGAGCTTAATGCCCAATGCATCATAGAAAAAGACAAGTACAAAGCATCAAATCAAGACAAGTGAAGCACCAAACAATGATAAAAGCACAAGACATACTCAAGTAAAGCAAAGACCAAATGACAAATAAATGAAGTAGACAAAGTAACATGTAGCTTTCACAAGACACAATTTGAATTGTGAAGATTGTCTCCTACCAAACATTGACTCACATCCCAATTACGATATTGACACAACAGACTAACTTTCTGATTACTAGTATTCTTACATTGCCACTTCTAGCTCACACGATTATACAAAATCACTTTTGACTCTCCTTTTATCTCTTTCTGAGATAAAACATGAGGGTACTAAGCCACTCTTGACTTTCTAAGTACACAATGCCACTCCTGCGAATACAACAAAAGATGTTTAAGATGGTTACAAGGAAACTCTTAGAGAAGATATAATTAGTTTATCCACTCCTTGTACAAGAGAGTAATTTTACACAGGGAAGGATTTACAAATAAAGTTCACTCTTTCAAAATTGTCTAGTAGACGTATATGATAAAATAACTTCGCATAATGAAGATTTTACAAGCAACGTTTACTCTGTCAAAGTCGTCTAGTAGATGGTTTTCTATTTTAGCACTTAGAAGATTGTTCAATCTTTTGCATCTAGTGTATTCCATTCACTTAGAATCACATGTAGGACACTAGTCCTTTTTGCATGGGATGACTTTTACTTATGGAGCGAAGGATAGTTGGAGATTGTGTTTGTTCATTTGTCCTTATGTTAGAACTTTTGAGATATGACTGCCATTACATTGACACCTTTTTCTGTAGCACTCAACATGGTAGGTGTTGGGTAGCTTCAACTCTGTAGATCCCTTTGTAGTATTTCAATACCAAATTGAGCATTCAGGCTTAGAGAGTTGGTTCACCGTGTTAGAATTAACTCGGTGATCTATGAGTCAATGTTCATAAAGAGTAGACAATCTCACAACTTGAATTGAGCTTTGTGAAAACGTGTACACGATGTGTACTGTTTACTCTTTGTACAGTAATATTGTAGCATTCTTCCTTTGATGGTCTTAGACTCTAACTAACTCTAATATAGTTAAGAATACAATACAATATATAAATACCTCTAGTAAAGCTAATTTAGTTGGGTTGAATAACATTTTTTAATAGAAGTTCTGATCTTAACTATTATCTAAATGTAACATGGTATATAGAGTAGGGTTTGAACCCTAGATCTATTTCATGGCTTCCACTAATATTGTGTGTGTGTTGTTTAGCAAAGGAATCTGACTATAGCTGAATAAATTTATTTTGTGAATTCCATTATGCAATTAGATGATATTCTTACCAACTCTATTGACGCAAATGATAATATGCACTTCAACTTTTTCTGAAAATGTCCGGTGTTCTGTATTTTAATCATCTTATTTCCTTCTGTATATGATTGCTTGTGTAGATTGAGAGGAGAAATTATGGACATTTGCTGTAAATAGTTCATCTGATGAAATATTGCGATTAGATGATGTAGTGATGTAAATAATCAAAATGCTTAGAGCTGATCTCTCAACCAATTTAAAAATCAATTGTCAAAGTTGTAGGTTGTTTGGCCGGAAATTTAACTTCGAAATTTCGCATTTTCCTTATCATGATAAGTTCTTGCTAAACAAAATTTCAAATCATCGTAGCACAAACTAAGCATACTCCTTTTTGTTCTTAACAGATAATGGAAAGTTGTACATGTGGGGAAATGCTAATGATTCTCAATTAGGAGTTCCTGGGCTACCACCCGTTCAACCATACCCTGTTGAAGTCAAATTCTTAATGGACGATGATGGATTAGGACCTCACAAAGTTTTATCAGTTGCAATTGGTGCTTCACATGCCATGTGTTTAGCTTTGAGGGAGAGTAGTTGATTTCGACAGCTGAGGTGGAAATTTCTTCCTTGACTGTAATGTCCTACTGTCTTGGATATAATTAATTTTGCTGCAAAAGGTAAATTTCTTGGGTGAAAATGCAGTTTTTTTTGTTTTTTTTTTTGAAATAGGATGTCATATAATGAACATATGATGATTGAAGATGATGGTTTCAATGAATTCAGATATCTTCATCAGTGCTGTGGGCATTGTTTCTTTTTCCTCATTTGATTTTGAGATGGCAGAAGAAGTTAGTCCCCGAGCATTCTGAAGTACTTAACAGCCAATGTTTAGAATAGTTTCATCCTTTTCTGATCATCATTAGGAAACCATCTCAGGCTAAATGTGTGAATCTTGCACTTTTTGCGGATAGCGAAATTTTAAGAACCTGAGATGGTTGAATTGCTCTCAAAGTCCATCACATCTAATTTAGCTACTCTGACTACACCGGAGGTCCTGCATTTATAGTTTGATAATAAGAGTTGTGTATTTTTTTATTGTCTTTTCCGACGTAGATGGAAAAGATTAAATTTGAATATCACCTTGGGTTGAAAAACTGACTACACGTAATTCACTATCAAAAGTTAGTTTCAAGGAAGGAGAGTTATCAAGGCTTTAAAGGAGCTTTTCACTCGTCGTATGTAAAAAGACGTCTGAGATAACCTAACAGTGTATTTAAAGGCTTTCATATCATTAGTGGTGACCTGGGATTAATTTATTTTTGAAAAGTGACTCAAATGAGAATGATTATCTAATTCTTTTAATGGCTTTTATATTTATACTTCTATTGAATGTAGACTGTTACATCCTGCACCTCCATACCTTCTTTCAAATATCTCTATAATATTTTGGATTACGTAATCTGGAAGTCATTTTTCAAATTTGTAATTAGTTTCTGGATTATATAATTCGGAAGTCTTTTTTTAGATGCATGATTATTTTACGGATTACATAATCTGGAAGTCTTATTTAGTTTCTGGATTATGTAATTCGGAAGTCCTTTTTCAAATGAGTTTCTGGATTACATAATTCAAAAATTACTCCATGGAAGTGACACAAAAAGAATAAAAATGTATTTTTGTGTTGTGTAAGGAGGTGGCAGAAGAAGATATGGAGGTAAATGTATTTTTGTGTTGTGTATGGAGGTGCAGGAAGAAACAGTCTTGTCTTGAATGTGATATAGTAGTTAAAAGCTCATTTTGGAGCTAAGAGGCCTGTGATATAGTAGTTAAAAGCTCATTTTGGAGCTAAGAGGCCCGAGCTAAGAGGCCCAACATTCAACATATCCAGGAGCCTAGGAATTCTTACACTATGCCGGCTCATTCTTCATGCACCCCATCAAATTTCTTAAAAAACTGTTTTACCCTTTTTTAAATGATTTCAGGATTATCTTTTCCGAAAACTTTCTTGAACATACTTTCTGGAGTTCATGAAATATATTCTGGATTACATGATTACATTTTCTAGAACAGAATTTTCTAAAAAATAATTTCTGAAACATTTTTCAGAAAATTATTTTTGAAATAAACTTTCCGAAACGTATATAATAGGTTTTGAAATGTATTTTCTGGATTAAATTTTCCCAGAATACAATGAGGGCATATTAGACGGAGTGTTTGATCATTTCACCTAATTGATAGGGTAGGGTGTAAGAAGAAACATCCATTGTGCCTTTTCCTGAAATGCACACATTGACTATGTCAATTGGTGGAAATAGGAATGAAGTACGATTTTTTTTTTATACAAAAATGATAATGAAAGAGAAAGGAAGTATGATGGGAAACATTTTGGGAGTCCAGAAATACTTAGAATATGTTTAAAACTTGGCATCACAAAAAATGGAGATATCGTTGAAACCAAAACCTTGTTTTAACTATGACAAATTTAATACGACAAATTATAAATGTCTGTTGAGGTTTCGTGGTTTCTAACATTCTTAGTTAAGTGTTCAGAAATGCATAATATATGCTGCGTAAACTAGTGAATATGTTTAATGTTCCGAAAGTTGTAAGAATACTTGAGTTGTGCTCCTCATTGAACAGCATTAAAAGGTGCACCTAAGAAATTATTAGCCAATTGAATAAAAAAAGCAGTACCGAAATGGAACTTCAGAATGTTGAAAACACTTAACATAATAATAGAGTTCAAAGTGGAACTTTAGAATGTTGAAAACCTTAACTATCCATTAGAAACTTAAACAATACATAAATGTATAAGATTGTCAAGTAGCTAAATCAAAGATGAATTTCCTAATTGTTTCATTTCATGAACAACGTGATGATTAATAGTAAAAAATCGGTGTGAAAAATAAAGAACACGAAAACATAAGAACGAGTAAGAAAAAAAATGTAAAAGACTTAGGAGATGGAGGAATATGCCATTTGAAATTGAATCGTTGTAGGGAAATCAAAGTTGAGATAAAATATAGTAATTTTCCATATTAGAATAGTTGATTTGTAGAAATTGTATAGCGAAAGTATAGAACCAAAATAGCATAACTATAGAACACAATAGCATAATTGTAGATACTCTCTTCTGTGTATATTTCTAACTTTTTCATTCGATTATGATACAAGGTATAATTCCTTTTATTTCTTTTCTTTACATGGTATCAAACGTGTTAACGAACCTTTGCTCAATCATGCTCTTGCTTAATCTTCTTATCCATGTTTCCTTGGCTAGCAATGGAAATAGACTAAATTCTAGTTATTCTTATTTTCTCCATCATTATGTCATCCCTAGTAGTTCTTGTTTCTAAATCTCCAGATGGAGAAAACTATTCGACTTTGCGTTAAGCCATGGTTTCTCTTTGAATGCAACATCTAAATTGGGTAACTCTTAAGGCATCGAGGATAGACAGAGAAAGTATACAACATGGAAAACAATGTAGTGACATGGTGTTATAATGGAATCTTTAATTCTTTGACACTCGATATTGTAAATAGTATTGTTTTTTTTATGAACTACTTATAAAGTTTAGGAAGATCTTCAAAATTCATTCCTCTTCAACTCCATGCACACAAAAATTTTAGATTAAGAGAGATAGAAAAAACAAAAAGAAAGAGTTGAATTTTATTTTAATTATTTTTTTTTTATAAATATCGTTTGATAATGATTATTTAGACAATAATTTTGTATAGCAAGTAATCAAATAGAGATTTTTACATTAGATAAAGTATAGCAAAAACAACTTTATAAATTAACTTATTTTTTTGGCTAAAACATTTTGAACATGCATTATCATAATAACTCTATTTTCCAAGTTAATATAGATGGTAATAGTAGGCAATATAATAGAGATAAGGAAGGTAGACAAATACACCACAGTTTATGTTGGTTCATCTGTCATAACAAACCAGTTCTCAATCAACAAAGTGAGTTCCACTAATTAGACTAATGTTGTGAAGTACACTTCAATTATTTTTTGGACTCATAAACTCCTGGTGAATACCTTGGGTATTGTTTGAGATCTAATCATTCTCATCTAATCCCTTAAGTGTTTTGTTTTTTCACAAGCCACTCCTGACTCAATGAGTATTCCTTCAACTTGCAACCACTCCTAATTGACTCCGTTGAGTATTCTTTCCCAAGCCACTCCTAATTCAACTAAGTATTCTTTTTCAAGTCACTCTTGGCTTAACTAACTATTCTTTCCCAAACCACTCCTTGTTCGTCTGAGTAATCTGTTCACAAGCCATTCCTAACTCAATTGAGTATTCTTTTCATATGATCATTAGATCACAAGTCCTACTCTCTAGGGAGGGATTGCATCTTTTGACCAATATGAGTTAATCACTCTCTCCTAGTTAATTACATGAACCCTCATAGTGTACTTCTTTGAGACTTTTTTCAAATCTAGTGATTTAGTAGAGTTTCCGCTTTATGCGAGATATATTTTTTTCCTTCCTGATCCTGCCTGTTGACCAGAACGTTGAAGCTTACCTCGTCAAACTTGGATCGACGTGTGCGCCGCTTCAACCTCCGTCCTTCGTCACGATCCACCTCAAGAACCTGCAAAAGAACAGAGCGGCGCCGCTGCGGCCGATCGCACTCCAACGCCCAAG
>Ga0123341_1003086_pt1 | contig 14113 bp, 13 predicted proteins | sample Turbeapinknodule_FD_89959 | JGI IMG/M metagenome (GOLD analysis project Ga0123341, IMG submission 89959) | Root nodule microbial communities of legume samples collected from Mexico - Turtle bean Mexico pink nodule | ecosystem: Host-associated > Plants > Roots > Nodule | place: Mexico: Nepantla... | reverse complement strand
CATATAAAAGAATCAATTCTAATATTTTTATACAACAAAGATCTTAATAGTATAAAGTTTAAATAAAAAAACGAAAACCAAATTTTATATTATAGTAAAAAAACAAAAAATATATATTTAAATCCAACATTTTTCATCCATAAGAATGAAAAATTTATTAGTATTTTCTTTAAGGTTCTAATTTTTGTTTAATAGTTGTTTGGATATTTCAGCAACTTTGTGTGGGAAAGAATTGTTTTGTGAATAACAATAAGTGTGAATTTGTTGATGATTTCTCAATGAAAGGATTTTGTTTTGACGAATGTTTTGAAAGAAATGAAGAATTGGGAGAGGAGACATTTGAAAGTGGATGGTCAAAGCATTGGGACCTACAACTCACCTGTGGAGGGAACATGGCCTTTGGAATTGGGACCCTCTCTTCTTTCCATGTTCCAAACCCCACTCATCCTCATCAACAACCCACACATAGCACACCTTCTCAAAATCATAATAATAATAATACTTCATAATTTTTACTCAATAACTTTCATCACTCAAATGCTTTATTTAATACTAGTGCCATGTTTTGGATGAAATATGAAGTCATGTTATTATTAACTAAAAATAACCAATTTAACTACTTTTACAAGTCTTAATGAAACAGTTGTTTTTAATCATATGTGGGATAAAAAAAATTAATTTTAAATAAATATCTATTTATAGTTTTTATGACAGTGTTAATAAAGAGGAGAAAGAGAGATATAAATATAAATAATGAATAATTAATAAATAAATAAATAAATAAATGAAGAGGGTGTACAGCAGCCATGTGCTGGTAAGCTCATTTGAGATCACTCCAATAATAGAATGTCACATGATTTTCATTCAACTGTTCATCCTTTTTCTTTAATTACAAAACACCAATTAATTAATTAACTAATTAATTCGATATTATGTTAATGATAATGCAATTTCTACATTTCTCTATTAGGTAATGTGAAACAAATTACTTGCAGCATGAGATTGTTATGCATATAAAACTTTGAGAAACAGGTTTTGTAGAAGAAGACATTGACCTAACAAACAAGACTTTAAAGAGTGTGCACTGCCAGATGTTATTGTAATAAATTATTAATTATTAATGGCTACTAATTATGAGGCTCATAATTAATATCTATTTTTGAGACAAAGACCAAGTTTCATATTAGAAGTACCAAACAAGAAGATTTCATAATTAAAACTAAGAGTTTTATTGCAGTTTCCTTTGCTTTATATTTTATCATTAAAATGCCAACTATCACATTCTTTTAATTAAATGCGTTTTTATTGGTAGTTAGTTAGTTTATTAATAATGATTAAGCGAATTAAACAGTTTTATTCTCTTTTTCAATTTTTTTTAATCTGAGGAAATAAAAAAATAAGAAAATAAAAAAGTAATTATTAGTGTTATGCTTAAGAAAGTCAACTGAAGTTAAGTGAGAGAGAGATAGCGCGTCTAATGGGATGCTCCATTGGTCAGCCATTTGGGATTGCAGAAAACAAAACACAAACAAAGAAAGAGAAAGAGAAACCAAACCAAAGCTAAGGTTGTGCCTATGTTTGTGTCTGGGCATTGTAGGGGAACTTTGGGGGCAGCACAACCAAATTCACCATCGCTCTCTCTCTCTTTCTCTCTCTCTCACACACACACACTCATCGCTTTCACAATCCAACATTCTTCTTCCATTCTATTCTCTTCCAACACAACACCACATCCATGAATTGCTATTGACACATACATATTCATTCAACAAGGATTCCCGATGAAGACGCATCCGCCGCAGCCAGAGGGTGGCTCCGCCGCGCCCAATCCCACCCAAGGTTTCTCTCTTTCTCTCTCTCTCTCTCTCTGTCTGTTTGTTTCTGCAACGAAACGAGGCAAAACAGAACAACTCAAGTGTCTGTTGTTACTTTGGTTTCTTCCTGATAACGATGAGTTTGGTTGCAGAGAAGAGGAGCATAAACCCGGAGCTGTGGCAAGCTTGTGCAGGGCCTTTGGTGAATCTTCCTCCCTCCGCCACACACGTCATATACTTCCCTCAGGGTCACAGCGAACAGGTACACCCTATCGTTCTCTCTCTCTATTTCTAGACCCTCGCTGTTCCTCATCCTTGTCTTCTTCAGGTTGCTGCATCGCTCAAGAAAGATGTCGACTCGCAAATTCCGAACTATCCCAATCTCCCCTCCAAGTTGCTCTGTCTCCTTCACAATCTCACTTTGCATGTATGTCCCTCTCTTTCTCTTTCCCTTTTCTTCGCTTTCCCTTTTTCTCATTGATTTCTCCATTTTCAGGCTGATCCCGAAACAGATGAAGTATACGCTCAGATGACTCTTCAACCAGTTCCTTCTGTAATCATTTACTCCTCATTCACTCCATGCTTCTTCTCTTCTCTTCTCTTCCACACTCTCCTAATCATCTCTTCGCATTGCAGTTCGACAAGGATGCTCTGCTGAGGTCAGATCTTGCTCTCAAGTCCACCAAGCCACAACCCGACTTCTTCTGTAAACAGCTCACCGCAAGTGACACCAGCACTCACGGAGGTTTCTCTGTGCCCCGTCGTGCCGCCGAGAAGATTTTCCCTCATCTTGTACTCCCCACTTGCTTTTTCCAACCTCTTCATCACTACTTCTTCACCCTTTCTTCATCTCATTCCATTCCCTTTCCCTGTAGGATTACTCTATGCAACCCCCTGCGCAAGAACTCGTCGCCAGGGATTTGCACGACAATGTTTGGACATTCCGCCACATATACCGTGGTATGTATGCTTCACACTCCACTCGCTTATCCTCTTATTTCTGTGTCCCCTTCAGATAAATCTCATATCATCATGCTCCTTCGCCAGGACAACCAAAGCGTCACTTGCTTACCACTGGATGGAGTCTATTTGTCAGTGGAAAGAGGCTTTTTGCCGGAGACTCTGTTTTGTTTATAAGGTCGGGGTTGTAAATTCAGGCCTCTTCCACATTTCAAATTTCTCTGCAAATATGATCCTTTTAAGCAAACAACTTATTTTTTTCACATTCATCATTTTTAGTGTTTCTGTCTCGCAGAGATGAAAAGCAGCAGCTTCTTTTGGGTATCAGACGAGCTAACAGGCAACCCACCAATATATCTTCGTCAGTACTATCGAGTGATAGTATGCACATTGGAATTCTTGCTGCAGCGGCTCATGCAGCCGCAAACAATAGCCCCTTCACCGTCTTTTATAATCCTAGGTGATGCATTTTTCACATCCTTTGTTTTCATTTCACAGTATTTATATCAATGTATAATTTCTTTGATTTCCACTTTCCTTACTTGTCTGTCTAATCAGATTTCAAAGGCATAGATTAACTATTTTGTCTTGAGTCCCTTCTTCTCAATTGTAAAGTTTTGAACTTGTGTGTTTCTTTTGCTTGCAGGGCTAGTCCCTCAGAATTTGTTATTCCTTTAGCCAAGTACTACAAGTCCGTGTACAGCCACCAACCATCACTTGGCATGCGTTTTCGAATGATGTTTGAAACTGAAGACTCGGGAACTAGGAGGTGCGCCACTTTAATTAAGTCCATATATGAAAGCTTTTACCTTAAATGTGTAAATGATCAAGTTGAAAGCAATGTCTTCATGAAGTAAACATGGAAACATGGTTTTCAAATATCATGATTGAGAGATGTAATTAGTTTGTGCTTGAATAACTGTTTATTTCTCAATCCAGATTAATTAGAATTGACAACTTATGTAGCATTGAAGCAGGAGATACTTTGCTGAAAATAGATATTATGCTTGGAAATGGTTGACAATAAAAAGTTGAATTAATCAATTCAATTGTATTGCAGATATATGGGTACAATTACAGGTATCAGTGATCTGGATCCTGTGCGATGGAAAAATTCTCAATGGCGAAATTTGCAGGTACCATTACCAACATCCTTTAACATTTCACTGAATCTAAATTCCCCCCAGGAGATTCATATTTTCGTATTGTCTTTCCTTTCTTTAATCTGTGTAAGTAATGGTTGTTTAGTTTTACATATCATTGGTCAGGTTGGTTGGGATGAGTCAACTGCTGGAGAAAAGCGTAGCAGGGTCTCTATCTGGGAAATTGAACCAGTAACTGCTCCATTTTTCCTCTGCCCACCTCCATTCTTTAGATCCAAGAGGCCAAGACAACCTGGAATGCCGGGTAAATAGTTATATTTCATACCCTTTAGATGCAAAATTGAAATGTATGGGTTCCTCTAAACCACATCGTCGAGATTCAGAATTGATTATTCATTCTTGAGCTTCTCACTTGCTTTCATTTTAACAAATTTCTGAAGGGAGGAAAATTTGAATTTGGTTGGATGATTGGAAATATATAGTTCATTGGGCATACTTTTGTTTGCTTTTGCAGATGATGAATTATCTGATTTTGATAACATTTTCAAGCGGACAATGCCTTGGCTTGGTGATGATATGTGCATGAAGGATCCCCAAGGTCTCCCTGGTCTGAGCTTAGCTCAATGGATGAACATGCAGCAAAATCCGGCACTGGCTAGCTCGTTGCAGCCAAATTTTGCACCTTCTTTATCCGGATCTATTTTGCAAAATATTCCTGGGGCTGATATATCTCGGCAGCTGGGATTTTCTGCTCCACAAATTTCTCCGTCAAACAATGTAGCCTTCAATACTCAGAGACTACTTCAGACTGCTCAACAGCTGGATCACCTTCAGAAGCTACCATCTACATCTAGCACATTGGGAACAGTCCTGCCACCACAGCAACAGTTGGGTGATATCACTCAACAATCAAGGCAAAACTTGGCAAATCAAACTATGCCACAGGGTCAAGTTCAGGCCCAACTCTTGCATCCCCAAAACATTGTCCAAACCAACAATATTCAACAGCAGCAACCATCCATTCAAAACCATCAAATGCATAGAAGCCTCTCTCAGAATCCATCACAGCAGCAGACAATTATAGGTCAGAGTCCTATCCCTGATCATCTTCAACAATTACAGATGTCTGACAATCAGATTCAGTTGCACTTGTTACAAAAGTTTCAACAACAACAACAAAAACAAACGCACTTGGCACAGCAAACAGTGTTGCAGCAGCCTACTCAACTTACTCAAATCCAGGATCAGCAGAGACAGATTTTAGATAAGACACATAACTTGTCTAGAGCAGTAACACCTGGTCAAGTTCTGGAAATTCCTCCTTTGCTTAAAAATTCACTGCCTGAGGCTAATTCTATCTCTAATCAGATCACAAAGGCTAATTTCCAGAACAATATTCAATTCCCTCAGCAGCCCAAGCTTCAACAGCAGCAACCCGGCTTGCTGTCTGAAATGTCTGGCCACATGGCACTTCTCCCTACCCATACAACTAACCAACTTTCTGCTGCCGGAAGTAGTATACTGAATGGAGCAGCTGGGGCAGGGCAATCTGTAATTACTGATGATATTCCATCTTGCTCCACCTCACCTTCTACAAATAACTGTGCCAGTGCACTTGCACCGTTGATAAATTCTCGATTGCAGAGAAACACAATAGTAGGGGATGACATGGCTCAGTCTGCTTCAACAATCTTGAGTTCAAGTGCGTTAGAAACTATGTCATCAAATGCAAACTTGTTGAAAGATTTACAGCCAAAGTGTGATGTTAAACCTTCTCTGAATATTTCTAAAAATCAGAATCAAGGGCATTTTGGCCTTCAGTCATACTTGAATGGTAGTGCTGCCCATACTGATTGTTTGGACACATCATCTTCTACAACATCAGTCTGCCTTTCTCAGAGTGACGCTCATATGCATCAGAATAATAATCCATTAGCTTATAATCCACATTCTATGTTGTTTAGAGACAATAGTCAAGATGGGGAAGTTCAGGCAGATGCTAGGGGCAATATTCCATATGCCAACAACATGGATAGCCAAATGGGAATGCAACTGAATCCAGATTCCCTTTTAACCAAGGGCACATTGGGGTTGGGGAAGGATTTGTCTAATAATTTCTCTTCAGAAGGTCTGCTTGGTAATTATGAAAATAACAGAGATGCTCAGCAGGAGCTTTCATCTTCAATGGTTTCACAGACATTTGGAGTCCCTGATATGGCCTTCAATTCAATTGATTCCACAATAGATGATAGTAGCTTCTTGAATAGGGGTACATGGGCTCCACCACCAGCACCGCCTCCGCCACCTCTGCCACCAACACAGTTTCAGCGGATGAGGACATATACCAAGGTTTATTTATGGTTATTTTAATAATACAGTTTCAGGGGGATGAGGATATATGTCTTGAAGGTATGTGTGTATGCTTTTTTCTGTTGTTCTAAATGACCTTTTCTTCTTTTGGCCTTTCAGGTATATAAACGTGGAGCTGTGGGAAGGTCCATAGACATAACACGGTATTCAGGTTATGAGGAGCTGAAACAGGATCTAGCTCGTAGATTTGGAATAGAGGGACAGCTGGAGGATCGGCAGAGGATAGGTTGGAAGCTTGTCTATGTAGATCACGAGAGTGATGTTCTACTGGTGGGAGATGACCCTTGGGAGTAAGTCCAATTGTTCCCTTTTCTCATTGGTTTGTGTTTTTGCATGTGCATATTCCTTCCTGCCAAGCCATAATGTTTCTTAGCTCCAAGAGGAAAGGCAAATAATCCATCATATTTTAGGATGGAAAAGATAAAAATTTTAGATTTGGTATCCTAATGGTTTGTGATGGGTATTTCAGGGAGTTTGTGAACTGTGTCCGCTGTATTAAGATACTTTCTCCTCAAGAAGTGCAACAAATGAGCTTGGATGGAGATTTTGGCAATGGAGGCCTTCCAAATCAAGCGTGTAGCAGCTCTGATGGAGGGAATACTTAGATGAGAGTCCAATAGTACACTAACAATTCTTGCATATTGGTAACTTAGATTATTTCTGGAGATACATAATTCTCCTACACAAGTTGTTGGAAGCAATGTTTTGCAGTTTGAAAGGAGAAGTTCCAGCTCTGTTCTGGACATGCAAAATGTTGCTAGAGCTACAAATTGAATTAAGTTATTGAGGCCATAGATGATAGATGTGTTGTTGTAAGTTGGCAAATTCTGTGTATTGTAGAAAGAAAGGTTTGGTATTAGGCAATGGTTTTGAATGTACAAAGTTGAAGGTTTATTGGGCCTCTAGGAGGAATTGCTTTGTAAACGGTAGGCATCTAGATTTTGAGGAAGCTTTCACCATCTTCCATTCTTCGAGGCACTCTTCTACTACACAAACTTCAATTCTTGTAAGCTCAAGTAGATACTGTTGCTTTGTTTCCTTCAACCGTAAGGACTAAAAATGGTTCAGACTTATGTAAAGAAGTTCAATCAATTGCAATTCTTTACGTTTTATTTTTAACTATATAAATTCTGAATTTTGTTTATTTCCCCCAAGAATCAAATTTTATATATTATCCAACTTCATTTTCTAATCTATATTCAAGGTAGACGATGAAGACAAATTAGACACCTCAATAATTAGTTTACTAAGTATAGACTACTTTGCTTTTGTCAATGTTTGATTACTACTACCTTATCATGAGAAAACATGACACATGTTGTTTTTAGTTTCTTCGTACTTTCAGTGTAAAAATTTATATTACTAAAAATTATAATTAATATAAATTTTGAACTAAAAGAAAAATCATCAAACTTATTATCTTGATTGAAAGAGTATAAAAGTGATATGCAGAGTTGAAATGAAATAGAAAGAATCCAGTGAAATTGAAAGACACATGTTTGGTGAATTCGGCATACACTGAAGAAGATAAATCCAAAAAATGTGGACGATAATGCAGAGTTGAAAAGGACATGGGAGAAATCACTAGGGGAATATACTTGTAAGTTTTATAATATTCCATTGGATATGAAACAATTGCTTCGATTTTCGTGGCAATAGCTCAGCTTAGCTTAGCTCATAAGGCATTTATTGAGGTTGATAGTGCTAATTCTTAATTTCATCTTTGAATCACACATACACAGTAGTAGCAGTATGTAATAAAATAAAGCAGCATGATGCATTATAATGGTTTGTTCGTTGGTTGGTTCATGCTGCAAGAATAGGCACAGACACAGTAGATGAGGTGGGTCTGAGGGCATTATTGTGCTGTAGAATTGGTTTGATGAGAGAAGTGTAGTAGTAATCATAGTTGTCTTGGTGATGTTCATAGTTTGTAATGTGAGTCTCACGGCATTCTGCACTACAAAATGCTTTCTCCCCTCTGCATTAAGACATTAGTCCTTAGTATCTTATTTTATGATATGTTATCAAATACAAGTCCAATTCAATTATTACAGACTTAATCACAAAATCAGGCCACTAAACCAGAAGTCATTAATTGGTTCAGAAGATAATTAAAACTGCTGTATCTACAATTAGAAACAAAAGCAAAAGTCTAATAGAGGAAAATGGTAAGAAGAAAAGAACTCAGATTCTGCAAAAAAATGTGTTTATACTGCATAGAGTCATGTGGTATTAGAACCTGTAAATGAAGATGTCGACCCCATGAAGATGTTTGTGGCAAAGGTTGCAGGAATTGAGAAAATGAGGGGTGGGAAACAAAAATTGGGTTCCAGTGTTGAGAGGGGAAGCATGGAAAAGGCCATAGATTGTGGTTCCACGAAAGTTGGCAGCAGGTTTAGCAGAGGAAACAACATCAGAAAAGTTGCTGATGTTCATGGCTGCTACTATTCCAAGCCCAACAACCCCTCTCTCCAAAATCATCCTATTCCTGTTCCTTGATGATTTGTTGGATTTAGACTTAGAATTCTCCATTAATTCTCAATGATATTCAAGTGCAAAGTACAGCAGAAAGAGTTAGAAGCATTGGGATATATAATGTTATTATTGTTTATGGACTAAGACAGTCCTAATGCATATAAATTTTTAATTTTCCTAATTTTCTTTGAAGTTATGAAACTTATTGGTGAAAATGATCTAAGGATATCATTTTCCAAAATTGAATAGATGGTACGTGCCTTTATCCCAGCTCTACGTATTTCAAAAAAATATCAAACACGCTAATCGATCGATTAAGACACTATATTTATAAAAAAAAACTTGTGTTTTCTACGCCACCACTGTCTATTTTTCAATAAATACACACAATAAAAACAATAATGACGAATAAATAATTAATTTTTAATTTATTTACTGACTAAGTAAATAATACTGTTTATTTTATATATTAATACCATTTACTCCCAGATTAATACATTTACACCCAGATCATTTATATCGAAACTAACCATACATAGAATTAAAGTAGTACTTTTGTATTGAGTTTTGTACTTGTTTTTTAAATGGTACGTGTGTATCGGTATTTGATACTAGTATTAGATATTGACATTTATAACAAGGATTAGATAAGTGTCTAACACCGTTCTAACATAATTTTAAAAAGAAAAAATACATTAGTTTTTTAAAATTAAAACTTATAAATTTTTATATTATGATTAAAATTAAGGAATCAATCATTTTAACTATTAAAAAACATATTTCTAGTTAATTTATATAATTCATAATTATAAAATTATATAATACATAGTCGTAGATTATAGGTATTTTCGTGTGTATGTCACTATATATAAAGTGAAGGAGTGAGTCGAAAGAGAGTTGCAAATATGGGTGTCCTTGTATTATTTGGTTGAGTAAAACAATATGTATGTTCAGAAACAAAGACAAGGTATATTAATGAAGTCCCGGGGATTGTGTTTGTTCTTCACATAAACTTGTGTCGTGGAACAGAACGAAGGATTGCAACATTTTCTCCAAGGATGTTCTCACGTTGTTGAATCAGTGAGTGTTGTGAATGATCTATGATATGAAAAGGACGATTGAGTGTCGTGAATGATGCTCATGCTGCCTCATATCATGTCGGTTCCAAGGGTTGAGGAGTCACAGAAAAGCGTTGGAGCTACGTGTGAGCATGAATACTTTCCCCCTAAATAACTCATTACATTCTCCCCACTGATGATGAACTTGAACGGCTTTCATATCCTGAGAACCCAGACAACGTTTCACTCGTCTCCTGCAATTCAAAACATGTTCATTCAGTATTGAGATTATTTTTATCATGTTTGAGAAGAAAAAGTGGAGTAACTGACAGAAAATGTGGATGAGGAATTACTGGTTCTTGGAAGATACCCTGCACCACCACCACTTCGAAGTCCAAACATCATCATCGGTGACATGCTTTCTTCTGCAAATATCCTGAGCTTGTTGAGCTCAGGCAAGACAACTTTTCCAAGATCAGGCCTATCTTTTCTCCTCATTTCGGCACATCCCAGACAAAGCTTTGCGAAATGCATGGCATGTTCAACAGGCCAGTCCTCAACAGCAGGGTCAAGCATCTCAGCAAAATTTCCCTTCTCGATGGCTCTCCCAACATGATGAGTCAAACCCATCGGAGGCTTCGCCGTCACCAGTTGCAGAAGCATGATCCCCAGAGAGTATATGTCAGATTTGATTCCCAGCATGCCCGTTTGCTGGTACTCCGGGTCGATGTAGCAGAAGGTTCCGGCAGTGGAAGTCATGCGATACTGAGTCACGGTGTCAGCAACCGAAGGAGGCACCAGCCTCGCCAACCCCACGTCGCTGATCTTGCTCACGTAGTTCCGGTCAAGGAGAATGTTGCCCGGTTTCAGATCGCGGTGCACCAGTGGCTCTGGTTTTGTCTGGTGAAGGAAAAGCAGACCTGTTGCTATCTCTGCGGCAATTTGGAACCTTAGCTGCCATGGAAGAGCTGGACGAGAACTTCCCTTCCTGAACAAGCAATCATCCAAGCTTCCATTGGCCATGTACTCATACACAAGACAACCATACTCTGGACATGCCCCCACCAACAGAACCATGTTTGGATGCCTTATGCAACTCAACACTTCTACCTGCATAAACCAAACCAAATTATTATTTCAAAACTTGTTTGTGATATGTTTTTGGTGTTGTTAAAGTGGAAGAAACCATACTTCCTGCTGAAACTGCTCGCGTCCTTGATCTGCATCTGGCTTCAAGACCTTGATGGCGACCTGGGTGCAGTCCAGTTCACCCCTGTAGACTGGACCATAACCTCCTTCGCCGATCTTGACAGAGTCAGAAAACATATTTGTTGCCTTTTCGATTTCCTCAATGCTGTACCTTCTGTACATGGCAGTGCCGAAGCCTTCACTTGGTTTCTTCCTCTCCACGTGGCTCATTCTCTTCTGTGCTTCCAATGCGGCAATTTCTTCTCTGATCCTATTCTGCTCCATCTCCATCAGTCGTGTGGTTGAGGCATCACCCGTTTGCGAATCTTCCAATTTCTTCTGTTCTTCCGCTTTCCAACGTTGAACCTCCATTGCCCTCTGCTTTGCACTCATAGCTTCCTTGCAGGCTGAGTTGTACATATCCATCGTCTGCTTCAGTTCCAGCTTCAGTCTCCTCATCTCCATTTCAACGTCATCCTATAATTATAGACAATCAAAATGTACAACTTTTAATTCGTTTTCTTACACGTACATGCATGCATGCATGCAATCTTGTACGTACCGTGCAGTCTGATAGCCTTGGTTGCGAGGAGGTGAAGGAGTAGTCATCATTGCTATTGTATCCTTGCGAGGACAATGAAGAAGCGAAGCTTCTGGCGTCAGAATCTGACACACACGAATACCTACCCGTGGCCATTCCACTGCTAGCACTGTCCAAATCGTCGTACATTGTTGGGAATATTCGATCAATACTTGGCCTTCCGCTGCTCACAAATGATATGTCAGAATCGGGAAGTTTTGAAGACTCGTATGTTCTGCCAGCCCTTGTGAATGGTGATCTGCATGATCACATGTACCATAAATGGTGAAATGTTATTTCTACAACAACTTATATATTTGACGTGCGTTTAATCTTGATCATAACTTACATGATATCATCATCATCCAACGCCATCTGGCGTGTCCCACTCCCAAATGAAGCTGCAATTTTAAGTAATTCAAATCAATAAGATGAAGTTTTTACCAGTTATATTCTTAATCTCTAGTGAATGTGTGAATGGGGTGATTGGATATGACAAAAAGAAAGAGGAATTGACATACGTCGTGGTGGGTAGGTGCTGCGGGTTGGATGAGCTTCCAACAATCTTTCAGGACTTCGCATCAGTGATTGGTGGCGTGGCTGTGGCTGTGGCTGTGGCTGTGGCTGTTGCTGTGGCTGCAATGGGTTACGTGCTGCGGCAGGTTTAGGAGCCAATGGAGCAGTAGCTGTTTTCACACTTGAGATTTTTCCTTTAGAAATTATATACACAGTGCAGAATGGTGGTGCTGCCTTTGACACAGTGCTTGGAATATCCGTTGTTCTAAATCTTCTGATATATATTCATTTCAACGCATCTGTTAGTTTTGTTACTCCAGAAACGAAAACTAAAACTAAAATTCTCTAGTGTTTTTTAATTTCAAGATTAAGAAGATTGTTAATGATAAAGACAAAATTGTTCTTTACCTAACAAGGCCACCCCTTGATGGCGCCCCAAGTACAAGAAGCTCGATAGAATTCATGACAATGCTTTCTCCTAATGCCTTTGCTATATCCACGTCCTCCAACAACATTTCTCTGCATTGTATCTGTTGGAAATAAACACTTTTAGTATCTTGTTCATGAACAAATAATGCAGTGCACTTCTGAGATATTACAAGTTTTCATGAGAACTAACACTTTTCCTGTTGCAGAAAACTCTAAATGATTCAAATAGTTCCTTGGATTCGTTGTCGCCCACAAGTTCGTTCGCAGAATTCCCTGCACTCAGCCATTCAAGTCAGGAACGAATAAATAAACATGTAACACTTCAGCATAAATAAACTTTTATACAATTTACCGAAAACAGCTAACTAACAAAATATCAACAAAACTACTCTAAAACAAGAAGATAACATGGATTAAACATGGTATAGAAATGTTAAGGTAGCAGTTGAAACTAAAGCTAGAAAATGGAACCTGAAGATGATCTTTGTCTGACATGGATGAGTAAGAGACATTGGTCCTTGGGGAGAAGATTGTCCACTGCCCACTTGGCAGCGTGTTGGCTGGTCTTGTTGTTCTCAATGGCCACAGCCACCACACGTCCTGCACCAAGCTTCTTCTCTGAATTCATCCTCGACATCTTTGATTTCTCGAGGAATGATGTCTCAGAGAATTGATAGGATGTTAGGTTTGAGAAGCAGCATTGTGGTTTCATCACATAAATATAACAATAACAGTTCAGAATTCTGCATGCATTTTTAGCAGATATGCTGTCAGTTGGAAATGGTGTTGCAGATTCGTTTGCAATTTGTTCACAGTTTCCAAAATTAGTGGTTTTTGTGGGAGCTTTAATGCAGGAACCTCCATTTTTGGAATGTACAGTTTGGCTGCAAGGTGTATCTTCTCTCACATATTAAGTGATTAACAATTTTATATAAAATAAGTTATATGAGAAACTTGCAGATTACAATTACTTTCTATTGAGAGGTTTATGGTTATAAATACAAATTTCATGTTAAATTAAGCAACTTGTTTAGGGTTTGTTTGTTTTAAATGACTGGTTCCCCTTATAAATATAACTTTATATGATACATGATATCGATTGCAATTTATATAAATATATTTGGATTTTTTTAATAGTTTTTTCAGTTTAAATGCTTCATATATCTTCATTTTTTTTCACCCTTCATTGTCTTTTTTAAAAAGTTATTTATTCTCCGAGTGGATTGAGATTAAATTATGAATTTGTTAACGTATGTAATACAAGAGTTAAATTTATTAATATACACAATTTGACTTTTAGATAAAATATATTAATAAATTTTGTCATAAGTATATTTTAAGATAATATTTAGTTGTAACTTATGAAAAACCTAAGTATAGATTTCAGCAATCTATTATTTGCAGCTGTTTGGTTAGTTAAATGGTGTTTAACCCTCTATTATTGACAACACTGAAAATATATCCGTTGTGTGACTCACATTTAAATAATAAAATAGACAATGTTTTTCTACTTTTTTTTATTATAAAAAAGTCTTGAAATTATTTATACATTATTTAAATTAACTCTTCATTCATGTCTTGAAAAAAAATTAAACTTCTAATGTGAATAAATAATAT
>Ga0123341_1003085_pt1 | contig 14113 bp, 15 predicted proteins | sample Turbeapinknodule_FD_89959 | JGI IMG/M metagenome (GOLD analysis project Ga0123341, IMG submission 89959) | Root nodule microbial communities of legume samples collected from Mexico - Turtle bean Mexico pink nodule | ecosystem: Host-associated > Plants > Roots > Nodule | place: Mexico: Nepantla... | reverse complement strand
GGACGGCACCTCGCGCTTTTCGATCGGCAAGGACAAGATCCATCATTATATGGGCTGCTCGACCTTCGCCAATTTCACCGTGCTGCCGGAGATCGCCCTTGCCAAGGTCAATCCCGACGCGCCCTTCGACAAGATCTGCTACATCGGCTGCGGCGTCACGACAGGCATCGGCGCGGTGATCAACACCGCCAAGGTCGAGATCGGTTCGACGGCGATCGTCTTCGGTCTCGGCGGCATTGGGCTGAACGTGCTGCAGGGGCTGCGGCTCGCCGGCGCCGACATGATCATCGGCGTCGATATCAACCCGGACCGCAAGGAATGGGGCGAGAAGTTCGGCATGACGCATTTCGTCAATCCGAAGGAGGTCGGTGACGACATCGTTCCCTATCTCGTCAACCTGACCAAGCGCAATGGCGATCTGATCGGCGGCGCCGACTATACCTTCGACTGCACCGGCAACACCAAGGTCATGCGCCAAGCGCTGGAAGCATCCCACCGCGGCTGGGGCAAATCGATCATCATCGGCGTTGCCGGCGCCGGCCAGGAGATCTCCACGCGTCCGTTCCAGCTGGTCACCGGCCGCAACTGGATGGGCACTGCCTTCGGCGGCGCGCGCGGCCGTACCGACGTGCCTGACATCGTCGATTGGTACATGCAGGGCAAGATCCAGATCGACCCTATGATCACCCACACCATGCCGCTCGACGACATCAACAAGGGCTTCGACATGATGCACAAGGGCGAAAGCATCCGCGGCGTGGTGGTCTATTGATGGCTTCGGCGACCTATACCGCCGACCTCAAGAGCGTCGACGAGCTTCTCGCGCGGGAGCTCTACGACCTCTTGAAAATGCGCGTCGATGTCTTCGTCGTCGAGCAGAATTGTGCCTATCCGGAGCTCGACGGCAAGGATATCGATGCTCTGCATCTACGGCTGTTGGAGAACGGTGAACTCCTGGCTTCGGCACGGATCCTGAAGCCGCACGGGCCGCACGAGCCGTCGAAGATCGGCCGCGTCGTCGTCTCGCCCGCCCATCGCGGCAAACGCCTGGGCGATGCATTGATGAGCGAATCGATCTCTGCTTGTGAACGGCTTTATCCGGCAAACCCCATCGCTCTGTCAGCACAGGCCCATCTCCGTCGCTTCTATGAAGCTTTCGGTTTCAGCGTGGCATCCGAGGAATATCTGGAAGACGGCATTCCCCATATCGATATGGTCCGCGAGCTGGCCATCCGGCCGGCGGGGATTTCGTCATGATTTATGTCGATGCCGATGCCTGCCCAGTGAAGCCGGAAATTCTGAAGGTTGCCGAACGCCTCGGCCTCGAAGTCACCTTCGTCGCCAATTCCGGCCTGCGGCCTTCCCGCGATCCGATGATCCACAATGTCATCGTTTCCAACGCCTTCGACGCCGCCGACAACTGGATTGCCGAGCGCGCCGGCACGGGTGATGTCGTCGTCACCGCCGACGTTCCGCTCGCCGTGCGCTGTGTCGCCACCGGCGCCTTCGTCAGTGGCCCGACCGGCCGCGTCTTCGACGAGACCAATATCGGCATGGCGAGCGCCATGCGCGATCTCGGCGCGCATCTGCGCGAAACCGGCGAGAGCAAGGGCTACAACGCCGCCTTCAGCCCGAAGGACCGCTCACGTTTCCTCGAAACCTTCGACCGCCTCTGCCGCCGCGCCAAAAGCTTGTCGGCGGAGACCGGCGGGCCAACGTGATCCCGCCCAAAACGCGCATGAAACAGGTGGCATGGCAGCCATGCCGATTCCTGCCTTGAACAGGGCCGTTCTCCTAAGCATATAGACGGGATCGCAGACGACTGCGGCATCTTCCGGATGCAACCGTCGCGGGGACGGCCTCGCTCTTGAACAAGGAGAGTCGTATGCCCTGGTTTCTGCTTTTTCTCGCCGGTCTTTTCGAATGTGGCTGGGCAATCGGCCTTAAATATACCGATGGGTTCACGCGGCCGCTGCCGACGGCGCTGACCGTCATATCCATGGTGGTCAGCATCGTGCTGCTCGGCCTGGCGGTGAAGCATCTGCCGATCGGCACCGCCTATGCGGTCTGGACCGGCATCGGCACGGTCGGCACCGTGCTCCTCGGCATCTGGCTGCTTGGCGATGAGGCAAGTGTCTCCCGTCTTGCCTGCATCACGCTGATCGTCGCCGGAATCGCCGGCCTCAAACTCACTGCCTGATCCCGAAAATGCTGCGGGGCGCCGAAGCGCCCCGCAATCACTGTCCGTTTCAAGCCGTCTTGCGGTTGTCGATCGCAAACGCGCCGGGACCGGAGAAGAAGAGGTAGAGGAAGACGAAGCAGAACAATATTGCGGCGTCGCCCTGATTGACGGCCGGGAAGAAGCTGTTCGGGGCATGCGCCATAAAATAAGCGACTGCCATTTGGCCGGCCAATAGGAAGGCGACCGGACGCGTCAGCAGGCCGACCAGAATGAGGAGACCGCCGACAAGTTCCAGAAGGGCAGCGAAGAGCATCAGCGGCGGTAGCGGGCCTTCCATCTGCGCAGCCGGGAATGCGAAAAGCTTCATGGTGCCGTGTTCGATGAACAGCAGGGCAGTCATGATTCTGAGAGCGGCCAGCCCGTAGGGCCGATAGGCGGAAAGACGCTCGAAAGTTGACATTAAACCTCTCCTTAAAAAAATAAGAGCCGAGCGTTAGCTTGTCCTCGGTAAGGATTGAAGACACGGATCACTGACGGCCGTTCACTTTTTCGACAGGAGGTAAACACCTGAGCGCACGACTTTATTCGTCGGAAAATGTCAAAGCGGAATGTTGTCGTGTTTTTTCCAGGGATTGGCGAGATCCTTGTTGCGCAGCATCTTTAGGCCACGTGCGAGCCGCCGGCGGGTCGAATGCGGCATGATCACCTCATCGACATAACCGCGCTCGGCGGCGACGAAGGGCGAGAGGAACCGGTCCTCGTACATTTTCGTATGCGCGGCGATCTTTCCCGGATCGGCAATATCCTTGCGGAAGATGATTTCGACCGCGCCCTTGGCGCCCATCACGGCGATCTGCGCCGTCGGCCAGGCATAGTTGAGGTCACCGCGGAGATGCTTCGACGCCATGACGTCATAGGCGCCGCCGAAGGCCTTGCGAGTGATGACGGTGAGCTTCGGCACCGTTGCCTCGGCATAGGCAAAGAGCAGCTTGGCCCCATGCTTGATGAGGCCGCCATATTCCTGCGCCGTACCCGGCAGGAAGCCGGGAACATCGACGAAGGTGACGATCGGAATGTTGAAGCAGTCGCAGAAGCGCACGAAGCGCGCCGCCTTGCGCGACGCATCGCTATCGAGCACGCCGGCCAGCACCATCGGCTGGTTGGCGACGAAACCCACCGTGGAGCCTTCGACGCGACCGAAGCCGCAGACGATGTTGCCGGCAAAGCTTGCCTGGATCTCGAAGAAGTCCCCCTCGTCCGTCACCTTCCGGATCAATTCCTTGATATCGTAAGGCTTGTTGGCGCTGGCCGGCACCAGCGTATCCAGCGACATGTCGACCTCTGTTACCGACTGGTAACATTCGATCTCGGGCAGCGGCGCGGTGTTCGAAAGCGGCAGGAAATCGATCAGCCGGCGCACCTGCAGCAGCGTTTCCACATCATTCTCATAGGCGCCGTCAGCAATCGACGAGCGCGTCGTGTGGACCACGGCACCGCCGAGTTCTTCCGCTGTCACCGTTTCGTTGGTAACCGTTTTCACCACATCGGGCCCGGTCACGAACATGTAGGAGCTGTCCCGCACCATGAAGATGAAATCGGTCATGGCTGGCGAATAGACGTCGCCGCCGGCACAGGGACCCATGATCACCGAGATCTGCGGGATGACGCCTGAGGCGAGCACATTGCGCTGGAACACTTCGGCATAACCGCCAAGGGCCGCCACACCTTCCTGAATGCGGGCGCCACCCGCATCGTAGATGCCGACGATCGGCGCGCGGTTCTTCAGCGCCATGTCCTGCACCTTCATGATCTTCTCGGCATGCGCTTCCGAAAGCGAGCCGCCGAAGACGGTGAAATCCTTGGCGAAGACGAACACGGTGCGGCCGTTGACCGTGCCCCAGCCTGTCACGACGCCGTCGCCGGCAACCCGGCTCTTGTCCATGCCGAAATCGGTGGAGCGGTGTTCGACGAACATATCGAACTCCTCGAAGGAACCTTCGTCGAGGAAGAGATCGATGCGCTCGCGCGCCGTCAGCTTGCCGCGCTGGTGCTGGGCGTCGATGCGCGCCTTGCCGCCGCCGAGGCGAGCGACGCCGCGGCGCCGTTCCAGTTCTTCGAGAATTTCCTTCATGCGATCTCCCTCGCCGATAAACTCTAGAGCATGATGCCGAAAACTGTGCGCGGGTTTTTCATGACATCATGCTCTAACTATTTAATTTAGAACAGGATTCAGACTTCAGGCCGAGCGGGCCTAAAATCACCCTGTTCTAGTGGCTGCGCCCGCTGAGTGAGAAAGCCGACCTTATTCTCGCCGCAACGTCCTCGGCCAGGATCTCGTCGGCAAGCTTGGGGTCGGCGGCGATGCTGGTCACGTCGAAGGCGCTGACGGCAATGACCGATCCGTCTTCGACCGAGGCCGCGTCGATACTGATCTTGGCGACATTGCGATCCTTCTGGAAGCCTAGACCTTTCTCTACGGAAACCACACGGATCGTCAGCACCACGCGGGGCAGCACGGTGTCGCGCACGGTGACGTTGATTGCGGCGTTGACGCGGTCGTTGATGCCGGAAAGCAGCGCGGCCGGCATATTCGGGCCCGAAAGAACGACGGCGCTACGCACATCATAGACCGGTGTCTCCGGCTTCGGACCTGACAGACTGGCGCAGGCCGTGAGCGCGACACAGACGAGTGCGGCCCGGCAAAAACATGACCTCAGCCAATTCATGACAAATCCCGCACCCACTCCGTTGGAGTCGCAGATTTCGTCATAATGCCCGGTAAGGCAATATGTTTCAGGCGCTTAGGGCGAAAAAAACGTCCGTCGCCGCCTTGAACTCGGCAAAGCGCTTGGCGCGCCGCTCCTCGGCTTCCTCGTCACTGCCCCAATGCTCGATCGTCCAGTCTTCATCGAGATGGGCAAGCGACCAGGCCTCCTCCATCGTCACCCGGCCGCAGGCAATGGCGAGCGCCAGGATCGCCGAACCTGTCAGCGTCGTGATCGTGTGGAGCGCTGCAAGCGCCATCGGGCTATCAAATCTGGCGAGCGTCACGGCGAAGGCGGCAGTCGCCTCGCGGGGCTGCTCTTGAGGCATCACGCCTTCGATGAGGATGAAGCGGGCGCCGAGATCGTGCGCCGCCCAGTCGATGACCGGGTCCCAGCGCTCGGCCTGGCGCGCGACCAGCAGTTCCGGACCATCGGCGCGATAGCAGATAAGGTCGCTCGAGGAAAAGCGCAGTATATCTTCGAAAATCGCCTGCCTGTTGGCGTCAACGCCGTCGAGGGCGGTGTTGACAAGCCGCGTCACCGGCATCGTCAGGGGATCGATCTCTTCACCCTGCGCCTGCCATTCGGCGGCGACAAGCCGCGCCAGCGCCTCAGTGGGAACGGCGAGAACCTGCCGTGCCGGCGTGCGCACCGTCTTGCCGTCGAGCGTGACCGCAAAACCGTCCTCGTGCTCGGCGACGGAGACATCAGTATAGAAACGCTTCGGCAGCGGCTTCTTCATCTGGATCTGCGCCCGGCGGATCGGATCGGGATGGGTCAGGCCTTCGGAAAGGTCGTTCAGCAGGTCGCGCATGGGCTCACCTCAGGAAAAATGGCGCAATATCTCGTTCGGATGATAGGCGATCGCATCGGCGCCGTTGGCGATCAGCTCATCCACGCTGGCATAGCCCCAGGCAACGCCGATCGCCTTGGCGCCGGCAGCCTTTGCCATCTGCATATCGTAAATCGCATCGCCGATGACAATGGTTTCGGTGGCATTCATGCCGGTTTCCTCGCAGCATTCCGTCACCATGGCCGGATGCGGCTTGGAAGGGCAATCGTCGGCGGTGCGCGCAACGGTGAAATATCGGTCGAAGCCGTGCGTCTCCATCACGAGGTTCAGCCCGCGCCTGGATTTGCCGGTCACCGCACCGATCAGCAGATCCTCGCGTCCGCTGATCGCATCGATCATCTCGCGAATGCCGGGAAACAGCGGCTCCCGGTAGTCGAGATCCTGACGGACGACCGAGAACAGCGATTTGTAATGCGCCGTCATGTCGATATCTTGCGGCTCGACATGCGGCCTGCCCTGCATGCGGGCGATCGCGATATCGAGCGACAGGCCGATGATCGCCTTGGTATCCTCAAATCGCGGTTCCGGCTTACCGAACGTCTCGAAGGTGCGGCGCATGGTTTCGTGGATCAGGCCGGCGCTGTCGACCAGCGTGCCGTCGCAATCGAACAGGGCAAGTTTCATTCGCTGTCCCTTTCGGCGCCGGCAAGGTCGAGACCGAGAAGGTTCCAGGTCTGCACCATATGCGATGGCAGCGGCGCGCTGACGCGCAGACGGCCACCGGAGGGATGCGGGATGTCGATGTGGCGCGCGTGCAGATGCAGCTTCTTCTGGACGCCGCCCGGAAAATCCCAATTCGGATCGTCGTCGAAATATTTCGGATCGCCGATGATCGGGTGGCCGATATGCAGGGCATGGACGCGCAACTGGTGGGTACGGCCGGTATAAGGTTCCATCTCCAGCCATGCGAGGTTCTGAGCCGCCGTCTCAACCACGCGGTAGAAGGAAATCGCATGGTCGGCGCCGTCCTCCCCGTGTTTGGCGATGCGCATGCGATCGCCATCGGCTGTCGGTTCCTTGACGAGCCAGGTCGAGATCTTATCCTCGTGCTTGCGCGGCACACCCTTGACCAGCGCCCAATAGGTCTTCTTGGTGTCGCGCTCGCGGAAGGCGGCGGTCAGCTTCTGTGCGGCGCCGCGGGTGCGGGCGATGACGAGGACACCTGATGTATCGCGGTCGAGGCGGTGAACGAGCCGCGGCTTTTCGCCCTTCGGGCTGGTCCAGGCTTCGAGCATCTGATCGATATGACGGGAGACCCCGGAACCGCCCTGCACCGCAATACCCGGCGGCTTGTTGAGCACGATGACCTTGTCGTCCTCATGCAGCACCATCCGCGACAGCAGTTCGAAATCGGACGAATGCTTGAGATCCTTGCCGGCGATCGGCCCGGATTTCAGCTTGGCGTCGACATCCAGCGGCGGCACCCGCACCGTCTGGCCGGGCTGCACGCGCGCATCCGATTTGACCCGTCCGCCGTCGACGCGCACCTGGCCGGAGCGCAACAGCTTCTGCAGCGGGCCGAAGCCGAGCCCGGGAAAATGCACTTTGAACCAGCGATCGAGCCGCATGCCCGCTTCGTCGGCTTCAACCTTGATATGTTCTATGCCAGCCATAAAAAATCTTTCGGAAATTGCAGCGCGGGCCAAGCCGGCGTTCTTGCCGCAGCCTTTAGAGCATTTTCACGCAAAACGGAAACCGGAAAAGAAATCAGACCAAAGCGCGCATGACGGCAAGGCCCGCTATGACGGCCGCCATTGAAAGTCCGACGCTGGCAGCGATGTAAATACCGCCCGCGACGGCCTCGCCGCGCTCGAACAGCGAGATCGCATCCAGCGAGAAGGCCGAGAAGGTGGTGAAACCGCCGAGGAAGCCGGTGATCAGCAACAGGCGCAGTTCCACCGAGGCGTTGAACTTGCGCGCGATCAGTTCGGCGAAAACGCCGATGACGAAACAGCCGACGACGTTGACGGTAAGCGTACCCCAGGGGAAAGCCGGGCCCATCAGCCTCAACGACCACTGGCCGACATAATATCTGAGAAGGGAACCGATAGCGCCGCCGAGAGCGACAAGGAGAGCCTGGATCATGAGCCGGATTTACCGCGTTTTGAGAGCGTTTCCCATCGAGTTCGCATGATTCTTACCAATCGGTAAAATGCTGATGATTTTGTTATGATGGCACCAAGGTCATGCCGGTACGCTGACGCCATGACCCAGCTCCTGTCCGTATCGGCCAACACCGCTGCCATCGCCTTCGAATCGCTGAGAATCCCCCAGCGTGTGGCGACGAGCACCGCGGCGCGCGACGCACGGCGCCTTGCCGACCGGCAATTGAAAGCTGAGAGCCCAGATCAGGCCGAAGAGCCCTCCAGCATCATCCAGTCGACTGAGGTGGCGCTCGATTTGATGGCCAAAGGCAACCGCCAGCCGCAAGCCGGCCTCAAGCAGGCACTGCAATCCTACGAAGAGGTCTAAGGCAACCGCCTCCGAATGAAGCCCGCGGCTGCGATCACAGTCGCGGGCTTTGCTGTTTCGATCGGTTCGCACTTATTTGCCCTGCGCCGACAGCACTTGCAGCACGAGATCGACCTTGCCGGCCTTTTCGAAGGTCAGCGTCACCGGCACGGTATCGCCCTGCTTGAACGGCGTCTTCACCTTCTGGAACATCAGATGCAGATTGCCGGGCTCGAGCTTGACCGTCTGGCCGGCGGCAACGGTGATGCCGTCCTTCAGCTGGCGCATCCGCATGACATTGTCCTTGGTCACCATCTCATGGAGCTGAACCTCGCCCGCTACCGGCGAGGTCACCGACAGCAGCCGATCGTCGGTCTTGCCGTTGTTCTTCACCGTGAAGAAGCCGCCGCCGACCGGCTGGCCGGGCAGCATCGCCTTGGCGAACCCGCCGGAGACTTCGAGATCGCCGGCCTTGACCGTTTCGCCGGCCGGCGCCGCAGCCGCCATACCGGACATGTCCATGCCGGTTTTACCGGTCATGTCCATGCCGGTTTTACCGGTCATGTCCATGCCGGCCATGTCCCCGTGCTCATGATCATGGCTTTCGCCGGCAACAACCTTCAACAGCGGCGCCGGGCTTTTCATCCCATGCGCATCACCGCCCTCCTTCGCCACCTGATCCCAGGCCTGAACTGTATCGCCGCACATCTGCGTCACCGGAAAGGCGAGCGAGGTCCCGGCCTCAATGCCCGATACCTTCCCCTGGATGACGAAAGTATCGTAGAAATCGTCGGAGAGATTGCCGTTCTTCCAGCGGATCTCGACTGCGCCTGCCTTCACCTTGTCGCCGTGATTGTCATAGGTCTTCTGGTAATCGCCCTTGACCACCTCGAGTTCCCAGCCAGCCTTCGGCTGCGGCTTGGCGAAGACGAAACCTTCCGGTAGCTTGACTCGCACTTCGGTGGTCGCCTTGCCGTCGCAGCCATGCGGCAGCTGCAGCGTGGCGAGAATGGTGCTCTCCTGCGTGGCCTCCTTGTCGAGGAAGGTCACATGCGCCTCGGCGCCGCCAATGGCGGTCGCGGAAAAAAGGGCGGCAAGCGCGAATGTCTGCATGGTTTTCATCGGATATCTCCTCGCCGGCCGCGGACTTCTGTTGGGCGGACCGGCATGCTGCGTCATAGGTTGCGGAGCAGATCAGCCGAGGATGGGAGGCGCGCGGGAATTCGGCCGGACGACGGCACTTGCGCCAGCAACGGCTGAGGTTTCGACCGGCGGATTAAGGAACGAGCCGAGCTTGCGTTCGAGCCAGGAGCCGGCATCCGGCGCCGTCAGAATGACGGAAGCCGACAATCGGCAGGCTTCGCAATTCGGCTTGAAGGCGACGGTCTTGCCGTCGGCGTCCTTCACCGTGACGCAGAGCGAGGCGAAGGTGCCGTCCGGCAGCATATAGGCTGCGGCATGGTAGCCTTGGGAAACAACGGTCTGCGGCGCCTCATGGGCAAGGCCGAGCAAAGCCAAGCTCAAGGCGCAAAGCATGCGCAGAAAGAGCGTCGCTTTCAATTCGGTCCGCCGCATGAGATCCCCTTCAACAGCAAGCCGCGATAGCCGGTTTCGCCCCCGAATGCAAAAGCAGATTTGCGGCAGTTTAAGGCATGATTGGAATAAGACGACAAAAATTTGCTCGGTGACGACATTTGGCGCTTGCCAATCGCCCCAGCCAACGGATAATTGCGCCAACCTTGTTGGGAGAATCCGGTGCTTTCGCCACCGGTGCCGAAGGAGCAACCGCCCCGGAAACTCTCAGGCAAAAGGACCAGCAAGGGGCAGACGGAACTCTGGAGAGAAGCGTTTTTAAAGCGCTCGCCGAAGGGATAACAATCTCAGGCAAAGGGACAGAGGGGGCTCAGGAGAGAAGCGCGCAGCCGCGCCTTCAGATTTGAGCCCGCGCCTTCGCGAGAAGGCGCAAACCCCGGAGGCGTCTTTTGGACGATACTGCTGCCCTGAAGAAAACCCCGCTGCATGGCCTGCATCTTTCGCTCGGCGCCCGCATGGTGCCGTTCGCAGGTTACGACATGCCGGTGCAATATCCGGCCGGCGTGATGAAGGAACATCTTCATACCCGCACCGAGGCCGGCATCTTCGATGTCTCGCATATGGGCCAGGTCATCGTGAAGGCGAAATCGGGCAGCTACGAGGATGCCGCGCTGGCGCTCGAAAGCCTGGTGCCGGTCGACATTCTCGGCCTTGCCGAAGGCCGCCAGCGCTACGGCTTCTTCACCGACGACAGCGGCTGCATTCTCGACGACCTGATGATCACTCATCTCGACGACCACCTTTTCATCGTCGTCAACGCCTCCTGCAAGGAGGCCGATCTTGCTCATCTGCAAGCCCATATCGGCGACCAGTGCGACATCACCCTTCTCGATCGCGCCCTGATCGCGCTGCAGGGTCCGCGTGCCGTTGAGGTGCTCGCCGAGCTCTGGGCCGACGTCGCGGCGATGAAATTCATGGATGTGCGCCACTGCCGCCTGCACGATGTTTCCTGCCTGGTCTCGCGCTCAGGCTATAGCGGCGAGGACGGCTTCGAAATCTCGATCCCGGCGGACAAGGCCGTCGATGTCACCATGCGGTTGCTCGAGCATCCCGATGTCCAGGCGATCGGCCTCGGCGCCCGCGACTCGCTGCGCCTCGAAGCCGGCCTTTGCCTCTACGGCAACGATATCGACACGACCACCTCGCCGGTCGAAGCGGCGCTGGAATGGGCGATGCAGAAGGCGCGGCGCTCGGGTGGCGCACGCGCCGGTGGCTTCCCGGGCTCCGGCCGCATCCTGTCCGAACTCGAAAACGGCGCTGTCCGCCGCCGCGTCGGCCTGAAGCCGGAAGGCAAGGCGCCGGTGCGTGGCCATGCCAAGCTCTATGCCGATGCCGAGGGCAAAGCCGAAATCGGCGAAGTCACCTCGGGCGGCTTCGGCCCCAGCGTCGAGGGCCCCGTCGCCATGGGCTATGTGCCGGTCTCCCATGCTGCGGCCGGCACGCTCGTCTATGCCGAGGTGCGCGGCAAATATCTGCCGGTCACCGTCAGCGCCCTGCCCTTCGTTACACCCACCTACAAACGCTAAACCTTTCCAGAGAGGACGAACAATGCTGAAATTCACCGAAGAACATGAATGGCTGCAGATCGAAGGCGGCGTTGCGACGGTCGGCATCACCACCTATGCCGTCGAGCAACTCGGCGACCTGGTTTTCGTCGAACTGCCGGAAGTCGGCGCGACCTTCTCCAAGAACGGCAATGCCGCGACCGTTGAATCCGTCAAGGCTGCCTCCGACGTCTATTGTCCGCTCGACGGCGAGATCACCGAGGTCAATCCGGCCATCGTCGCCGATCCCTCGCTGGTCAATTCCGATCCTCAAGGGTCGGGCTGGTTCTTCAAGCTGAAGCTTGCCAATCCCGCGGACGCCGAAGGTCTGCTCGACGAGGCGGCTTATAAGGAGCTCACCGCGTAATGACGACGCCGACCGAATTCCAGTTCACCGACTATCAGCCCTACGATTTTGCCAATCGCCGTCACATCGGCCCCTCGCCGGCCGAGATGACCGACATGCTGAAGGCCATCGGCTATAACAGTCTCGACGGGCTGATCGACGCGACACTGCCGCCTTCGATCCGCCAGAAGGCACCGCTCGTCTGGGGCGCGCCGATGACCGAGCGCGAGGCGCTCGACAAGCTGCGCGACACCGCCAACAAGAACAAGGTGCTGGTCTCGCTGATCGGCCAGGGTTATTACGGCACGATCACCCCGCCGGTCATTCAGCGCAACATCCTGGAGAATCCGGCCTGGTACACTGCCTATACGCCCTACCAGCCGGAAATCAGCCAGGGCCGCCTGGAAGCCCTGCTGAACTACCAGACTATGATCTCGGACCTCACCGGCCTCGACGTCGCCAATGCCTCGCTGCTCGACGAAGCGACCGCCGCCGCCGAAGGCATGGCGATGGCTGAGCGCGTCTCCAAATCGAAGGCGAAAGCCTTCTTCGTCGATGCCGACTGCCACCCGCAGACTATCGCCCTCATCCGCACCCGCGCCGAGCCGCTTGGCTGGAGCGTCATCGTTGGCAATCCCTTCACCGATCTCGATCCCGTCGACGTCTTCGGTGCGATCTTCCAATATCCCGGCACGCACGGTCACGTGCGTGATTTCACCGGCCTGATCGCCCGCCTGCACCAGGCCGGCGCCATATCAGTCGTCGCCGCCGATATCCTGGCGCTGACGCTGCTGAAATCACCAGGCGAAATGGGCGCCGATATCGCCGTCGGTTCATCGCAGCGCTTCGGCGTTCCGGTCGGCTACGGCGGCCCGCATGCGGCCTATATGGCTGTGAAAGACGCCATCAAGCGCTCCATGCCCGGCCGCCTGGTCGGCGTCTCCGTCGATGCTCGCGGCAACCGCGCCTATCGCCTGTCGCTGCAAACCCGCGAGCAGCATATCCGCCGCGAGAAGGCGACCTCGAACATCTGCACCGCCCAGGTGCTGCTCGCCGTCATGGCCTCGATGTATGCGGTCTTCCACGGTCCGGATGGCATCAAGGCGATCGCCCAGCAGGTGCACCAGAAAGCCGTGCTGATGGCCAAGGGCCTGGAAAAGCTCGGCTACAAGGTCGAGCCGGAAAGTTTCTTCGACACGATCACCGTCGATGTCGGCCATATGCAGGGTCTCATCCTGCGCGCCGCCGTCGCCGAAGGCGTCAATCTGCGCAAGGTCGGCGAAACCGGGATCGGCATGAGCCTCGACGAACGCACCCGACCTGCAACGCTCGAGGCAGTCTGGCGCGCCCTCGGCGGCAATTTCACCATTGCCGATTTCGAACCGTCCTACCGGCTGCCGAAGGACATGCTGCGCACCAGCGATTACCTCAGCCATCCGATCTTCCACATGAACCGCGCCGAAAGCGAGATGACGCGGTACATCCGCCGGCTCTCCGACCGCGATCTGGCGCTCGACCGCTCGATGATCCCGCTCGGCTCCTGCACGATGAAGCTGAATGCGACGGCGGAAATGCTGCCGATCACCTGGCCTGAATTTTCCGACATCCACCCCTTCGTGCCGGCAGATCAGGCGCTCGGCTATCGCGAAATGATCGACGACCTGATCGAAAAGCTCTGCGCCGTCACCGGCTACGATGCTTTCTCGATGCAGCCGAATTCCGGCGCTCAGGGCGAATATGCCGGCCTGCTGACGATCCGCAACTACCATATCGCCAACGGCGAGGGTCATCGCGACGTCTGCCTGATCCCGACCTCGGCCCATGGAACTAACCCGGCCTCGGCCCAGATGGTCGGCATGAAGGTCGTCGTCGTCAAGGTGCGGGAAAACGGCGACATCGATCTCGACGATTTCCGCGCCAAGGCTGCGGAACATGCGGCAAATCTCTCCTGCTGCATGATCACCTACCCCTCGACACATGGCGTCTTCGAGGAAACGGTCAAGGAGATTTGCGAACTGGTGCATGCCAATGGCGGCCAGGTCTATCTCGATGGCGCCAACATGAACGCCATGGTCGGCCTGTCCCGCCCTGGTGACATCGGCTCCGACGTTTCTCACCTGAACCTGCACAAAACCTTCTGCATCCCGCATGGCGGCGGCGGTCCCGGCATGGGCCCGATCGGCGTCAAGGCGCATCTGGCGCCCCACCTGCCCGGCCATCCCGAAACCGACGGACGCCCCGGCGCGGTCTCGGCCGCCGCCTTCGGCTCGGCCTCAATCCTGCCGATCTCCTGGAGCTACTGTCTGATGATGGGCGGCGAAGGCCTGACCCAGGCAACCAAGGTGGCGATCCTCAACGCCAACTACATCGCTACCCGGC
>Ga0123341_1003082_pt1 | contig 14124 bp, 16 predicted proteins | sample Turbeapinknodule_FD_89959 | JGI IMG/M metagenome (GOLD analysis project Ga0123341, IMG submission 89959) | Root nodule microbial communities of legume samples collected from Mexico - Turtle bean Mexico pink nodule | ecosystem: Host-associated > Plants > Roots > Nodule | place: Mexico: Nepantla... | reverse complement strand
CTGGCGGATGCCTACCAGGGCGATGGAGGTTAGGTGGTGCGGCCGGCTGGTCGCAAACTGAGTTTCAAACTTTGCTACGAGCGTGGCAAAGCTATCGATGGAGTTGGGTGAGAGCTTGGTGAATCAACTAAGGGTTGCTCCCTTCAAGGATGTGGGAAACACTCGGCACAACACGGTGTCGTCCGAGGTGTAGAGACTCATATGGGTGGTGTAGGCGTCCATATGCTCATCCGGGTCGGTCGACCCGTCATATCGGTCTCGGTTGAAACCCTTCCACTTCTCAGGTAGTGGGACTTCGATGATGGTGTTGGTAAAGGGGTGTCAGCGGTTCGGGTCGGCCGTCAGGGTCGTCCGGGTGGACCTGATTAGGCACGACTCGTCGCCCATCTCGGTGTCTCGGGGAGGGGGTCGGCCTCTCGTCCCCTCGGCCACATCTGGGTCGGGGGGAGAGGTGTATGACTTGCCGACAACTTTCCTTCAGCTAGTTTCCCTCGGCCCCACGGTGGGCGCCAATTGTTCCTACTAGGGAGATGGGACCTAGAGAACTATTGAAGTCTTCTACTTCTTCCTTCGGTCGGTCAGGTGATTGGGTGATGAACTGGAATTCTTCTCGTCCTCCTGCTTCTCCTTCGGCACTCGGCCTCGGTCAACACCAGATGGTGGGGGTACCTGCGAAGACACTTCGACGCTCAAGTTAGTGAAGCGGGTGGTCAGCTCTCAGGTAGGTGAACAGTAATAAATGACATACCTTGCTCCTTGGGATGCGCGCTATTTATATTATTCTAATGGGTCTACCTTGTTGAGCTCGTTTATCGAGGTGGATACCGCTTAGGGTTGTATTACCTAATTCTTGATGATGGATTAGCTTCACTAATCTCGGTTTGAGCGTTAATTGTAATAGGGTTCGGCCCTCGGCCATGTTCTCATAGTGTGGGTCGGCCATCGGCCAAATCCTTGTGGTCTTGGCCGTATCAGCCAAGTTTTCTAAGGTCTCGGCCAAGTGGGTCGTCGGCCTCGTCCTCTCTGCCAAAGTTCTTATGCCTCAGTCAGGTTCCCCAAGTGTCGGTCAGAAAGACTCAGCCTCGGGCAGTCAGGTGGGTCCTTGTCTCGCCCATACCGGTACACTAAATATAAAAATTTAAATACTAGTATAAAGATATTTGATTATGCTAACAAATATTTGTCACCCGTCCTTAAAAAAATAAAAAAGTAGCTAACTCATATAAAGAGAAATATTTACCTTCAATCAAGAGTGTCGAGAGGAGGGTTGAGAGCGCAAATGCGATGACAGTTGCAAGAGTGTATAGAAGTAAACCTAATTTATCATTGATGGCAAAGAGAGACAACAAAACCTAATTAATATGAATAAAATGAGATAAAATTAATTTTAGTTTTTTAACGGGTTAACGAACGTGTACTAATTTATTCATTACCCACTTGTGATATGTACCCATTTAAAATATCCACTTTCTATTCATAGCAACTTTATCCATGAATATGGATATTTTTGTCATCCCCAATCTCATACCCTTCATTAATTAAATATTATTTTTTTCTATTTTTTAATTATATTATATTCCTATTTCTATCATATTTGTATTTCTCTTTCTTCCTCTGGGTGTGAACTAGGGTTATGATGATATCCATAGATTATTTTTGGGAGCAAAAATTATTCTTTTGTCGTCACCATCACTTGGTGGTGGGTGGAGATAGAGAGGTTTATATCTCGCTCTTTCTCTCTCGCCGTTTTAGCGCCACCTTTTATGAACTCAAAGCTTTACCGGTAATCCAGCTCCAACCCAATAGATAAGGAGAGAGAAATTCTTGAGAGTGATGTTTTTTTTTTCTTTCTTTCTAACTTTAATTTTCAATATTCTTCATCTACTTCTTATGCTTTTGCTTTCTATTTAACCCTACCTCTTCTCCATTTTCCCATTCTTCAACCTTTCTCTTACCTTTCCTTCTCTTTTTCAGTGATTCTCGGGATCTCATCTCTCTCCTTTTGTAGCCAACAACTCCTACAACAGTCAGACACTTCTTCAGTGCAGAACAGTTTGGATTCACTTCAATTCCCGAGGGTCACTATTAACTGCTCTCTCCACCAACCTACCTTCTTTTCTTGTCCCCTAGTGTTTCCTTGCCTTTAGCGCTGCTTCTTTTCCCTTTTTGCTCTTTTTGGTCGGAGTTGACGATCGAAGGCACCCCACAATCTAGAATATATTGAATGCGTGCTGCAGCAGAGGTTGGTTTCATCAGATCTGCACAAGAGAGTTCTACCTTGTGTTTTTACCTTCCAACAAGAGTAATGTATCAAGGTTTTTTCTTTCACAGTCAGTGCTTGTTCTTAATCTGATTGAATTCATGTTTTAACTTTGTCTCGCTCAACAGGAGGATGTTCCTTCCTGCTTTATCTAATATAGCAGATATTTGTGCCAATGTGTCTAATTATTAAGGGCATGCAAATATATGGTGGAATTGATTTTATTAATTCAAGTCAACAACAATAAAAGTTCAAAAAAAAAAGACAACAAAAGACAGAAGATATAGTCAAATGGTAAATGTCCTTCCTTTGCATTAGTTAGATTTTTGACATGACTCTGATCTTGTGAGTTTTGGTTGGAGTTTATTTATATCCCATCAACACCTACCTGTAAATAATGCTTTTGACTTAATTTTTCCGGTTTTCTTCCATTCAAAATGGGTTTTACATTTTTACTATCCACAATTTATTTGTATCTCTGATCTGTAATTCAGACTACATATATTTTTTCTTCACGTAATGATATTTTGCCCTAAAACGCTTGATTGCTTGAAAGATCAGCTTCTGAGTTATTCTTCCTTCAGTATTCGTGTTGCAAATTAAAGCCATTTTGAACAATAGACTCAGCAGTTTGAGTGCTCGACCACTTTGTGATTTAATGGAAGACTGTTTTGATGCTATATACCATCCAACTTCATGCCTCATCGGCATCATTGCATTGTACAAAAATGTGCCTTGATTACCTTCTCTATTGTGTGTTACAACTCATTTCAGTTTGTCTTTTTACAAAAAAGTTATCAGCGTGTTTATATAAACTTGTACTTTTATCATTTGTATTTTTGTTTGTGTTATTACCTTTGTATCACAGTTTTGTTTTTATTTATCATAACAATTGAATGTTTATAAATAGGTAGTTTATTCACCTTGTCCACCAGGAGGTATTGTATATATTCTTAATTTAGAACAAATTAGTCAGTATTTTGAAAGTTATGATGGCGAATAAACTAAGGTCTCTGAAGCCGATAAAAGAAAAAAAAAAGTCTTGGGGGAAATTACTGGGAGAGGCAGAGAATGGTTGCTGAAATATTTTCTTTTGTCCTAGTAAACCTAGATTTCTATGCTTCAGCATCTAATGTTGCAGAATGATTTATAATTACACTTACTGATGCAAAGTTTCAATGTCCATGACAGTCAATGGATTTTTATATTTATTTTTGGATCCATCAGAAGTTTTTGTTAAACCTTTTTAAAATATCTTTTTAACAAAATATTTAATTTCTTAAAAGTAAAAAGTATTAAATATATTTTGAATAATTAAGAAATTTATTTAAGATATTAAATAAAATTTTCAACGATAAAAAATAAATTTATTTAATTAAATATAGGCAATGACTTTGTAGAAGGCCTCAATAAAACTTTAGGTTTAGGGTATTTATTTGTCAGAGCATTGCAAAATTTCTCCTAAAACCTTTTTAGAAGGGTAAAATAAGAAAGAAACTTATTTTTTAATAACTTCAAAATTTCTATAAAATAAAAAAAAATTAGAAAAATCTTCTAATAACTTAACATTAGTTAAGTTTAATTTGTAGATAATTTTTTTGGGGTCCTTGTAGAAACGTTCCTGAAAATGCAAACTTCTATGACTGTTGAAGGATTTATAAAATATAAACTGTTAATGAATATTTGACAAGTTTTATAAGAAAAAAAAGATGCTAAATTTAATATCTTTTAAAAAGAAGGGTGATTGTTTTAATTTATGAGTTTTCCTCCCTCAAATGCAGGTTAAAATCTAGAGCTGATATGAATACTTATTCACATGTTCCTCCTGGATTTCGTTTCCATCCCACCGATGAAGAACTTGTTCATTACTACCTTAAGAAAAAGGTAGCTTCTAAAAGGATTGACATAGATGTGATAAAAGATGTCGATCTCTATAAAATCGAGCCATGGGATCTTCAAGGTATGATAAACATGAACCTTTCGGCTCCAAAGTAGAATTATTCATATAGTGTATATACATACTGCTAACATTTTGTTACTCTGTGTGGTAGAATTATGCAAAAATGGAAGCCATGAACAAGATGAATGGTATTTCTTTAGTCATAAGGACAAGAAGTACCCAACAGGCACTCGTACCAATAGAGCTACAAAAGCAGGATTCTGGAAAGCTACTGGGAGAGACAAGGCAATTTACTGTAAGCATTGCCTTACTGGAATGAGAAAGACTCTTGTGTTTTACAAAGGAAGAGCACCCAATGGACAGAAATCTGACTGGATCATGCATGAGTATCGACTAGAAACCAATGAAAATGGAACTCCTCAGGTAATTAACCAATTAATTATTCGTTAATTCTCCTTCTTTTTATTTCTCTTTTAATTCATCTCTGATTAAAAATGACATTGAAATGAAAATAACCAGATTAATTAGTTTCTAACTAACTTCTTTTGAAATTGTTTCCAGGAAGAAGGGTGGGTTGTATGTAGAGTGTTCAAAAAACGAATGACAACAGTGAGGAAAATGGGGGATTACGTGTCGCCATGTTGGTATGATGACCAAGTCTCGTTCATGCAAGAACTTGAATCTCCTATGCGAATTTCTAACCCTAATGCACCAAACCGTGACCTCTATCCCTGCAAGAAGGAGTTGGAATTGCAATTCAATATTCCCCATGACGCTTTTCTCCAACTTCCACAGCTTGAAGGTCCCATAGTTCCTCAATCTGTGGCTAGTTTGAGTTTTAGCCCATTTGTTTCTTACGGCTATGGTTGCAAGAACAATGGAAATGCTTTGCAGTCTTCGTCACTCACTCAAGAACATCGCCAGCAACAAAGTCTTCAATTTCACTATGCTAGTAACGATCAATCTATGGACAATGTTATGGATTGGCGAGTACTTGACAAATTTGTGGCTAATCAGCTGAGTCACGATGAACATTTTTCCAATGTTGCTGAACAGATTAAGTTGCAAGCAAACGGATCTACAAAACCAGAAACTGGTCAGGAAATTGCTTCAACTTCCATCTCCAGTTGCCGGATTGACCTGTGAAATGAAAATTTACAGCTAGAAGATGCATACTAATTATACAGTTAATTAGCACTCTCGATCATGACAAAAAAAATTCTGTACATAGTAAACCCTAAAGCATTACTATTATTCTTAGCAGTTGAAAACTATGCATGGTGATAATAGCGTGTGAACTAATAATCCGGACTAGTATGATGCAAGAAATACTTAGAGCATGTAACTTCGAGTTGAACAGTGCATAGTGATGTAATTGAGCTCTGGGTGAATGTTAGAAATTTCATCATTACAATTTAATTTCCATCTAATAAAAATATATTAAAGTTATATATAGATTGTTGTATTTTAAACCCATTAATTGATTCTGTCTATAGTAGCTAGGAAGAGTGATATGAACTTTAAAGGCTTGAGAATCTAAACCAATTGCATATTTATTTGAACAACACAATTTTTGTAAAAATTTTCTCTCCACTATTTATTTGTTCATTATTTTGTACTTTGACTGTACATGAAATACAAAGGTTATTGTATTCATATATTTATTTAATTTCATCTCACTTACATACATTTTTTTTTTCATATCTTTCTTTATTTTATGTAACATTATTTATTATATTTATCTACTTTTTTAACATAATTGTTTTTCTCATTACAAACGTGTAAGGGATCCCAACACGATGGAGGTTATAGCTTCTTCTTCTCCAACTTTCAAAATGATCATGACAAGAGATATGTGGAAAAAATTTCAAAGAAAGGGAAGAGTCAAAGATATATTTATCTCAAAGAGATTGAATGTTAGAAATCAGAGGTTTGATTTTGTAAAGTTTCACGAGGTAGTCAACGTAGAAGCACTGGAAAACAGATTGAACATTATATGAATTGGGACGTGGAAGTTGAGAGTTAATAGGCCAAATACAGGAGGAATGAGGGAACGTGGAAGGAACGGAAAAATGAACACATACCAGTGCAACAGAGAAAGGTCTGGAAGACGAAGGAACAAAGCCAATCTTATGCACACGTAGTGGAGCAAGAGTTAGAAAGGAGTGAGTTGGGCGGTAAGGCTGAAAAGGTTATCAGTTTTATAGTTAAGGAGGAGTGCACAAAATGGTTTGAAGGATGCTATGTTGGAAGAATGCTAGAGGTAGGGAAGGTGCAGGCTATGAAAGAGAGTTTTATTTTGGAAGGTTTCAACTTCATCAGAGTAAGATATTTAGAGGAGAAATTTGTTTTGCTATCAGGGGAATTAAAATGCATTGTTAAGAGAACTTACGAAGAGAATAAGGTGGTTTCTTGCGATTTTCGAATCGGTGGAACCATGGCAAAACAGTTTCGCAATGGAGGGAAGCTTGCACTAGTACATTATAGATAATTAACAACGGTTAAAAATGCTATATAAAGACGATTTTCAAACCGTCATTATTGTGGGTGTAGTTATAAATCATCTATGTATAATGACAGTTCTAGTCTAAAGTCGTCGTTATAAGTGCTTATGGAAGGCTTTTAAAGACGGTTCTAGGGAACCTTCGTTATAGGTTTTTTTTTAAAAATTTTTATTATTATATATTAAGTCTAATCCTGCATAAAATATCAAATTTTCAGAACAATGCACATAATATTATAATTTAAATATGAAAGTCTACAAAAAGTTTTTTAACTATATGAAAAAGTTTTATATCATTCTAAAGTATTATATATGATGTTTATTTGCATTTGCACTACTTCTCCTCTCACTCAAGATGTTATATCCAGAATAAACACTCAAATAATAAGATTTTCATGTTAAAATACACACATAACATTATATAATGTAAGGTATGAGTAATAAATTTATGAAAGTAATGTAATCATAATGGTTTGATAAATCTCTAACTTATACTAGAAAACATCATGCAAACTTTCAAAATTTTCTGATAAGTGTAAGTATGAGAACTAAAGCCTAAAAAATGCCTAAATAATACTAAAAAATAAAAAAAGGATAGTAAATGATGAATTTTTGGAATTTTGGAAGGAATTGGCCATGGGCTTCGTTGCCTCATTTTGAACAACTTTCATTTTTTACTCGTCTTCATCCGACTTCTCTATCAAAAGTTATGACCGTTTGAAGTTTTTTTCACTAATTTTTGACAACTCCAAATCTATCACTCTACTATTCAATCTAAGACTCCTCCATCAAATATACACTAAATAAAGTTCTCACAAAAAAGTTTGGATAAAACATCACAAGAGGTAACGAAAAGGCACAACAACAGAATGTGGAGCAAATGAAAGAGGTAACGACTCTAGGGTTAGGAAGGCAGTTTGACGTAATTGGTAATGGACTGCTTAAGGCCCATCAGAAGGAAGTTGTTTGGTCATGTGGATTCAAGGGGCTGGGCCCAAAAGAACTGGAAGCAGAACAGTCTGGGAGCGAAAAGGCCCATAACGCTGCAACGTGGTGCGTGAATGAAGAAGACGACAGTTGTTCACGTGAGGAGGGCAGGGAAAAGACATCATGCTTGTTGAGCGTGCGAAGATGACGAAGTTTTCGCGTTGTATGCATGGTGAGGGACACAGGGAAAGGTTGCACTAACAAGATTTATGAAGCGGAGGGTACTCCAGGAGGGGGCACAGGTGTGGAAAGCCAGGGAACAGCGGGAGTAACACCTCTCAACAGTATTACACACCGGGAAAGGTTAGAAGGTTATAATCTGAACAACTATATGTCTGATAGTGCAGTTAGGAATTGCAATAGGGTTTATTGGATGAAAAATAACATGCGGAATCAATAAGAATTTGGAAAATGGGAAAGGAGATGAGGTTTTCATTCTACGGGGAAGAGGATGTTGTTGTAGGACATTTACAATCTGCGGAGTTTAGGGATAATGGTGCAAGTAGGAGGGCCAATATTAGCAAGGTGGAGAACAATGTCTCTGATGATGAAGCTAATTAGCATGAATATTAGGGAAATAGGGGAAATTAAGAAGAAATATTTAGAAGACCTGATTAAGAAAGAGAAGGCGGATATCGTGTGTTTACAAGAGACAAAGTGTAAGGAATTGGAGAAGGAAAAGATTTTCAAGATGTGGGGAACTAACGATGTTGAATGGGTTGAGAGGGGTGCGAAAAATAATGCAGGGGGGTTATTACATTGTGGAGGACAAGCTCTTTCCAGTTGGCTAATGTCTACTCTTGAGAAAATTATTGTCATTGAAAGGGAGTGGAAGATGGGGGAGGTTTCCATCACTATTGCAAATATTTACAGCTTTGGAACCCTAAGGGAGAAGAGTGGAATATGGGAGGGAGTTTGGTAGAGCAAAAGGATGCATCTTTCAACAGCTTGATGTGTGATAGGAGACTTTAATTCAGTTAGGAGGACAAGAGGAGAAATATGAATACAAATTCTAAAGTTCAACGACTTTATCGACAAATCGGACTTGATTGATATTCCGATGGTTGGGGAGAAAGTTCACGTGGTATAAACCTAATGGGATGGTTAAAAGCATAATAGACCGAACTCTAGTTTCGAGGGAATGGTTGGACAAATGGCCAAAAAGCAAACAAGTTGTTCTTGGAAGATCAGTGTAATCATTGTGCTTTGATTCTAAAAACAATGTCAAAAGACTGAGGTCCTAAACCGTTTAGAAGTATGGACGTTTTTGGCAATCTGATAGGAGGCTCAAGGACTTTGTTTGTATCAAATATGGGAGCAATGAGGTGCAGGGCAGTGGGATCTTCATTTTTAAAGAGAAGCTGAAGATGCTGAAAGCATATTTAAAGGTGTGGAATATGGACGTATTCAGAGATATAAACAAGGAGGGGGAAGATATTCAGAGGAGAATTCAAGAATTGGATGCGAAGGATGATGAGAGCGACCTTGAGAAGGATGGGAGGGAGGAAAGGAGACTGCTTCTGACAGAACAAAGAAGGAATAGTCATAGGCAGGAAATGTTACTACAACAAAAGGCATGCTAGAGATGGCTAAAGCAAGGGGATACAAATACAAGGTACTTTCACTTAGTGATAAAGTGGAAGAGGTCTAGTAATGGAATTAATGGGTTGAGAGAAAACGACCAGTGGTTTGATGATCCAATGGCGGTAAAGGAAAAGGTTAAAGAGTTCTTTAAAAAGCGGTTCGACGGTGGAGCTTGGCAACAAGTTATGCTTGACAACACAGAGTTTACACGCATCTCAGATGAAGATAATCGAAGGTTGAAAGAAATAATTACAAAGGAGGAAATAAAGAATGCAGTGTGGAGTTGTGAGGGTTCGAAGAGTCCAGGTTCTTATGGGTTCAATTTCGGGTTTATAAAGTTATGTTGGGAAGAAATCAAGTCATATATCATTAACGATGGTGTACGACTTTGAGGAGAGTGAGAGATGGCCTAGGGGGGCGAACGCATCTTTTATACCTCTAGTCCCTAAAGTGAAAAACCCCCAGATTTTGAATGACTTTAGACCGATTTCCTTGGTGGGGTTTCTTGGACAAAATAGTGACGAAAATCATGTCCTTGAGGTTAAAGAAGGTGCTACACAAAGTTATAGATGTTAGGCAATTAGCTTTTCTGGAAGGGAGGGGTTTAATTGATAGTGTTTTGGTGGCTAATGAAGTGTTGGAAGAAGTGAAGAGGAAAAAGAGGAGTTGCATCCTTTTCATGGTTGACTACGAGAAGGCCCACGAATCAATTAGTTAGGACTTTATTTATTACATGCTTCAAAGGCTTGGCTTCTACAAGAGGTGGATTGGCCGGATAAGAGTGTGTCTTCAATCTTCGTCGATCTTCGTGTTAGTTAATGGAAGTCCTACTCAAGAGTTCAAACCTAGGAGGGGATTGAGATATGGAGACCCTTTAGCGTTGTTTCTCTTTTTGATAGTAACAGAGAGCTTAGTTGGAGTGGGTAGGAAAGTAGTGGAAAAAGAGTTGCTGGAGAGCATGACCATTGGTGAGAAGCTTGTTAAGGTGAATATGCTTCAGTATGCAAACGACGCTCTTTTCTTTTGTGAAGCGAATCCTCAAAGTGTGTTTGGATCAAGGCAATGCTTAATTGTTTCGAATTGGCATCAGGTTTAAAGGTTAATTATCTGAAGAGTAGTATAGGTGGGGTGTGCTGTAGTCAGCAGATGTTACAGTGTTGTGCAACTATCTTAAATTGTGAAGTAACGAGAACTCTGATTGGTGTCTTAGGGATCAGATAGATAAACGAAGAATTTGACCCCCTAGGCCACTTTTCGTTGACTAGGAAATCTTTTACCGCCGAAACGAAATCATCCTTAAGGCACTCCCAACAAAATTTATTGAAACTAAAATTGAAACTACCTAGACTATGACTCTTCAAACTATCACAACTCCAAATTGCATCCTTAACTTCCTCGTCAGAAACAATTTCGACCAACAACACATTATCTTCATCAGAAATAGAGTTGAAATGAACATTGTCCAACCTAACATGAGACTCTCAGACATACCATCAAATATGGCTTTTTTAGAACTCCTTGACCTTAGCCTTAATCTTCTCCTTATTATGGTACCACTGACCGTTCACTTTTATCTTGTTGATCTCGTTCCTCATTCTTCTCTACTTTACTGACGAATGGAAGAATTTAGTATTTAGATCCTATTGTTTTATCCACTTTATATGTGTTTTTTGACGCATAACCGTTTTCTGTTGGAAGAAATTCCAACTTTGTTTCGAATTTCAAAAGATAAACTAAGAAAAAAAAATATTTTGAGAGTAGAAAAGTAATTAAACTCTTTGAATTAATGTCTGTACACCAAATGGTGTAACTATGTATTGATGCATGTCATGAACGAAGAAGGCAGAAGCAAGAGGGGATGGAATATGTCTAGTAATAGAGGTGGGGGCTGGTTTTTTGGCACTTAGGATGTTCTAAGAAGTAGACAGCTTTCCAGCTTAAGCCCTTTAGTGTTAACAGATTCAAACTGTAACTCTGTTTTGTACTGTTGTTTGTTTAACTGTAGAGTGATCTTGTAAAAGGGTTGGGACACCCCTTATGTGTCTCTATTTATTATATTAATTTATTGCTGATAAAAAAAAAATGTATTGATGCATGCAACCTGGGAATGAGCAAATATTAAAGCCATGCAGAAGTATATATTAACTAAAAGATAAACCACACAGTTTTGATGGCTAATATCTAAAGGTTAAAATTAGAGTATTGTTTCATTATACTATGAACTTGTTGGTGCATTATTTATTAAATATATAGAAATATTAAAAACACAATTAATTATAAAAAGCAATAAATTAATTACATCATAAGAATATTTAAAGGATATGCACAAGTTTTAAAGGAGCTAGATCTATACCTTTTTTTTATTTCCCCATTCAGTAGCAAACTGACCTACTTTACCATCAGATGGATTCATATTCGATATATATAAAGTATATCTAATATATACACGTTATAGAGTACGGTCATGCATTAGAGATGCTTTTTCTTATCAAAGTAATTCAATAATTAAGAAACTTCCCATACTATTCACAACGCATACCTGTGTGAAACTTGGCTTCTCTCAGTTAGTGAAAGATTTCTATATTTACCAGAGGGGTTTTCTGGTGGTTCCTGGGGCTACCTCAGAGGGGTCTAGGGAGAAGAACCGTGCGTTCGAAAGTGCCAAAAAACCGAAGTTGTGTTTTCAAAGGTAAATGGTTTATATGTATATATATATATACCTGGATGAGAGCAAATTAATTTAAGGCACCTAATGATGCATGGTTTTCAGAGGCAAGAAGTAGTAGTTATTTGTGAAGGTGTGATTGGATATTGACGAGGGATGAAATTGATGTGTGAGAGTTAACAATTAAAATTCCTCTCTAGCAAAGGCACGACACAATGATTAGGCGTGCGCCCATCAACTTAATCATAATGCAGGTTTTAACTGTAGTCTGAGTCATGAATGTTTACTTGAACAAAAAGAGAGGAATGGAGAGGTAAGCATGCTTCCCTGGAGGATGAGAAGGGAAAAAGGATTGATGAAAAAGTGTGCTTTCTGACATCCTTTGACTTGCTACAGTTCTCTGTCACACTAGAGACTAGCATTACCTATGCAAAGCCAAAACAAGGAGTGGCCATGTGCACTGAGGCGGCGTGATAGTGAGACTATATATCATAATTGGGGTTTATGTAATGTAAGACTTCTGTACAGACTGTCAATGTGATAAGATAAAGAGAAAAACAAACACTTTTAATAATATAATAATATTTTGAATTAAAAAATTAATAAAAAATTAATTTATTAAAGTATGAGATATATTTTCACTGTTTACAGTGTTGACATATCAGTATCCTAGGATAAAACTTCATATGAAAATAACAATAGTATGATCGCACATGGGCTTGTTTAGTTCTCCAAAAGCATAAAGATAAAATGGAGACGGGCGAAAAATACAGAATAAAATGATTGGCACAGTAACAAAATAGAGAAAAAATGGTGAGGTGAAGTGAAGTATCATTACAAATGCTATCTACCAATCTAAGGCATTAGATATGTATGACCTATATAAGGGGTAATAGTTTATCTTCTCAAAGGAATTAAGTTATATGTTTTAGATAGTATTTTTTGTTGTTGTATATGTCTGTTTACCTTTTTCTTTTGTTCTTTTAGAGTTTTCTATTTTAGGAATACCTTTTTTTTTTTTACCGTTGACACTATATATGAGTGTCTTTTATACATTTTTTCTGCATAATAATATACTTGCATAGTTTCTTTCTCTATCTTTTATCTCTTTGCATAACTTTGGTCTTTTCTTTTTTACTTTTTCCTTTGTTGTGTTTCGGTTCAATATATAAAGAATATTTGTCTTTTCTCTTTTGCCTTTATTTTTATTTTTATTGTAATTCCATTCAATATATAGAAACACGTGTTGAACACTTGTTCTTCATACAAAGATGAATACCATTTTGATTTGGTATCCTCTGCTGCGCACTTTGAAACCTTGCTTGCATGTTCTTCTTGTCACGTTCTTGTTGCATTCTTGGACTTCATGGAGGAAGTTATCAGGCTCCACCTCCACATAGTTTTATGTATATTCTTCTTAGTGAAAATCTTGCAACTAGCCTTGTTTCACCTGTTTTTTTTTTTTTGGAAGAACTATCATCCTTGAAGCAAATTAATGGTGACATAACTCTTAGTTGACATAACCTACAAAGAGTGATTCTTCTCACTACGCCAAAAAAGCAAAATTAGTTACAAAAAGAATTGAAGGTGATGCTCTGAACACTAAATAATGTCAACTAAGTCTTTAGTGTTCTTATGGCCAATGAAGTTGTTGAGGATTTAAGGAGAAGTGGGAGAAGAGGGTTGTGCCTAAAAGTGAACTTCGAAAAAGCATATGACTCGGTTAGATGGGCGTTCTTATATGATATGCTATCTAGGATGGGGTTTCACAACCTCTGGATCACATGGATTAAAGGATGTATGGAATCCGCCACTGTGCCTATGTTAGTCAATGGGAGCCCTACGGAGGAATTCAAGCCGACTAGAGGGTTAAGGCAAGGAGACCCACTTGCACCATTCCTTTTCCTAGTTGTAGCTGAAGGCCTTGCTGGGATAGTTAGAAGTGCTAGCAAAACCACTTTACTGACGGGCCTCAAGTTTGGAAGGAAGGAGATTGAGGTGTGCATCCTCCAGTTTGCGGATGACAATATTTTTCTATGTGAAGACTCCTTCAACAACGTGGTAACCTTGAAGGCTATCCTAAGGGGGTTTGAATTAGCCTTAGGGTTGAAGATCAACTTCCATAAGTCAAAGCTTGCAGGCATCAATGTTCAAAGTAGTGATGTAGCATGTTATACAAAGACGTTGAACTGCAAACAAATGGGAGTACCGTTTAAATATCTGGG
>Ga0123341_1003078_pt1 | contig 14131 bp, 9 predicted proteins | sample Turbeapinknodule_FD_89959 | JGI IMG/M metagenome (GOLD analysis project Ga0123341, IMG submission 89959) | Root nodule microbial communities of legume samples collected from Mexico - Turtle bean Mexico pink nodule | ecosystem: Host-associated > Plants > Roots > Nodule | place: Mexico: Nepantla... | reverse complement strand
TTATTAATAATAGAAACCACATTAAATATCAATAATGTTTTACTCTCTAAATTAATATCTAATTTAGTCAATATAATCACTAATTATTTTTTCTCTAAATTTGATTATTATTTAATGATTTTCTTGTAGTATTAAATATTTTTTTTTTCTTTTGTTCAAATAATTTTTTCTTAGAAGTGTAAATTAATAAATATTAAAGCTTAATTGAGTTTTAAATCCATCATAAATTTTGATATATCCAATTGAGTTTTTGTTAATTTTTTTGTTTTATTGAAAATTCAATTTTTATATTTTTACAATTGAGTCACTATCATTTAATTTTTTTATTTGGGTAGCGTAATCATTATTTTGCCTCCGTCATCTTTAGTTAAAAAATATGAACTTTTATAGTTAATACAATATAATATTGTTATTAGTGTAATCATGACAAACAATTTTTATTGTTTTTATGAAAAACACGCTGTAGATCTCTCACGAAATCATCTATGGTCGGCGAGGAACTCCTGCTCATACGTTTTTTAAATGAAAGTAACAAAAATCATTAGTCATTTTTCATTGATCGAAATATTATTTAACAAAATATTTTAATAGGAATTCAATTAAAAATAAGCAATTTAAGAAAGATTTTAAACTTAATTAAGCGAAAAAAAAAATATTCACCAACATGCCTTATAGATATCATGTAGTTTAAATGGGGTGAACGAAGATTTTTTTTATCACAACTAAAAAATAAAAAAGTTGCAGATACTAACAACTAGTCAAGACCATAGATTTGATAAATTCTCATGACTAAACAAATATCTCAGAAGGTTGATTTCAACTATAAATAGTACATCATTTGGCAGTTAAAATGAACTTCTACTTTCAATGGCTATCTGTATGTTTGTACATACCATCAAGTTTAGGCTTCCAGTGACGAAAATAGGAATAATTTATGCCAAACATTTGAAATAACTTTCACTAGTTCAGCACAACTTGGGAGAAGGAAGGGCCATGTAACATTTGCCTGTCTTTTACCATCCACTATATCTCACATTTCTTGATAATATTATTAAAAAAATGGTCCCATTTCCTATTTGACTTCATTTTGTTTCAGTGAAATTATTCTTATGCTCTGATCATATTAAAAAATCTAATGATGTTACTGAATAGGAAGAGAGTACAACATTCATGTACTTGCCAGCATTCTCTAGGAAACTTGTTTGTGGCACCACCTGTGTTTAAAATGAAAATAATAACACATGATAGATTACATGAATTAGTTTACACGACCAACTGTATTATGTAATGAATATAGCAAGTATAGATAAGCCAAATAGTACCTTCTTGGGCTCCAAGAAGGAATTCTCATCCATTAAGTTGGTTGATGTAAGAACTGTCTTTGTAGAACCAAATTGTTGCACATTTGAGTTCAACCCAATTATATAAATGTTAAGGCTCTCTGTGGCTATTCCAAAGTTTACTACCTGTGAAAATCATAATCAATAACTCCTAGTGAAAAGCATCTTCACCAAATAGAAATGCTGATCAATGATAAAAAAAATCAATTGGTGTTAATCTAATTAAAGATATGCTTGTAGTCTTTCATGCTCAAGGACATTTTGGATGTAGCAAGAGTCAGTTTCAATTTAGTTGAAAAGGGCATCTCTTACCTTTACTCTTAGGTATTTTTTCTTCTCTGTAGAGTTTTCCCAGATAATTGCAGATGCAATAAGTTTTTTAGATGAAGTTGTGAGTGTTGAGTCAAGAAATGTTGCTCCAGTGGACTCAATAAAAAGTTTCTGCACCCAATAGCTGGGAGTTCCATAGAGCTGATAAGAGTCAAACACAATTGCATCGGGAATCCATCTGTAATGACACATTTATACAGTCTTATGTTACTAGGAGAATCATGTTGGAGTCTGCAAATAGTTTATCACAATAAATTTTCGAAGTGCCAATTCTTGTTACAAGAATAAAATAAAGGGTAGAAGATTTCACAGCAAAAGTACAAGAAATTTACCTCCTGTCATTCATGTTCGAGAAAAGTGGCGCATAAGAAACCATCTGAACAATATCACTGCATCAGAAAAATAATATAAATGAAAAACTGTGTGGTTAAGGTGAACTTCATAAAACAGAAACAATATACAATAAAGAAAAAGGCATAGAAAACCTGTTCTTCTCTAGTCCAATAAGAAATGCGGCTTCAGCTATAGCAGCCAAAAGACTTCCATTTGCAGCATCTTCTTTCCACACAGCATACTCACTCACAAAAGCCTGTAAAACCATATATATTGAGTATTCACATACCAGATTATGCATAAATTAGCAATCCATAAATAATGAACTGGAAGAGTGTTCAATAAAACTCAAGATTAATCAAACCTTTGGACCAGCTCGTGATGTGTTACCGAACCGAGTGGACTTAGAAAACATGTCATTGGAGTCTGTATAAATCTAATAAAATGTAAAGAGTAAGAAGGGTGATAAGTTGAAAACCGAATAAAAGAAAACAAATATACTTGCTAAAGTAAAATCAACAAAATGAAAGTTCAAGAAATAATGTTAGAATGTTATCTTTACATGAAAATCATATAAATCAGCTGGATGCTTTAATGGTGCACTAGAAGCATCACAGTTTGAGATAATTTGAATATCTGGGGTGGCAGATCTTATAGCCTCATAAAACTTAAGGTAATTTCCTAGAATGAAACAAGAAAAATGTGTTAATAATTTAATACATCAATCCTTAGATTGCTGCTAATATCAAAGGCGTTGAGTCATATAAAACAAGTTTTTACCATTAACATATATACGTAGTTTCATTAATGGTTTACAAGGGTGTGCTCAAAGAATAATAAAAACATACCTTGATAATTAAAATGCCAACAATCTTCATTTCCAACAGCAACATATCTCAAGTCAAATGGTTTAGGATGTCCCATTGCAGCTCTAACAGAACCCCATTTTGATTTAGGAGAGCCTCTTGCAAATTCAATGCCATCCAGGGCATCCTTTTGATTCAAAGATTTCATAATAGTAATAAATATATGTTTGTGTGTGTGTGTATATATATATATATATATATATATATATATATATATATAAATTCATAAAAGCTAAGAAAAGTGCAGGAGAGAAAAATGTACTTGCACATAAGGAGCTAAGGCTGATGCATTAATTTCTTCATGAACGCTGATACCTATAAATAAGACATTCAAATAATTAGAAAACAAAGACAGATAAATTCAAATAGTTGTGGCTGTTGGGAATGAATTTGAACTAAGGCAAGCAGAACACATATATACCAGCGTTAAAAACCCATATGGGCAATGCACCAAGGTCCTCTGCTAGCTGCTCGAGAAATATTGGATTATTATATTTATTCAGCAAGTAGGGAAAATTTAATAATGGTTGTAAGAGAATAATATACACTCACTTGGAGATATTCAAAATAACCAATTCCATCGTCACTCCAATAGTTCCAAATATCATTGAAATGTCCAGGTCTCTCTTCCCATGGTCCAATTGTATCTTTCCACTGATATCTGTTTTGCAGATGATCACCTTCAACATAAGTACCACCTAATGCAGTAATATTGACAAATAGTGTTAGGTCCTCAGAGATTTTATTTTACACAAAGTTTAGAAGAAAGAAATATTATGCCATTCTAAGAGTTAAGATGAAACCAATATTTGTTGACACAACTAGTTACAACATGTCGCTTTTAACTTGGTGGTTCGAGATTTGAATCCTAATGATATCACTAAGAATATGAAATAAACCAAATTGGGAGGGAATACCTTCACCTTGTGTAGATCTCCCACCATGATACAGTTTCTTTTTTAATAGAAGTTGATTTAATTATTTACTCAAATGAGTTAGTTAGGTAAGAATGCAGCTTTAGGTACCCAAAAATATAAAGTTGCAAATTAAGTTGTATAACAAACCTTACTCAGAAACATAGAATTAGGACATACCAGGAAATCTAAGAAATTTAGGTTTCAAATCTGCCACCATTTGAAAAAGGTCCTTTCTGAAGCCATGGCCCTGTTTCGACAGAAAAATGAAGTTATGTAAAGGAAAAAAAAATAGAATACATTGACAACAAAATGGTCAGGTACCAAGTGTAGTAGGAAATACCAGAATTTAGGGTGAACTTTTTTTGAATAATAAGCACTAAAATGGTAATAAATAGCTGCATTTATTAGATTATAAGGTGTGATTGTTTATTCTACTAACCATATGAGTGTCCAATGGCATAGCTGACACCTGGTCTAACAAGAATCTCCCTTCACTGGTTGTGGTTATTTGAAGACTTGAATAGTGATTAGTATCTTTTGCTTCCACTATTGTCTCCACCCTTTTCCATTTTCTATCTCCAAACACATGCCTGTGGAAGACCATCATCAATTAGTCATTTTAATCAATACAACAAATGGATTTATGGCTTATTCAGTATAGGCTGTAGAATCCTACAATGTCTTTTAAATAAAAAAGGAACTTACCTGGTTTTTGATGCCACTTTTATAACATCAACACCCTTGAATGAGAGTTGAAAATCAAACTTTGTTTCTGATTTAACATGGTAGACCACCTTGTACCTCTTTCCTTGCTCAAAATTCTGAACATGAAAAAAGTTACTCCATGTAAACACAAAGTGTGATGGTTATATCAACCTTTTTTATCGTCATTATTATTTGTTAGATTTAAACTTACATGAGACAAATAGAAGAAAAATATTATAATGTGTGTTTGAATGGGAAGTATATATGAATTTCCTTACCATGCCCCAATAACCAGGATTAGAAATACCAACTCCACCATATGGGCAAGGTTTGTGACCACCACAATACACTTTCATTAGTAATGCAGCTTTGTTACGCTCAAAGCAAGAGGTATGGTTTATTGATACAGAAATGAATGACTCATTTCCAATAACTGACCAAGGATAAATATTTAAGGTGTTGTCTGGTCCTCCAGCTTCAAAGCCTAAGAAAAATAATAGAAAAATAGACAAAATACTTAAAATGATACTGAATTCTAATGAGTCTGTGAACTGGAAACGCAAGATGAAGAAAGACTTGTAGATTTGGAAATAACCTCTATTGCTTACAAGTTCTGCCCACAGTCCCCCAGCACCAGCATGATTTATCTCCTGAAAATTAGAAACTGGTGAATTTTTAAAATATTCTAATGAGATTACTTTATTTTTTTGTGATATTTTTTGTTTTGTTTGGATGATAAATGAGACTGGTCTTGTGCACTCCACACAGAATTTTAAAGTCAGGTTTTTATGATGAGTGCCAAAAATTGTCATGCATGTCTGCAATGAAGTTAAACGAGTAAGCTCTATTACACAATATCTTGAAATCATATACATTATTTAAAAACCTGTTTAGCATTAAAGGTCTTGCCATAAACAAAGTCTTTAAGATAAAATTTCTGTCAAATTTTAAGAGGGTCATTACTATGAAAAAAGAAACACCACTATCCATTTTGTAAGTAATGAGGTGAAGGAAGGTTACATATACCTCAAAGAACACTCCAAGAAAACTGTGAGGAATTCGCCTTGCATTCACCTCATCAAAGGAAGCATTTACAACCAGTGTTGAGTTTGCATCAGCACAGCAATATTGAAACGTAAGAAAATGAATCAGGAGGGAAAAGAGCATAACACCAAACCAAGGCTTGAGAGAACAAAACCCCATTATGGAAATGGTTTAGATGACAAATTCCGTGGTGATGATATTTGTCTAACAAGTCATATTATATAGAGAAGGAACATTCCTAACAAATGTGCCTCCTCCAAGCTACTTAAAAAGGAAAATGTATGAAATGTAACAGAAAATACTACTTTTGTTCATTCTTTTAGTAATGTTCTTGATTGATTTTGTTGAGTCCCCATCAGGTTCATCTCACTCGCATTTTCACATATGAGAAATACTATTTTTCTTATAGCAAGAAATTTGCATAAACTCACTAAAGAAATGCTCGTATATCCATGCAAACTAGTTTTAGAGTGAATGGGACTTGGAGACATTTGTCCTCGGAATTCACAAGTAAAACTAGTTAAAAACCAAGGGTGAAAAACCTACAATTTTTGTCCAAAAATGCAAATATGCAACTATACAAAGTACAAGTTATTTAGGTATAATAATGAAGACTTTTGTACAAGTACCTGCTCAACATCTACCCTTTGGTGGAGTACTCACTTCATATTTGATATGGCTTCATAAACTTAAAATTGGATAGAAAGGAGCTGTCACTCATAATTACATCTTTCTCTCTATCCATGAAAACTTTCTACACTAACTTTTTCATTAGATGAAATGTACTAGGTTGAAGACTCTCCTCACCAAATTGCATCTATTCTCATCTCTGATGTAAATCATTCTGACGTTTACAAATTTAAGTTTAAATTGTATCTCTATTTTTTTCTAATAAAAAATTTAGGCTTAATTGTAATTTTGATATAAATGCTTTATAAAATCCACAATTTTACTCCACCCAATTTTTTTTATTTTTTGTAGTTTTGATCGTGAATTTCGTTTTAAGCAATATTGATTTCTTAATGTTTAACTATTCATAACTTTTTCAATTTTTAATTATATCGAGTAAGGTGTAGACAAAAAACAATGGATAATGAAGCTGAATTATTTTTCATAAAATTATGAATAATTAAAATTAAATAATAAAAAATAGTGTAAAAGGAGTGTAGAAGATTCACAAATTAGAGTGAACATGCATTGAAATGAAACACACACTAAATGGGTAGTCTATTTAATATAAAATAGTCACAGAATTTTGTTTAGTGACCTTTTTCATATTTCTGATATCTAGCTCTGTCCTCTTTATTTTTCAGGTCAGCTTTCAATTTTTGTTACTGTTATGAGTGAGTTCTTTTGTCTGTAATCTCAAAATTGTATAAAGCAAATACTACCACAACTCACATGTTACATGTTACCTTTTTTATATATATGATTTCAAACTCGTGAAATGTAGAGTTGTACATAATCAGCAAAAAAAGAGTGAAATGCTTAATTTTTCAAAATCTTTCAAATAAGTTACAAGGAGTACCTCAGCATTTATTTTCAAACAATTCATTTTCTTAATCACTTCACAGTTAAGCTCAAAGTGTTACTTTTCAGTTCATTAGCCTCTTATTAGCAATGTTGTGGACCATGAGATGCATCTAAATACTTGGAAATTAATACTTAAAATGATTAACAGTTGGATTAAAACTCATGATTAAAACTGTCATGTAGTTTAAATAAGGTGAACAGAATGTTTTGTTATGAACTCAGGAAAATGATAAACTGACAAGTCTGTGGCCATTATAAAGTTCCAAGAGTTTGATAAATGCTTGTGACTACTCATACTTGTGACTAAACTTATAAATGGTACATCTTGGCAATTAAGCATGAATGATGTGATTTTCAATGTGTATCATTTTTATACACCCCAACAAGTTTAGGGTTCCAGGTCTGAACCAGAGTGAGGAAGATAACAATAATTTTTGACTAATCTCAAACATCGTTTTCAGAAATGCAGGTCTTGAATGCATGTGAGTTGGTGTAGTCAGTGTAGGCAGGGCACTTTGGGAGAAGGAGAAGGGCTACTTTTCCTAGTCTTTTGTCCACCTAGAACCCATTTTACATATATTATATCTGTAATCAACTTAAGTACGAAGCAGAATTAAGCTAAAGGTTTATGTAATTGAAAATTGACATCTACCAAACAAAATGTCACATTTAAAGGAACAATCTGTACAAGTTTGGTGACGAGAGTACTTAGCTATCATTAGCATTTGTCTACAACACCCAGATCATTGGACCTGATTGTGCTAGAGTCCATCTCACCGAATCAAGTCAAATCGAGTTCATGTTGGATCGAACGTACCTTAAACTGAGTCAAATGGATTGAGTTAAGTCGGTTCACATTCTCTTAAGTTTTTTTTTTCATTATAAAAATAATTTTTCTTTATTAATAGTTTTATATTTACTAAAAAAACTTCCTTTGAAACTTTCAAAAATCCAATAGAATTTCAAATAATTTACTAAATATCAAATTCAAAATATCATCAATATCGTCCCTTTACAAACACCTTAAGAAGAAGAAAAAGAATGGAATACATAGTACAAATAAAAAATTACTAACCATAAATTAAGAATATGATTGGCTATATTTGATTTTCAACTCTACATCCTTAGATCTACATTCTAACAATATAAAAGTTCTAGTTAATATCTAAACTTAGAGAGATTTAAGAGAAAATGAGTTTTAAAAATAAAATTCACAATGAAATAAGGAAGGAACACTATATTCTATTTATAATGTTTCTATTTTTTATCCATTTTAATTTTATCTCTAAAAAAATTCAAGTCTTATACTTAAAGAAAAATAATTCTTCTTGGAGACACCAGACTAGCACTATGTGCAACTAGTACTAAGTTTGCATTAACACAACATTATTAAAAAATGAGAAAATAAATTACAAATAAGAAATAACCATATACATGGAATACATTTTTCTCATAATTTAAAATTAAATTTTACAAAAAAGTACAAGTTAATGAACACAACTTAGAGAAGTTGCATGTGATAGAGTAATATTTTGTTTATATAAAATTAATTTTAATATATAAAATAATTTATTTAATTCACTACAAGAAAATATACATTTAATTGTTGGAGATCCTACGTCGATTAGAGATAAAACAAAATAATTCATAATATATAAGTAAGTGCAAACCTCACTTTAGAAGTCCATTTTGTAAGGTTAAGTTAAGCTTAAAGTCAACTTCTCTTAGGATAGTATCAAAGTCATTTAGAGCCTATCATAACAAGAGTTTGTATTTAGCCTATTGTGTACCCACTATCAGACCACCCATAAATATCTAGTTCCACATGTGAGTTGACAACCTTTGCCTGAGAGAGATGTATTGGAGATCTCACATCGACTAGAGATAATATCAATTTTATAATATTTAAGTGGATACAAACCTTACTTTATGTACTGACCAGACCTCAGACATCGAATTCGGAGAGGTAGACACCAAACGTCGACATCAGACCTCAGTGCTCTAGTCGCATTAATGGGCCACGTAGGTGGGCCCTAGAAATAATAATGAGATATTATCCATATAAAAGAGGGACCTAAGTCACGAGAGGATTCATGCATGTGGTGTGTATAACACGTTCAGGTCTAGCACAAGTAAATAATCCTTGGAGGCGCTAAGGCCTGTTAGGGTTTCCAAGGATAGACTACATGCATGACACGTGAATACTTAGGACACCCATAGAACATATGGCCCCGCAGCGTTGGTACATGAGTTACCCTGACGACCATGCTGTTAAGAGTTTGTACTCCAGAAGAGGCAAGTCCCGTGTCGCGGCTACGCTAAGCTTGTGCAACGCGTCACAATATGCCTCACCAGTAACCCTAATTCCACTAAAGGAAAGATATGGGACAGGGAGTTGACCTAGATACAACCTATATAAAGGGTGGTAAGAACCCTAAAAAAGGTACGCCGTTTCTAAGACTGAAACTGCTTTACATACTTTACTGTTTCTTAGCCCAGTACTAACTTGATCTTCGGAGTGCAATCAACAGATAGGACCCCCTCTGTTTCAACGGAGCTACTCTTAGCTACCCAAGGAGATAGCGGAAACCACCAAGAGATAGGAGGAGCCACCATCTACCTTTGAAGTCAATGACGGCTGAGTCAACCGACGAGAACATTTGGCGCCCACCGTGGGGCCCGATAAAACTAGGTCCCATTCACAATCGTGTTGAGAGCCATCTAGCGACATGAGGAACACGAGGCAAGGTGCATTTGCATTAGAAGGAGGAGACAAGGTCTCCATGCAACAACTCATGGAGACCATTCGCGCTCTCCAGCAGGCTGTAACAGTGTCTAAGGCTGACCAGGACAGGATTCTAGCTGAGGTTCAAGCCGAACAAGCAGCTAGCCAGAATCGCTACCAGCACAACTTGGTAGTGTCGCACGCAAATAATGAGGAACTGCGCAGAGCCAACGAAGAACTGCGTAGAGATTTGCAACAACATACAACTGAGGAGCGAACCTCGCCCATACCAGTTAGGGTTCGCCCCATGCCGTTCTCACAAGCAATCATGGACACTTTGATACCAGCCAACTTCATAGGTCTGAAGTCGCCTTCACAGGCGTAGAGGACCTGAAAACCCAGATCACGGCTTTTCACACCCAGATGATGGTGTCAGGAGGCACCGATGCCATGCATTGTAAGTTGTTTATGAGTACGTTCTCAGGAACAACGTTGGAATGGTTCATCAGTCTCCCTAATGGACACATCACCTCTTTCGACTAGTTCTCAACATTATTCAGAGAACAATACATCGTCAACCAGGCACCCCCTCTTGTCTCTTACGATCTCTTTGAAGTAAAACAGTACCAGGGAGAGCCTTTGAAGGATTTCTTGAACAGGTTCGGGGCATTGGTGGTGAAGTTGCATACCAAAGATGAAGATATGACGGTACACGCCTTTAGACGAGGGGTGCTGCCAGGACCTTTCAATGATTCACTAATAAGGTGTCGCCCAAAGACGTTCAGCGAGATCCGCCATAGAGCCGTCACTCACATCGTTGCAGAGGAAGAGGTCACAGAGAAGCACAGAGGCATCTTCCTAGTCCGACCTCGGGGAACTGGTCGTCCTCAACCTTTAAGGGTACATGAGGCCACAACAGAGAAGAAAGCCTTAGGTTAACAACCACCATATGAAGGAAGGAAGCCTCAAACTAGGGCACAGGCGAAGCAGAATGCCCTCACCAGGCACAATTTTCGGTTGGACCTCAAAGAGGTGATTGCTATCCCTAACGTGGCAGACAAACTGAAGGCTTCGCCGAAGACCGATAAGAGGCTAGGGCCCAACAAAAACACTTGGTGCGGGTTCCACCAAGCTTTTGGCCACGACCTGCGCAACTGTTTGGCGTTGGGATTCCAGTTAGACATAAGAACCAGCAAAGCACACAAGTAAGGAAACACGTAAGCAAAGGCAGGGGGAAGGGGGATACCGATATAATCCTTAAGGGTCCCGGGGCTGTACTCAAGCTTGATCAACTCAGCGGTGCTAAACACCACCCCCAGTTTAGAGAAGAACTCGCACACTTCTCGGTTGTGCGGGGTTAAGTCCTCAAGGCACCTAGGCTTCTTGAGCCCTGGTTCTTTCACCTAGTAAAGTGGGAACCCATCCAGCAGGGTGGGGTCAAACTTGCTACACTGAATCTTGAAGAGCTTCCCTTTGAAGCCCTTCTACGATTGTTGGAAGAGGGACACCAAAACTCTTCCAGCGACCCCATTGAAGCTCATCCATAACTTCTTCCCTGGACTCTTAGCCTCGAAGAAATGCAGAAAATCATCCACCGATGGCGTATGGCCAAAGTGGTTGCAGAGAATGGAAAAGGCCCAGCTATTGGGATGTAGCTGGGTAGGGGCCATGTTGATGTGAACCCAAAAGCATGATAGGGATATGATATGAACATGTTATGGATTCAATAAGAGTTAGAATATGATTAGGCACTTTTTAAGAATTGGATCAATGTTCTTAATCATTCAAGAACTCACCAAATCACAAGAAGCAAGCCAAACTCAAATAGAAACTCATATTTGGACATATGAACCGAATGAAACAAAGAAGAACACAAATGCACCGATTAAAACTTCAAGAAACACAATTAAAACCATAAGAACATCAAACTAAGACATTCTACCGAACATAAACACAAACTAAACAAGTTCTACCGATTGAATCAACAAGAGACAACAAAGACATGTTTTAGAGTTTGTTTTGGAATGGAAATGGAAGAAGAAGATGAATAGGAATAGGAAACTTATGTTGTTGGAGTTCTTGGAATTGTGCACGCCACTTGAAGGATGGTTGGCTTCATGATGAGTGTTGTTGCCACTTGAGAGCCCAAGAATTCACTCAAGATAAGACTAGAAGAGAAGAAGATAAGACTCACTCACCAATTTGGTAGAGGTTCTTTACTCTAAAAAATCAATCTTATTATTTCAAAGAGCCACGCACCCCTATATATAAGAGGTGGTGACTGGTTCTACAAGTCAAGAGAAGAGTGAAGAGTCATCTTCTAGCTCCTTCCAAGTCATTCTAGCGCCTAAAGAGAGAATAAGTGTGAAAAGGCACTCTTCTAGTCCCTTCCTACCAACATTAGCGCCTAAGGTGCTATACAAAGGAGGTGTCTTTTAGGTTTCCATCTTTAGCACATCCTAAAGATATTCTATATTATTTACAAATTTATACAAAATAAATTACAAAGAAAGATATTAATTGTGTTGAACCAAGTGTGTTCAAGCTTTGAAGAATCCAAACCCTTTGAAGGTTGATGAAAGGCTGGATGTGCTTGCTGTTGCTGAGCTGTCTTTAGATAGGATCTGGGGTAGACTTTATATGTAAATCCACTCTTGATTGAATCCAAAGTATAAGCACTCTCAAACCTTTTAATTGAAATGCTTTTTTCAAACTAAGTGAAAAACAACCTGTAGTTTTGTCGAAACAACCGATTGTTTTATACTTAGGTGTTTTTAGAATGGTTGAAAACTGTTTTTGATGGTTCACTTGCTGTCAAACCAAAAAAACCGACTGATTCGTGGAAACAATCGATTTTTTGTTTTGGGACCATAACAAAAAACTGTTTTGTGCTTTGACTGAGCATTAAATGTTTTTCTAACTGTTTACGCTTCAGTTTTTAATGCTTTGACCAATCTTTAAACGCAATGAATAATTTGTTAAGATTTTGTAACAGACAACAACTTTGATTTAATACAGAAAAACAGATTTGAGTTTTTCATAGATTGAGATTTTGAAAAGTTGAGAATTGCTTAGAGATTGCATTGATCAAAGAGTGTGAGATAGGATTTTCATCTTGTATTGATTTCAGATTTGTTTTGTAACAAGTGTAATCCTTTGTACCCTTGAAAGAAACTCTGTGTGTATAGCTGAGAAGTGTTGTGTGTTCTTGAGGGGATCAAGATCAGCATTCTTAGTGGTGTTGTGCTGAACCAAAGGAAGTGTGAGTCTTGAGGGGATCAAGGTCACTTCTTTGGTTGTGTTGTAAGTAATCTAGGGTTGATTGCATAGTGGATTCCCCAGTGGTTTATGGGAAGACTGGATGTAGCTCTGGGTTAAGAGTGAACCAGTATAAACCTCTGTATGCATTCTCTCTATCCTTAATCTCTTTAAATTCAGTTTTTATATTTGTGAACTGGTATAAACAACCGATTATTTCTACGAAACAACCGATTGTTTTTCTGGTGCTGTGCTTTTTGCTTTGTGTTTTGGCTTTATCAAGTTATTCTCGAAGTAATTTCATTCTTGGCTTAAAAGTTTGCGAAAACCCTCTTTAAACCATTCACCCCCCTCTAGTTTAAAGCCATACATTCTAACAAATTGGAGCCCATTCTTGAATGCTTGTAGTCTTCTTTTAGGCTTGGTCCTCTCTTTATTTAATTTCTTCTTTATTTTTGAGAAGACTAGAAGGAATAACTTTAAATGCTTGGGTGGATGGCCTCTTCCTCCATTAGTGAAATCCTCTTCTACTTGATCTTCATCATACTCCATGAGTTGGAGAGAATTCGTCCACGAATTCTGAATCCCTGCATATAACAAAGTCAGTTTACTATCAAAATTAACAGTTGAATAAGAGAAAGGCAAACATGACTTAGAATTTGTAAGCAGTGGGAGTTCAGAAAAGGAGGTCCTATATATAGACCAAGTTGGAAAAAATTGTTTGGGAATGATGATATTTTTTGGAAAAAGTCCTCTTAAATGGTGAAAAACATTAGGAGGTATGAAAAAAAAATCATCCCTAACATTGTTTAACCAAGATGGTGTTGAAGTAAGAACCTTTGGTAATGAAAAAGATAAAGAAGAAGAATACATTTGAGGCTCAAGTTGAGGCATAGCACGAGTCAACATGATTGATTTAGTGGATAAAGTATGGTGACTCGGTTTATTACTTACTTTTTTTGCTTTCTCATTTTCTCTTTTAGTTTTCATTTTTATTTGGTCCTCATGAACCTCTTTGGGAGAGAGGGGTTTTAAGGTAACTTTGCGCCCTTGGAAGGAAAAAGACATTGTATTGGATAG
>Ga0123341_1003077_pt1 | contig 14132 bp, 7 predicted proteins | sample Turbeapinknodule_FD_89959 | JGI IMG/M metagenome (GOLD analysis project Ga0123341, IMG submission 89959) | Root nodule microbial communities of legume samples collected from Mexico - Turtle bean Mexico pink nodule | ecosystem: Host-associated > Plants > Roots > Nodule | place: Mexico: Nepantla... | reverse complement strand
TTATTAAATAACTTATAAATTTTCCTTTCATTTATTTTTACTTTCCTTCTATCCAAACTACTATATTATTTTATTTCTTTTTCATTCTTTTCCCAAGCAACTATTCTACTTTTCTTTTTTTCTATTTTACAATTTTTAAAAGAGTATTTTTCGGTAATTAAAAACTAAATAAAAGGGGAGTGTAAATAATAAAAGCACAACTTATTTAGTGCGATTCATTTCGGTCCAAAACAGCACATCTATGCCCGACAACTCTCAAATTGGACCCCCTCTTTCCAAAAAAACTGAAGGCTTTTGCTTCTTAGAACCTCATAATTACTAATTATACTTCTATAATATTTAAAATGACCACTCTACTATTGTAATGGTGACTTTTGGATTATTTATTCTGAAAATCTTCTAAAACAAGTATTTCAAAAAATTTGGACCAAGATTTCTAGAATAGATTTTCTAGAACTGAATTTAGAAAATACATTCTGGAAGAAGCTTTCCAAAAAATAAAGATATAAGATGCATTCTAGATTGAGTTTTTAAGATTTTTAGAACAAATTTTTTAAAATATATCAAATGTGTTTTGATACAGGTTTTATGGAACAAGATTTCTCGAATGGACTTTCCACCAAAGAAGAAGAAGAAGAACATATTGTAGTGACAATGGTTATTGTGGTGTTCACGTGATGCAGCCATGGATGGTATTTTAGTTTTTTTTTATTAATATGAAGGTGCATGTAGTAATCATAGACGTGTATGAAGAAAAGGCCGAAATGAATAAAGAGAAAAAAAACCTTTTGGGTTCTTGCATTTCTTTTTATATTATATACTTTTTAAAGATAAATATATATTATATTTTATTTATTATCTCTAACACAACCCTTCACGTTGAGACTCTCAACTAGTTTGTGGATTATATATTAATGTGTGATCCAATAACACGATAAGCTCAACAAATTATTGTTAGAATAAATTCTAAATGATTCTAATATCTTAAAAAGTGAATTTGTAAGTTTAACTCAGTTTTACAAAACTGACTTCTAAAATAAAGTTTGCACACTCTCATATAGTGTGAATTAAACTTATATTCGAAAATGTTGATGTGTAAGAGTTCTAAGATGCTCTAGTACATCAACTACCAAATGTGCACCACCATTTAGAATTGACACCAACTCATCGGAAAATTCATGGCGTTTGACTGCCACACGAATCTCGTTCTCAGTGACTGCGAGGAGTTCTGCAAGCTTCCTCCGGTCAAGGGCAAGAAGCCCGCCGATGGTGAGGATCGTTGCATGCTTGGTCTTGTCCTCCTCCATGGTGAGAAGGTCATCTCCATAACCGTTGAGAGTTCACTAATGTCGGAAGAATCTATCTTAACGAGAATTTGTTGAACTTAACATGTTACCACCTGCTATCATATCATTTATAAATATATGATAGTATATAAGTGAATATAATTATTTAATGTAACACCTTAAAATACTCTTTTTATTAAAATTACTTGTATTACATTATCATTCTCTCATGTTTAAATATAAAAAAATATTTACATTTTTCTCTTATAAGTATTTTTAAAATAATAATTTATTTAATCAATTAGTAAATTTTAATTAAAAAGCATAAATCAACTTTCTTACAGTAGATGGAGAAATCACTTTACCTAACATAACTAATATTTATCCATATCTTTATTATTATTATCGTTACATAACATTATAACTTCATTTTGTTTCTATAGTATCATCATCTTTCCGCCTCTTTGTAAAACTTGTCATAAAATTTATTGCAGAAACTGAGTGTTAATTTCTGAACTCAGAAGGGGTTGAAATGTGAGAAGTGATGAGATAGTTGGAAGCACATTGAATTTGAGATTGACAGCATCAGAAGCAAAAGAAATTTAAAGTAGTGAAGCGAAGTTTACAAGCTTAAAAGTGATTAAAGTGAAAGATTGTGTTCCATGGCGTGATCATCAAGCCCTGGAGATGAAGGAGCCCACAATGCCTGCAATGAGAGCCGTTGGATCTCCCAACACAGCTGATATCACAACCTGCACAGCGAAACCAGCAATTTCACAGCACTTCTTCACCTTCCCTTTACTCCTCCTACTGTTGTGAGGAGTGTACAGTGTGTTCCTCAGACTAGGAACGTTGCTATTCACATTCCTTCCTTTGCAGCGTCCAACATACACCTCGTGCCAATTCTCCACCAACATGTCCCTCACACACGCCACATGCAGATTGTAGTTCTTGCACTTTGACCTGTAACTCCAGCTACGCCCTTTTCTGCCACAACGGTGACAGCACGAACTAACTTTCCTGTACAAGTACAGCTTCACTTCACCATCATCAAGGACCATTGGTAGCTTCGCACAGCAAGGGTGGAGGTCGAAGCCGCATGCTTTGCAGTGGTACACGAACCCACTCACGTCCTTCTCGCATGCGTTGCAGTAACGAGGTGTGTCACCTGGAGGTTTGGACATGAACTGGAAGGTGCATTTGGTGTAGAAAGGGTGGAAAAGAGTGGGGGAGGTTATCATGGCACAGTGCATGTGAAGGTCGAAGTCACAGATGGAGCATTTGTAACGCGACCCTATGCCTACTTCCTTGCAGCCATCACATTTGAAGGGGAATTCCGAGTACTCAAATCTCAGCTTGTGTTGTGGGTGGCTGAAATGGGATATCTCACTGTACTTCATGCTTGGTTCTGTATGAAATATTGAAGCTTTGATGTGGTGAAAATGCTGGTGTAGCATGCGTTTTGAAAGGGTGATTGTATTTATATGTGGAGGGGGTGAGTGATGTGGATTTCTGTTGCATGAGGGGTAATCAAAGACATGTGAGAGATCTTAGATTTTGTTTGAGTTTTCGGTTCATTTTGGCTTATGGTAGAAGCTACTGAAAAGGAATTATGCCTCCTCGGAAGATGGTTGTGATGGTGTTAAATAGAGACTTCATGAGAATCACCACGTCAACGGGAAGGAAAAGAGCTAGACATAAGGCATAGTGGTCCGTGCCCACCACAGAATATATACCACTTCTTATTTTCATTATTATCATGTATACTTTAGTTTAACTTGTTATAGCCTCTGCATAATTTTCAATCTGTACATAAATTTAACAACTGGTTTATTACTAATTTGTTATCATGTTATGTTATGCATGCAGATCATGTACAAAATAAAATCAGTGTGTTTTATAACTTCTCTAAAACATGAAGAAGGAAATGAAGATAAGATTGCAATCTAGGGACTTTTGATTGCATTACAGAATAAGAATTTTAGCATCTACCGAATTGGGTTTACTTGGAAATAGTTTAGTGTCTAAATGAGGTGGTACAGATAACTTCGGTATTCATTGAAGTTTGGCCAGTGTTTTCAAAGTACGCAAAGAATCAAAGGCTTTGTTTGGATATAGATAATTGGATTTGTTTAGGTGAAAGCTAAGGATGATTGAGAATCACACGCAGGCTTCTTCCGTGATTGAAGTTTTGAAACCAAAAAAAATGGAACAAGGGAATAAATGCCTCTTCATAATTATTAGTAGTTTCGAACCTTCTAATCTTTTGAGTCCACTCGGTTCTAGCTTGGAAAGAAATTATGCCTGATTTAAAGTATTATCCATTTGTGTCTTCACCAAGAATGCTAATGACCCATGATGCAATTTTGAGGAACTGATTCTCTGATACTTATTACTTTAATATCTATAGTACATGGCAAGTTGGACTGTGAGGGTATGGGGATTTTCTAAGCAAAGCATTATCATCACCAATTCATAAAGGCGTTTATTTGAAGCTGCACAGTGATTGAAACGTGTTACAATGTCATAGATGTATAGTGGTAGAGAAGAACTTATGCTACATACCCTTTCTCAATTCCATTGCTTCTTGGTTCTTGAGGAACAAATGCTAGAAGAATGAATCAACCCAGTTGAACAATAATGACGAAATACTACTTTGATCCTTTTTCTATCCTTTAATTTTTTGACCATTTTTCTTTTTGTTTCTTTTACCACGGAAACAAACATCTGGAATCTTTAGTTATTTGGTTGGTAACTTTCTCCCTTCAATTCTACTACAGCAATGGTACTACTAGCATGATCTTCATCTAAAGTGAAAGCTTAATATGATTCTCTTTCTGGTCTCTGTTATTTGTGCTGATCTCTGATTTGTCCTTATCGACAAAAAAATTATTCCTTCCAACTTCCCTCTCTCAGCCTTTCAAACTAACCACCTTTGGCAGCTGATAAAAAACAAAATACCAACACTTCATAATATTAGAAGAAAAAAATCCCAAGGCCTAGCAATTTAAGGTATAAGAATAGTGCTGCTTAGTGTTTTCCTTCAGTTGTTTGGTCAAAGCATCTGCTTTTGGTTACACATTCATGTTTAAGTAGGGAAATTTGATTCCCATTAGACCATAAGATATTCACAAACTGTTAGTAATTACTGATTTTTTTTGCTGCTGCTAAAGAAAGTCTTCCACTTGCCTCAAAAACGACATAATCAACTTATATTTAGCTTAGTTTATTGATGTTTTTCTTAGTCCAATCATTCGTCATTAAATTAATTTGTTACTTGCTGCATTGTCTGCCTCTAATGGATCTTCACAAGGTAGTAAGATATCAGTATAGTAGTTTAACTTTTTCCCCAAATAAAATAATGATAATAAAAACGAATTCTTTTTAGATATTATGGAAAACGATTTTCCAGAGCAGAGAAGTGGGAGAAGTGAATGGCGATTCAAGTCCTTAAACAGTTTTGCCAAACACTGAGACCCAAAGCACGGGCTCTGTTATTTTCTTCTTCTTGTTCAAATCATGATTCCCAGAGTTTTGTAACAAATGTGGTTACAATCCTTATCAATCACCGTTCCAAGTCACGTTGGAGCAATCTCCGTTCGGCGTGCCCCAACGGCATAGACCCCCTTGAGTTTTCCCAAATCACCCTCCACCTCAAGAACAAACCCCAACTCGCCCTTCGCTTCTTCCTATGGACCAAATCCAAATCCCTCTGCCACCACAACCTCGCCTCTTACTCCGCCATCATCCACCTCCTCGCGCGTGGGCGCCTCTCCTCAGACGCTTCCCACGTCATCCGAACGGCAATTCGCGATTCCGACCAAACCGACGACCAAAATTGTCGTTTTGCCTCGCCGCCTCTGAACCTTTTCGAAACCCTCGTCAAGACCTACCGAGATTTTGGCTCCGCTCCATTCGTGTTCGATTTGTTGATCAAGGCGTGTTTGGATTCCAGAAAGGTTGACCCTTCTATTGAGATCGTTAGAATGCTGCTCTCTCGCGGGATTAGCCCTAAAGTTAGCACCTTGAATTCTTTGATTACTGGGGTTTGTAGAAGTCGAGGGGTGGATGAAGGGTATGCAATTTACCGCGAGTTCTTTCGGTTGGATGAGGAAAAAGGTGAAATTTCGAGAAGGGGTTGTAGTTTAAGAGTCACACCCAACGTCCATACTTATAATGAGTTGATGCTGTGCTGTTACCAAGATGGTTTGGTGGAAAGGATGGAGGAACTTTGGCATGAAATGAGGAGTAACTGTAAACCCAATGCTTATAGCTACAGTGTGTTGATGGCTGCTTTTTGTGATGAAGGGAGGATGGGGTATGCAGAAAAGTTGTGGGAAGAAATGAGAAATGAGAAAATAGAGCCTGATGTTGTTAGTTATAATACTATTATTGGTGGGTTTTGCAAGATTGGAGATGTTGTTAGGGCTGAAGAGTTTTTCAGGGAAATGGCGTTGGCGAGTGTTGAGACCACTGCTTCAACTTATGAACATCTTGTGAAGGGATATTTCAGTGTTGGGGATGTTGATTCGGCTGTTCTGGTTTATGAGGATATGTCTAGGAGAGATTTAAGGCCTGATGCTTCAACCCTTGACATGATGGTTAGGTTGCTTTGTGATAAGGGTAGGGTTCAGGAAGCTCTGGAGTTTGTGAGGTGCGCAGTTAGTAAATATGACTTGATTCCAAGGGAAAAGAGTTATGAGGTCTTGATGAAGGGGTTGTGTTTTGAGGGAAGAATGGAAGAAGCGTTGAAGCTTCAGGCAGAGATGGTAGGAAAAGGTTTCCAACCGAAAGCTGAAATATATGGTGCTTTTGTTGATGGATACATTCGACAGGGGAACGAGGAAATGGCAAGAGCTTTGAGGAAAGAAATGCTCCAAAATGAGATGCAGAGCTAAATGAATAATAACTTTTGTACTTTGCCTCATCCGGTGAAAATTATTTTCTTGTAAGGTTCTGAGGCCATCAATGAAAGAACTTGTTGGGGGGTGATGATGAACTATATCCTTATCTGTTTTTTTCCTCAGCCTACATTCTTAATGGCGGTTTTCTATCGATAATCTGTTTGACAATGATATAATAATTCTCGAACTTAATATAGATGGCACGCACCCAATTGAACATAAGTCTTGCACAATTTGTATGAAATTTTGTTCTTAGCGAATCGGATGCAGTTAACTCCATTTACTTGTGTGTGATACACACGGTTTTGGATGTCAAAAGCTGGATTTTTAAAGGGTACATCTCAGGGAATGACAATAAATCAATGTAGACACTGGCTTGATAGCTATTTATTGAAACTAGTATGCTCGTGTCAGTAACACTTCAATTTAATATGTTCAACTTTGAAGGTTGGTTTGGGTGTTTGTAAAAATGTAAAGGAAGAAGAAAGGCCATCTTTGTGATCTGGTGCCAGTTCAGGATCAAGCTGTACTTCGAAAATTTAACTATTTATTTTGTTTGTTGGTTCTGTGTATCACTGCAACTTCTCAACAAGACCACTAGAGGACTCAGTGGCAAATGTTGATGGTGAATTACCAAACGACAGAACTGAAGTGTGCCCTCTTTACATTTTAGTATTTTACAATCATGTAACTGCTATGAGGTTGAGCATGACATTCATTGGACTCAAGATGTACTTTGCTCCAGTGTAAAGTTTAACATTTAGCTTCTCTACACTTTGAACTTCTCCAAACAGACTTTTGTAATTATAAATATACATCATTTGAAATCCTGCACCCTGGTATTTTACATGCTATAACTGAGCGGGAAAATTACAAAACAAATAATGATTAATCTAATAATTTTACAGGGGAATTAAATGAGAATCACAAAGAGGGTAATAGCCAAAGGTTAAATAGAGAGGATGCCAAAGACAGAAACCATGACAAAAAGGCCATAATTGCTGATATCCTATACCTGCTACAGAGCTTTGGAGGGCAAAATGACCCATGAGTACTGAGCAGAAGATCCACAACACTAGCTGTTGAGCAAGCTGCTGCCAGTGTGAGGGTTGATAATACCTATAGCAAATGAACTGAAGTCACTAACAGATGGTTGCCATTATCTATCTACATCAACTGATACATAGCACCTGGATCAGAAACTACATACCCAATCTCCCACAACAATAATCAATAGAATTCCTGGTTGACGAATGGGGCATTTGAGAAGAACCGAATATCCATCTACTAGTGCTAATGAGAAACTCCATGGTATGACCAACCCCATAATTGTCACCAAATAGCTAGGACATGCATAGTAAACACAAAAATAAACCAGATAATTAACAGAACAATCAACAAATTCGATTGTACTAATGATGCCTGCTCAGCCCCTACCATTTAAGTGATGCAAATAACACAAGCAGAATTGTATAACAGATATAAGAGAACATTATCAATAAAAGATTTTAATGTGCTGACAACCTGAACTGCGACTTTGTAGTGTAAGTGGAGAGACAAGAGAAAAAAGTTATTCCAGTAAAACTTCACAAGATGTGCTTGGCAATCCATAATCCAAAGTAAGCTTTTGTTTTAGGATTTAATAGTCACAAACCTTCTATAAAAAAACTAATAAAACGACTTTCTTGCTGATATTATGTGCTCTCTAGGAGAAAAGATTGTTATAATTTGATAAGAAATTTTAGACAAGTCCTATACTCTTGTGTCGTTTCTAACTAATTGGATCAACAAAGATCACTGTGATGCCAATTCATTATACCGACCAGTTCTTAACACTACGTGAACAGAGCTTTACCGCTAAGTTGATTAGATCATTCTATGGAATACAGGTTTTGGTAGCAAATTGTTCTTATTAAAGAATGTAAATAGAACAATGAAATGCAGCATCTTCTGTCCCATCACTCGGGGCAAAACAATAGTCAAAGGGTGGAGGAAATTAAAAGGTAAATAATTGAATCCTCTCAGCCAGTCTATAGAAATGACATCACTACAATTAAGCTACCTGATCTTAATGAGTTGAAATGTCTAATCCAAGAGGAACATTACTAAGGAATTAATCATCCGTAAAATATTCACCAATATCATCCTTGGCGTAAAATTAGTAACCTTTTGCTATTCTAGAGCTCAAACTCAGTGCTAGATTATCTCGAATAACACATATATGGAAGAAAATGATAGAGAAGCTAAAACACTGCAGAATGTCGGGGAGAAATCATTGTAGAAAATCAAGCCATAAAAAAGGAACATAATGACAAACATCAACTACCCTTTTAGATCAGAATAACAACAAAGCGGGGGTGCAAGTAAAAGGAAAAAGAGAAGGTACCAGAAAGCCGTGTAGCTGTAGAATTCAACCCCCAGAGACATGAAGAGAAGGGAAGCAGAGGAGAACATGGTCTGGCCAATTCTCAGACTGAAGCTAGTGCTGGTGCCCAAGGAGCCAGGTACTTCATCCATTTACTTAGTGCATGGGATGTACTAATACTGTATTAATTCTATTTATGGACTTTCCTCTTTCCTTTTGATGTTCTTCTGTCATATTTGTCCTTCAAGATCAAACCAAACTCATCTTGTGATCATTGTTTACTTCTTTCAGCTGAAACCTTCTAGTGGTACAAAAACATTATGTAAAGTGGATGAGATCTCACGACTCCCTAGCTTGTATGAAATCCTTGGCCCCTTATCTCCCCTTGTGTCAAGATTGAAACAAGCTAAGGAAGAAAAGAAAGAAAATCCAATATAATAAGCACATGGGTTGCACTTTATGACAATGAAGACCTCTCTTTTCCAAATAGAAACTTCACGATAGAATTCCGGCAAGTTTATGTTAGGTGCAAGTTTGGACTATGTGCATAGACTTTTTCTGTCTGCTGATTTAGCAATAATGTTGTTGCTTTAATTAAGATGATGGTGTTGACACATGGACTACTTCGTCATTCGGTGCCGCTAAGTATTTGAGGCTTCTTTGACAGGACTCTAATAAAGGGGTGAGTTCTAACTCTTCTGTCAATAGCAGAACGTTTTTGCCTTCTCCACTCTAGCCTCATCATGATGGAAAGAAGAGTAAAATATTTTTAAGATGAGATATATTCAAAAGGGTGATGAAAAGATGCGTTTTTTGCTTTAAGATTTGGTTCTTTTTTCCATTGGAAAATTTGGTTATATTATTTTTTTATGGTTTAGAACGGTCGTTAGTCTTTCTTAATAGGGACCAGACATGACAAGAGATGCATCTGTGTCCAAAATGAATTTATGAATGGAATGACTAGCGGCAGATTGTGTGGCAGTGCTTTCTAAAGAGGGAACTCAGATTCGCCAATTGTCAAACTAGTGTTGATCTCATTTTCATTGGAAAATGATGTTATCATTGGATGCAAGTGGGAGCGGAGTAACTAGAATGGTGGGACAAAAACCTATAAGGACTCTCAATTCTCTATGCTTTTGTGATCAACTCACTATCATTTAGTCTCAGCTTAGCTTCATAGCTTGTGAAGCTTTATTTCTTAGGTGATAAACAAAATGGTACAAGACTACTGCAACATCTCCATGTGGGCAAGGAAACTCGACTCTTGCAATGTCTCTTAGCTGCAACTATGAGCTACTTTCATTTTGGTTTGGTTTTCCTGTGTTGTCCTTTTTATGGATACAGGAACTACTACCGTGAAAACAAACCGTTTCTTCTCTCTCACATAACTTCAACCGTCAACTTTACTACCTACCCCTCCGGTCACATCGTTAATCTGTATGATGTAAAATTATTATTATTAATAATAATATTATTATATTAATAATAATAATAGTATGATTGAAAAATATAGTGAAAATACGGACAATAACGGAGTTTTATTTATTTTATCGAACAAAATGTAAACAAAAGGAAGAGAGAAAATAAATTTTAAAAAATAAAATATTCTTTAAATTTTTTATCCACTTTGAATTTTATTTACATTATGGTCATCAGTTGAAAACCGGAATTGAAGTGTACAAAATTGAATTCCCGTTCCTCCGTAGCTCATGGTAGAGTTACAAGCTATATTAGTGGAATTTAATATAAAAGAAATGTCAATTTTTTATCTTCGACGAAATTTAATAATTGAGATAAAATAAAAATAAATTTACGATAACTTTATATCTCAATTTCTTATTCATTAATTCCCAAATATTAAGAATAAAAATTCTTTTTTTTTCCTTCTCTTCTAAAAATCGAATAAAGATAGTTCCTACTTGAGTATATGAATAATGCCGAATATATGCCTACGAAATAGACCTAAACATTGAAAAGAAAAATCAAAAAAATAAAAATGAAACACTCCTATTTTCAAAAAAGTAGACTGATTATAGTTATTTCTTTTATTGTCTGACAAAAACAACAATAATCATTACATATAATTTTAACTACTTCTATCGCAAAAAAAGTAACTAAGAAGTTGTTAAATATTAACATTTAATTTTCTAGCTAGCTTTTGTTTTCTCAATTTAAACATCACTAATTTTAAAACGCAAAATTAATTGGTAAGAATAGTTACACACTTTTTATTATAATTTATTACAAAAATATTTCTCTTTTATTTCTCACATGTATCTTCAACAATCCTATTCAAACTCTACCTCGTTAAGATTAAACCCAACTCTAGTTAATTTTGAAACATTATTCTTTGTAGAGTAGTAAAAGAAGATATTTAGCTTAAAGCCATCCTTCACCTGTCACATCTACAAATAATTTTTCATATCTGTAATCGATTATTGAAAATAGAAAATGTCTATTTTCTCACCAATAATCCAAACACAATTATATTCCAAATACAAAAAGGAAATGTAATTTCTCCATGATTGTACCGAGCCCTAGGACCCATCCTACTCCTCAAGATCCGCTGCAGCAAAAAAAAATGTCAACATTAACAGGGAAAAGGGCAGCCATGAGCTTAACATTTATATGTTCACTTGGAATTAAAATAAGCAAATACAAGTAAATTAATGCCATAAACTTATACAGCATTACAGGGGTAGAGATGGAAGACAGACAACTGGAATTTCTTTGTGTTGGGAAAAATGACAGCGGAAAAGGCCATAATTAAATAGAAATGTTCAGTTCAACACCATAAACGAATGATATTTCTACTAAAAGGTCACAATTAAAAGAAAGTGTAGAATAGTGAGTGTAACGATACACTAAAAAACAGGTATTGCAAGTGTGATACACCTCCTGAGCCAAAAAAATTATGTATTTTGATACTTAAGCAGTATTTTAACAGAAGTTAAACTCCAAAAAAATAAAGCATAAAAACACAAGACAGGAATAAAATTACCACCATTCAAACTACCAGTTCATGTTATGGCATATCCTTCCTTATCTATAGACCAAGAAAAATCCAATCACTTGCCACTTAAGCCAGCAACAGCTAATTTTAGAAGTCATACTACTTATTAAAGTAATGTTCAATGCTTACAAAGATATAAACCCAATAAGAAAAAGATGTCCTTCTTACTTATTGTAAACACTAAATGCAATATGTGGTTTCCAACACTATTAATTTTCTTAAAAAATGAAAAACAGAGCAATAAACAGTTAGGAGAGATTAAACCGTTCATCCTATTATCCAACGATCTTTCAATAAACCGATACTAATTTTATCATTTGAATCTCCCTTTTCATTTCAGTTGGATCACAATACACATATCACTCAGGCACGCGTGACAAAACTATATGTCTAAAAAAAATATAGTCACACGTCAATCAAAATTTACAGCCTCCAGACTAAAATATAAGTTTCTTGATTTCATATAAATAGACCTATAGTTCCTTAACTACATTTAATAAAATTTATTGGAGTAGACGAACTAATTTAAGAATATTCTTGGAATAATTATATTAAATTAACTCATAATTCAATTCAACAAACTTGATATCTTTTGGCTGGGAGTCCAGATGTCACCAAAACCACCTATAAAAGGTTTGCACAAAGGGAGTGATGCAAGTGTGCAATTGACATGAGTAATAAGTTTTGTGCTCTATCAAAGAATGCAACAATTACTAAAAAATAGCACAATTTCAAGATGCAAATACCCCAACAACAAAAAACTTGTTTGCTATATTCATTATTTTGATCCAAATTACTGCAGCTAATGTTATAAATTTCTGGGTTTGGTTATAGAACAGTTCCCTACCCAACACGAAGCATATATCGCCCGCTTGCATTATGAAATAACCCAGTATGCTTGGGTTTTCAATGTCAAGGGACAAAGACAATAAATTGAAAAGATTAGCAAATTCCCCTATTCATATATTAATTTAGCATTTTTAATAAAGTTCCCATAACTTTTCACTACAACAGATATACAGTTCACAAAATATGATAGTGAGTTGCAGAAACTGTTGATGTAAATTGAAAGCAAACGATGAATGTACCAGGCGAGGAAGCGTGAGAAGCTAAAGCTGGAGCTTGAGTTCTTCTTTCTCGGCAGTAAGAAAGTGAAGAACGTAAGGGGTGACTCGAATAACAACAACCCATGCCCCGAACATGGTAACGTGAGATTTCAGCTGCTTCAGTGCTGCAGCTTTGTCAGGCTTCCGCATGAACATCCCTGGAAACATGATGCCTTCCCCGATCAGATCAGGCTTAAACCCTAACTCTCAGTCTTCTCTCCTCTTCTGATTAGGGTTTCTCTATTGCGATCTCTCTCTTCAAGATTTTTTTGCTTTTGCAAACCAACACCACTATGGGCCATAACGATAATGGGTATACACTGCCCAATGAAGGGCCCATTGGGCCATTCGACCCTTTCTTTATCCACGTCCACCTCAATGGAGCAAACCTAGATTTCAAGCTACGATCCTTTAATACAAAATACATACATAAATGGTATTTTAATTTGTACAAGATAAATTTTAAAGTATACAACTATTTTTAAAAATTAGGAAAAACAAATTTTAAATTATAGGAAATAAAAAACAATTTTCAAAATTTAGAACCAAACAAGATTTGAGTTCAATTTGACACAATAAAAGATATTTAATGATGGTACTAACATGTTATACTCAAATCTCCGTAGTAGAAACTGAGATACTCTCTATTAACCAGGTTTTAAAATGTTCATAACGTTATTAAATAATAATTAGAAACTAAAATAAAATTATTAAATTCATAAAAGATCATTAAATTTGATAAACTAAATATATATTTATCTTAAATTTCATAAACTAAAATTATAATTAATTTTATTCACACTCTTATCAAAATATCTTCTTTCAATAATTTTATATTTAACTTTTTATATTCCATCATAGTATCCATGACTTTTTTCTTTTAAATTATTGAAAATTTAATTCCCATGATTTTACTAATTTTATAGTTAAAATAAAACACATTGAAAATATTTTAAATCATTAGCAAATACTTTTTATTAATTAATATTTATGAAAAACTTAAAGTGTTACAGTTTTTACAATATGTATATATTGATATAATATTTGAAAATAACTTTTTTCTCAATGAAATTAAATTATAAAAATAATAGTTGTGCATATTTAAAGGTAAAATAAATAATAAATGGTAGAGACTACATGTATATTTTATTTTTCTTCAGCTATAGACTATCAAATTTGGTCTACTTATGTAATATAACTATAGGCCTTTTTACAATTGGGTCTAGATTATTGAATGGATAAATTTTAAGAAAATGATGTAATTGGGTAAGTAGTGCTGCAAGTCTTAGTTTGATAAATTTACTAATGTCTCTTCTAAAGTCATGTATATTTGAAATATTTTTTTTAATATTTTGATAAAATGGTGTTATTAAGAACTTTTTTCAATTTCTTTGTTTTTTTTTTTTTAAAAAAAAGTTTAACTATTTGAATTTTTTTAATTCTGTCGAAGTCTTATTT
>Ga0123341_1003076_pt1 | contig 14136 bp, 7 predicted proteins | sample Turbeapinknodule_FD_89959 | JGI IMG/M metagenome (GOLD analysis project Ga0123341, IMG submission 89959) | Root nodule microbial communities of legume samples collected from Mexico - Turtle bean Mexico pink nodule | ecosystem: Host-associated > Plants > Roots > Nodule | place: Mexico: Nepantla... | reverse complement strand
TTCGTTATTTTTAAAAATTATTAAAATATATTTAATTTATCGGAGATTCTAATAACCTATATTTTATCCTGAGATTCACAATTTATTTATGTCATACATGTGATCATTCTCACGTAATTCTTTTTTCTTTCTATTATTATTTTCCTCAACATTAAACTAAACAAACATTAATTTCAATTGTTTAAATCCCCGAGGATTATTAAATATAATAAATATAATATATGTAATAATAAAAAATATAAAAAAATCAAAATTAAAGTTTACAAGATAAATTAAATAATGAAAATATGTTTGATCATGAATTATTTTACTAAAGAAAATACATATCTGATTAGAGGAGAACTTTAGAAATGGTAAACGAATTCATTACAGTGTCTTAAATACCCTTTGAACTGGCCAAGTACTCACGAACAAGACCAAAACCCTTCTTCCCTCGAAGTGTTGCTGGTCCTCCTAGACGCTGAATGAATGGCCTCTCACTGCCACTGTCACCACCACCACCACCAAACTCCTCCTCCTCCTCCTCCCACCATCACCACCACCACTACCCAATGCTGCTGTTACCACAACCCTCCTAACACCTGTTGCACACCCCCACCACCCCAACACCACCTTCTACACCCCATTGCATCACTCCTCTCTCAACCCCAACCTCACCCTATTCTTCCCTCCCAACAAAACTACACCAAATCTTACACTCGCCACAACCTCGCCACCCAAAACCACCACCTTCAACACCAACACGAAACCCATTCCGCCATCTCATCTCTCCTTCACCGCATCGAATCCCTCGAGTTCTCTCTCAACCACTACACCCACCATTCCCTCCGCCACACCGCGGCCAGCGTCATCCAAACCCATTTTCGCTCCTTCCTTGTTCGCAGATCAAGAACCCTAACCCAACTCAAACACCTTGCTTCCATCAAATCCACCTTCAACGCTCTCAAATCCTCTTGTTCCAACCATGACCATGTCGATTTCGCTGCTCTTTCTCTCAAAGCCATGAACTTGCTCCTCGAACTCGATTCCATTGAGGTAATCCAATCATGGGAATTTTCTTTTCAAATTTATTACTTTTTAATTAAAAAAGTAGAAAAAAACTGATAAAGTTGGTTAACTGGGTAAGGATCAGAATCCTATCCGTGAAGGAAATGAGTTTGAATTCCTTTAGGAATGTTAAGATTTTGTTGGTGTGCAATCTGTATGTTCTTTCTAGCACACTTTTCTGAGATCTGTACTTGTGCTCTTTAGCCTAATAGCCTCTTTAACCCCAACAAAACCTTAAAAGTTTCAATTTTGATTCTAGGGTTGCGATCCGATGATTGTAGAAGGGAAAAGGTCGATCAGCAGAGATTTGGTTCGGTTTTTGGACTCAATTGAAGAGGTTGCTTTGAGAAAACACGTGCTTTGTGTTAGAGCAGAAAGGCCTGTGAGGTCTGGTAAGAAAGTTCAAACACCGAGAAATGCAGGTGATGACGAAAGGAGGAAGCTGTTGCATAATTTGAGGGACAGGGTTGAGAAGCTTAGTAGATTATGCAAGGTTTCTGTTAATGATGAAGAAGATTCTGAGTCTGAGAACGGTGCCCATGATGATGGGGTGACCAATGTTTTGATTGGTGGAAGTAGTGAGGTGTCTCCAAACAAAAATGGCGTCTTCCTTCGTAAGCAAGGAGTTCAACCTGGAGTGAAGAAGAGTGTGAGGTTTGCTAATGTTAGTGATGTTTATAGTAAGAGTGTAAGATTTTCCGATGGAAGTTGTTCATCCAGTGATGAGCAAGGAGAGGTTTTGGATAATGTGAGTGGTGCGATAGAAGATGATGGTGTAATTTCATATCAGGGTGCTGATGACGAGGAGGAAGTGTTGGTGGTGGAGAGTGGAGGATCATCGCGAAGCAGTGATGATGGTGAGAGGAGCAGCAGTAGAAGGGTTCTGGAAAATGAGGGAAGAAATGCAGTGAAAGAGCAGCTTCATGCGCACCAAGAAAAGCTCCTGTTCTCTGCTCCTAAACCACTTAAGATGGAAAACAAAAGTGGTGTGAAGAAGAATAGTAAAGGTGTGAAAATTTTGACGTGAAGGGCCATGGCATGGATCATGTAAGACTGAATTTTCGCTCTATTTGTTGTTTAATTGTAATCTAGGAGTTTTTTTAATTGGATTTCAGATTGGTGGAGTTCATTTGTGTGTCTCGCTGGTTCTGTAATGGACTTGAAATGTTCAACTTCAATTGTTGTTTGCTGCATTCGGTTTATCAGCCCTTACCAACACTATTTGAAGCAGTGTCACTTGTTTTCTCACGTTGGTAGTAGGAGACGTGTTACTTTCCTACTGATTGACTTCAAGCAGCTGTGAAACAAAAGACATGCTATCAACTCTACACATCTCCCAACATGCACTGCACTATTTTGGTACAATGAGAATAAAAGGATAATAGTGAATAATGTTAGGCCATTCCATTTGGCGGATTTGAAAAATATACTATTAAACATTTGTTTGGACGATTTTTTACGGAGAAAAATTCGAAAAAAAGAGCTAAAATAAGAAGTACGTGGAGAAGCTCTGCCAATATACTTGCCTCTAATAAGTGTTTAACTTATGTATGATGTCATCGTCTATGATGGAAATCTCATGTGGCCGTTAGTTGCTCAACTAAGGGAGAAAACTTTTCATTCTTTCATACATGATTGATTAAACTCTTTAGAGTTAGAGAGAAAGGTAGTGAGCTAACTAACACGAAGTTTTGAGAACCGGAATTATCTGCTGCCTCTACAGCATCATATTCTCTACAGTAAAAATCTTAGTCTTTCACTGTATTTTCTCTCTTTCTTAAACTATTATGCACTTGATAATCAATGATTTGAATTTAGTAGCATATTGACTGTAGACAAGGAAAAGGATTAGCAAAGGTTATGGGTAATTTGTGACAGTAGGCCAGAAATTGCCATAAATATGGTTAAATGTCTCATTGAAGAAAACCCATAATTTTATGATGGATGGCTTTATCAATGATATGCTTTGGTTCGTATCTTATTCATTATTTGCATCATATACCTGAATGCCGATGTCAGTGAGCTAATCAGTTAACCCACCCAAAAAATTTATACACAGAAAGGATGATTGTTAAGCAAACCACGATTTCTTATCTGACTCGTGTAATTAAATGTAGGGTTCAACAGTGGTCTTCAGAAAAAGATATAAAACGGCCAGAAAAATAACAAGAGAAAGCTTAAATGTCCAACCAGAGTAAAATTGAAGAATGATTTTATGAAGAAATATCGTGTGACTGATTAGTACGTCGTGAGACATTTTGATGTGTATTCATGAACCCCCATAACACGATAAATTTAAAGCACCCCATTTTGAAGTGAATTGAGAGAAAGGAGAAAAAAATAGAGAAAATAATAGATCCTAGTGACGGGATAAAAAATTAAGTAAATGAAAAGGAAACAATATTCTTCTTATCATATTGTCTTCAAAAATCGGAACTCGAGGTTGTGAAAGAAAACAAAACAAATTGGAAGAATCAGAACGACCTACGAATTTGACTATCTTCTATTATATTTTTCATGAGCGTGTCTTTACAAACACATGCCATGTAGTTAGCACCAAACACGGTTTCGTTTTTCTAAGGTCCTCCTTTATGCATTGTGCACAATTTTGGAGGATAGATGCTGTCTCTTTGAAGCCGTTGATTACTTGTTATACAATTCAATGGAAGTGAAGTTCACTGTAATTCTAAAATTATCACCGCTCAGCAATGGTTTCATCAATCCTCTGCTTGGTGACTGTGTCTAAAAATTGAACATAAGGTTGCATCTAAATTCATGTCTAAAATATTTTAACAATGTTTTGAACTTGAAAATCCATTGTCCATTCTTTCGACCATTCCTTGACACTACCATTTTGCCCAGATTCGTGAAATCCCAAAAGGAGGAGGAACATGCAGAAATCATATAGCTAATAATTAAGCAAAAGAAGACATTGCAATGCTAATAAGCCGCTTCACCAAATTGATATCACCATCAAACAAAAAATTATAAAATTTTCAGTAAACCAACTAAATCATCCCTTCTAAACCCTAGAAAACGGTTTTCCTTTTATTATAAGAAAGCACCACTCAAGTTTTAAAAAATATGCATAAAGTTGCCCTAAAAAATGACTGCAGGAAATTAAAGAGCAGTTCTAGGTTGAGACCTGAACAAGACCTTCACTTCCTTACAGATAAGGGAAACACAAGTCTCCGATTAGTTCTCAGAACCTGAATTAATACCAACACAAATTATTACCAATTAATACAGCAAGTAACAAATTAGCGTCACAAAGAGGCATAAACCCTAAACCCTGTGATGCTATAGATTACCGTTACTAGAAAGGGACTTGCTGGAGTTCCATGACGCTGCGGAGAGGAGGCGCGTAGAGAGAGTACACGACGGTCTGTCGTTTGACGACGGCGAGCTGAGACTTGCCGTGGGAATAGGCGGAGGAAATTGAAGAGGGGTCTGAGAGAGAGGCGTTTTGCCGAAAGGCATCGATGGTGCGTCGAATGGTGTATTCCCTAATGTTGTAATCAGGGAAATCTCGAGCGACGCGTAGGATGGAGCGGAAGAGAGAGAGGATTTGTGCGGCCGAAGGAGTTGCAGATGCACTCATTGCTGAGTTCGAATACAGAACACGGATTCACAGCTTCAGAGAGAGAGAGAGAGATGTGAGAGAAAATGCAATAAATTTGAGTGACTATGAGTTTATACGTATTGGGTCCAAAAACCTTGCCCAAATCAGTTCCAACAAAAATGTACTCTACTCTCTATGCCTCTATTTTTTTTAATGTGTTTGTTTTTTCTAGATTTAGAAAATTCACAAATTGATTAAAAAAAAATTATTTTGATTTAATTGATTCTTAGACCTAACATAAATGTTGTAGGAAAATTAATTACTTAAAAAAGAAACATGTGAAATTAAATATTAGGTCAAAGTTGTATTTTTTTTTTTAAATGTAAGCTACAATTATTAAAAACTAACGAAAACCTGGATCGGGTTCTAGTGTGGTCGGTTGATTGGGGTCTTGGTGTTTCTTTTCTGTTGTGGTTGCTTTGAAATGATTGGAATTCACAGTGAGAAGAATTCCACCAGTTGACAAGACTTTGACGATCATATAATTATGAGTATAGTGAGTAGTGTATGCATTTCAGGATCTCAAAATCCTTTTATAATGTTTGTCCTTTAGGAGTTAACAACCATCAAGATATTCTATTAATATATCCCTTTATTTTAGAAAGAACATTATCTCTAACTGTTTATGTTTTAATATATTTTGGTAGTCATTCGGGCTTCTTGACAAATCATTGGGTCTATTCTTGTTTTGGGACACCTTAAGTATTTACCTTCTTAAACTAATCAGACCAAAATAATATGCATAGACCAATACATTATTATATGTATAGTATTATATATGTATTTATATTTATTTAAATGAAATATAAATTTATGTTTATTCGTATCTAAATTATATATATATATAAAAGAAAAACATTAAATTCTTCTTTAAAGGGAATACCAACTAAAAATAAAGATGATATTCAGGATGTCTTTTTGCGTATTATTCAAAAGAAATAAAATTGTTGTTAATGAATATCTTCATTAAAGTTTACAAATTTTATTTATTATTTTCTTATTTGTGTATTCTTATTGAGATTAAAAAAAGTAGATGGCTAAGTATTATGATTTATTTGATTCTCATAAGAAAAATAAAAATCGAATTACAACGTGAAATAAAAAAAAAGTAAAAAAAAAGCATAATGAAAGTGGAAGAAGAAAGAAGTTGCTTGGTGAAGCAGTTTTTAAAACAAAACTATAATATCATTCTTAAAATCAGTTATAAAGAGAAATATAATTATGAAAAGAAAAAAAATAAGATGAGAAACTCCAGTAATAAATCCTAAAAAAATATATATTTTCTAATCTATTTCCTCTTCTCCGCAACAATGTCGTATTCGGAACGCATTCATCCTCCTAATCGACTCCCACATCAACAATGACATCAAGATAACTTTGTACCTGTGCAAAAATCTGAATGCCTTGCGGTTTGGGATATTCTGCTTCTCTATCTTCTTCCTCTTCCGCCTCCACTTGTTGTACGAAAATGAGAAGACTAATAATAATGAGGAGCATTAACAATTAAACAATTAAAATTTATACAACCTGTATTGATTGATCATAACAAATAAATGATAATGACATTAGTTCAATAAGAAATACCTTTAGATTGACGAGAATGTCTCCTCCTCAACGGGACAGGGAAAGAATAGGTGATAGAGACCGGGAAGGACGCCATCAATAGGCGCATTGGCCTCTCCACCGATAACCTCCACAAATTCCTCTCCACCCCTTCCATCCTTCTCGACGGTGAGAGAGTCATCGCCATCAACTTGGAGCACGTCAAGGCCATCATCATTGCCCAAGAGGTCATCTTCCTCAACTCAGGTGACCTCTTGATGACTTTTTACGGCAAGTGAACCGCTTTGTCAGAAGTAATAATTGTCCTTAGGGACGGATATTGATCCCACAAGGAACAGTGAATTATCAAGTACAATAATCGCTAAATATAGAACAAAACAATTAAAACTATGTTGAAAGTGGTTGTGTTGGCGATGATCAATAAGAAAACAAACAAAAAATTGGTTGCTTCAAGTTGGAAAAATAAGGATTAGGTTTCGTCGCTCACTTTTATGTATTTTGATTAGCATGTCAATATTAAGTTCTTTGATTGAAATTGTTATCCATATAAAAATCATTTATATCGATTCCTCGCATCTAAAATCCTTAAGAATGTCCCCTAACTATCCCTCGCATAATTATAAGAACAATTTAATAACAATTAAGTCAGAACACTAAAAATACTTTCCAATCAATTTTAAGATTCTCAATTTGTCACGAAAAATTAAAAGTAAAACAACAATACCAATAATCAATCAAGAACTGAATATTTTATTATAAGATATCACCTCAATACATAAGAGTTCGAGCAAATTACTCCCAATCCCAAATGGTAGAACTAACCACGCATACTTCTAGCACCTTCCATTCTCTCAATTGGGTTACAATTCATTTTATGATATTTTCCTCTGAATCTGGCACACTAGAATTGTGACTCTAGTCCCGTATTTAACCTAATTTGCTAGGGTTCGGTGATTTTTTGTGTCGCGCTCATAGGCTTAATGATGTTAGTCCCTCTTAGAGGGACAACAAACAACTTGATGTCTATGAGCTTGACACGCTTATCGAGACTTACTTTATGCAGAACGATAACACATTGAAGAAGCTCTCCACGGTATGCACACCACTTTAGGTTATGATCTTTGAATATTTATGATCTAATATGGTTATCTTTTGTAACAAATTTTCGTGCTTTTATAATTTTCTAGTTACCTGAAAAAGAAGTGAAAGTTGATTTTTCTGTTACTCTCTCTTTCTTATTTGTATGTTGTCTTGATAAAGCTGAGGAAATATGTTGGTGAGAAGGAGACCTACATTAGAAACACGCTCGCTTACCAACAAAACAATCTCTTCAAGCTGGGAGTTGTATTGTCCATAACATTCGTGGGATTGGCTTTGTTGATGTGGCATCCTAAAAATGATGTGATAGTATAAAAAATTGGATTTGTGAATACGCGTCAACTGAAACTGCCCCAAAAGATACTCCAAAAGAAGAGATTTGCAGTGGTGTTATTCAAATTCTCAGAATATGAAGTTTCTGAAATTGTGAAAGAGGAATTAGGGTTTTGGAGAGTAGAGTGAAGAGGAGAGATCGGGAGAATTTCATGTCATATTAATATAATCAACCCATGGCATAATTGGTTAACGCAATTATTTACGAAATTATTGTACGCAATTAATTAATTTGATGATGATATAATCTCATGATTAGTGAATCACTACATAATTTGTTTGTAATTTGGAAAGAGAAAGTCTCCATACATACATGTGTGGCTTGATTATTTGTCATATGTCCAGGTGAGGGATGAATTGAACCAGTTGTTCATGGACGGTAACCATGTAGCTGAGATGTGTCTAATAGAAAAGTTAGACAAACAAATCTCTTCTTGAAACAATATTCTCTTTTTTGTTTTTACCTCTTTAAACTTTCTTTCATCTGATGTTGGACCCTCTTACGGAGATATCAAGCAACTTGATGTCCAGGAGCTTGACATGCTTATGGAGACTTACTTACTTTATACAGAACGATGACACATTGAAAAAAGCTCTTCAAGGTATGCACACCACTTTAGTTATGATCTTTGAATATTTCTGATCCAATATAGTTATCTTCAGTGAAAGTTGATTTATTTGTATGTTGTCTTGATAAAGCCGATGACATATGTAGATTTGAAGGAGACCTACATTAGAAACACGCTCGCTTACCAACATAACAATTTCTTCAAGCTGGGAGTTGTATTGTCCACAACATTCGTGGGATTGACTTTGTTGATGTGGGATCGTAGAAATGATGTGATAATACAAAAAAATGGATTTGTGAATACGCGTCAAGTGAAACTACCCAAAAGAAAATATTTGCAGTGGTGTTATTCAAATTCTTAGAATATGAAGTTTCTGAAATTGTGAAAGAGGAATTAGGGTTTTGGATAATAGAGTGAAGAGGAGAGATCGGGAGAATTTAATCTCATACTGGTATAATCAACCCATGTCATAATTGGTTAACACAATTATTGTACGAAATTATTTTACGTAATTAATTTGATGATGATATAATCTCATGATTAATGAATCAATACATAATTAGCTTGTAATTTGGAAAGAGAAAGTCTTCATACGTGCATGTGTGGTTTGATTATTTGATCATATGTCCAGGTGAGGGATGAATTGAATCATTTGTTCATGGACTAACCATGTGACTGAGATGTGTCTAACAGAAAAGTTAAACAAACAAATCTCTTCCGGAGACCGATATTCACTTTTTTGTTTTTACCTCTTTAAATTCATCCGATGTTGGCCCCTCTTACGGGGACATAAAAAAATGTCCAGGAGCTTGACACGTTTCTGGAGACTTATTTTATGCAGAACGATGACACATTGAAGAAGCTCTCCATGGTATGCACACCACCGCTTTAGGTTATGATATTTGAATATTTTTTATTCAATAAGTGAAAGTTGATTTATTTGTATTTACCATTCGTGGGATTGGCTTTGTTGATGTGGCATCATAGAAATTATGTAATAGTATAAAAAATTGGATTTGTGAATACGCGTCAAGTGAAACTACCCTAAAAGAAGAGATTTACAGTGGTGTTATTCAAATTCTCAAAATATGAATTTTTTAAATTGTGAAAGAGGAATTGGGGTTTTGGAGAGTAGAGTGAAGAGGAGAGAGCGGGAGAATTTAATCTCATACTGATATAATCAACCCAAAACATAATTGGTTAAGGCAATTATTGTACGCAATTAATTTGATGATGATATAATCTCATGATTAGTAAATCATTACATATTTAGCTTGTAATTTGGAAAGAGAAAGTCTTCATACATGCATGTGTGTGGTTTGATTATTTGATCATATGTCCATGTGAAGGATGAATTGAACAAGTTGTTCATGAACGATAACCATGTGACTGAGATGTGTCTAACAGAAAAGTTAGACAAACAAATCTCATCCGGAGACATGTATTCACTTTTTTGTTCTGCCTCCTTAAACTTTCTTTCATCCGATGTTGGACCCTCTTACAGGAACATCATGAAACTTGATGTCTAGGAGCTTGACACGCTTTTGGAGGCTTACTTTATGCAGAACGATGACACATTGAATAAGCTCTCCACGATATGCACACCACCACTTTAGGTTATGATCTTTGAATATTTCTGATCTAATATGGTTATCTTAAGTGAAAGTTGATTTATTTGTTTGTTGTCTTGATAAAGCTGAGGACATATGTAGATTTCAAGGAGACCTACATTAGAAACACGCTCGTTTACCAACATAACAATTTCTTCAAGCTGGGATTTGTATTGTCCACAACATTAGTGAGATTGACTTTGTTGATGTGGCATCGTAGAAATGATGTGATAATATAAAAAAATGGATTTGTGAATACGCGTCAAGTGAAACTACCCCAAAAGAAAAGTTTTGGGGTGGTGTTATTCAAATTCTCAGAATATGAAGTTTCTAAAATTGTGGAAGAGGAATTAGGGTTTTGGAGAATAGAGTGAAGAGGAGAGATCGGGAGAATTTAATCTCATACTGATATAATCAACCCATGACATAATTGGTTAACCAATTATTGTACGCAATTAATTTGATGATGATATAATCTCATGATTAGTGAATCACTAAATAATTAGCTTTTAATTTGGAAAGAGAAAGTCTCCATACATGCATGTGTGGTTTGATTATTTGATCATATGTCCAGGTGAGGGATGAATTGAACCAGTTGTTCATGGACGGTAACCATGTGACTGAAATGTGTCTAACAGAAAAGTTAGACAAACAAATCTCTTCCGGAGACAAGTATTCACTTTTTTATTTTTACCTATTTAAACTTTCTTTCATCTGATGGATAACCTCTTACAGGGAAATCAAGCCAAGAGTTTGACACGCTTCTGGAGACTTACTTACTTTATGCAGAACGATGACACATTACAATGCAGAACCGAACACCCAAAAGGGTTACAAAAGAGAATAACTCCTTTCACACAGGTTAATTCCTGTCAACTTCATACAACAATTCAGATCCCCTTTCCCACCGCAGGTTGGTCTTTATTTAAAGACCCCATCACCTCAACTAACTAACCCAACAACTAACTAACCCGCTCAACCTTTATTTTTAAATTTCCTTCTCTGATATACCCTCCAAGTGCTGTCTTTATTTTCCTGCCTAACATTGCTCCTTTCTGCCAAAAGAACCTTGTCCTCAAGGGTGAAATCAGGAAACTGCTCCTTGATGATAGTCACATCCTCCCATGTAGCAGTATCATTGTCTCCTTCCTTCCATTGAACTAAGATTTGTGGAACGCGTGCTCCTTGCATTGTTACGTCACGTCTATTCAAAATTTCTCTTGGATAGAGGTTTGCAGTCTTTCCCTGAAATTCTTGAGGCAAATCCGGATATATTTGGTGTGTCCCACTGCCAACTTGAGTTGAGACACATGAAAAATCGGGTGTATTCAACGTATGCACACCACTTTAGGTTATGATCTTTGAATATTTCTGATCCAATATGGTTATCTTAAGTGAAAGTTGATTTTTCTGTTACTGTCTCTTTCTTATTTGTATGTTGTCTTGATGTCTCGATAAAGCTTAGGAAATATGTCGGTGAGAAGGAGACCTACATTAGAAACACTTGGTGAGAAATAGACCTACATTAGACACACTTGGTGAGAAGGAGACCTACATTAGAAATATGCTCGCTTACCAACATAACAATTTATTCAAACTGGAGTTTTATTGTCCACCACAATCATGGGATTGGCTTTGTTGATGTGGCATCTTAGAAATAATGTGATAGTATAAAAAATTGGATTTGTGAAACTAACTCCAAAAGAAGAGATTTAGAGTCATGTTATTCAAATTCTCAGAATATGAGTTTCTGAAATTGTGAAAGAGGAATTAGAGTTTTGGAGAGCAGTGTGAAAAGGAGAGAGTCGAGGAATTTAATCTCATATTGATATAATCAACCTATGACATAATTGGTTAATGCAATTATTATACGAAATTATTGTACGCAATTAACTTGTAATTTGGATTGACAAATTTTACCTACATTAATTAGTTTGAGAAAGGTACAAATCACAAATCAACAGAATAAAAGAAGTCAAATTTAATTAGTTAGTCTCTTATCATATAGAAAAGGATAAAGAAAAAAAACATATATATATATATATATATTACAAAATCATAATTTTTTTTATAAATAAAACTTATATAGTTATATTTTTTATGTTATATTATATTTTTAAACCAGTTTATTATAAAGTTTATCAAACAGTTATAATTTAATAGTGTATGGTGTATGAATTTTAAACTTATAAGTTAAAAGCTTTATTAGCTAGTGGGTAACTTATAAACCAATTTTTCCAAACACAATTCCTTTTAATAATAATGAGTTATAAGTTATGAATATGTAATTTATGTTAAAAAAAAAAATTATTCATCTTCTATAATCTATAGAAATATATAAAGGGCCCATTCGGTATATACATTTCAAATACCTTCTTACCCTTAACTAGATTTTAAAATTTTAAAAGAATTGTATAAAGATATTCACTAGTTGATAGACACAACTCAAACTCCATTTTTATCTTAATTACATTTTCAAATTAAAAAAATGAAAAGAAACCATTTAAATACTAAAACTATCTACGTATTCATTTTAAAAGCACAACAAATAATAATGACTTTTCACAAAAAGATATGAAATATTAGTTAAACTTATAGGTTGGTATATTTTAAATAACTTATTTAAGTATAATATATAATTTACTTTTTAAAATGAGAACATTAAAAAATTAATAAAAAGCTTGTAACATATTTCTTTAAACAAATATTTTAAAAAATAATAACAAATAAATTGCCCTTTTTTAATCTAGGGATATATAGTTCAAATATAGTTGAAGTCCACACGATTATCCTTTAATCACAGAAAATTATACACCTTCAGTGAAGAGTGCCAAATTGAAATGGTCTCTGTCAAATTGTTTAAACGGTGAGACACTTAATTGAATTTTAAAATTTACAAGTTAATTTTTCTTATTAAAAAAGTTCCAAAAAATTAATTACTAAATATTATTACAAATAATTATACATAATTGTAAACAATTACTAATTAACTATAACTTTTAAATTCCTCAATTATATGTATTCTATCTAGTGATCAGTTAGGATATTTTAATTTATTATAAATAACTTATTGTATTAAAAGTTAGAATAACATTGTTAGAAAATAAATTATTTTATGAATAATTACAAAACTAAACAGTGCTTGATAAGTATATGCATGATTTCGTAATTATCAATTTTATTTTCTAATTTATTCAAAATAATTGATGACATTAAAAATTAGAATAACATTATTAAAAAAATTCTTCTTTAAATATATGAGACTCAACTTCTCATTTTTAAAAGAAAAAAAAGGTATTCTTTAACTTAATGAATGAATATGTGAATCCTTTACCAATTTCAAAGTGTGGTGAAGGATAAGGGAGAAGGAAACACCCTGCACATGAAAGCATGTTACTTTCATTGATTCCAATACACTTCATTTTCTCAGATTTTGCCACTTGTGGTTGTTAATATAAATTTCCCTTATGTTCTTTAATAATATTCTCCAAACTCCAACTCAGTTTAAGATATAGTTTGGATTTAAGCTAATTTAAAAGTAAATTAACATGTTAAGTGAAAAATAAAGTATCAATGTATTTATTTTTTGTGCACATGCACTCTAATAATTTTATTTGTATTCAAATTAATTTGGTTAATTTTCTTTAAATATTTTCATTTTGACTTCAAATCTATTAAAATATGCATTTGAGGTAGTGTTTGTTTTAGTATTTGAAGTTTTATCATGATTTTGTCTTTAAAAAATACTTTAATAAATTAAGAAAAAAAATATTTAAAGTATAATTAACTTCAAATTTTTTAATACAAATTAAATATTTGTCAATATAAGAAAACTGATGAATTTGTTTGTGGGTGCCAATCTGTTTCGTTTTCTGTTATATTATATTTATAGTAAGTTCATACTGGGTTGTGTAATAATCTCCCATGTTCAAATATTAATTATATTTTTTCTAACATGTTTTTTCAACGCATTCAAAAAAACTAAAATCATAAAAGTTTATGAGATCTATTCTTTATTTTATTTGTTTGGTATTTCAGAAAGTAGAAGAAGAGAATGAGAAAGATAAATGTAAGTAAAATTATCATTATAATGTTAAGAGTAAGTGAGATTCATGTCTAGAGTATGCATATAAAAAACGGAAGCAAGAGAGAAAGACTTCTATTTTCATTTATGAAAACACTTTTTAATTAGTGTATTTTTATTACACTATTATATAATAGAAAACATTTTTTTATAACTACTTTTGTTGTTATTTTTAACTAGATAATTTTTTTTTATTAAATTAAAATAATA
>Ga0123341_1003073_pt1 | contig 14139 bp, 19 predicted proteins | sample Turbeapinknodule_FD_89959 | JGI IMG/M metagenome (GOLD analysis project Ga0123341, IMG submission 89959) | Root nodule microbial communities of legume samples collected from Mexico - Turtle bean Mexico pink nodule | ecosystem: Host-associated > Plants > Roots > Nodule | place: Mexico: Nepantla... | reverse complement strand
TCTCTAATTTTTGTTACTATGATTTTGTTTTGTTGTAGTGTTTAATAGAAGTAAAAGTATTTGATAACACTAATCGATAAATTAATTATTAAATATAAAAGAATATAAAAAGAGATAATTAGTTAAATTTAGGAATATAAAAGTATAAGCAATAAAAGAAAAAATGTTTAGTTGGTGAGAATGGTAAGAAAAAGAAAAGAATTGAATGAGAGAGAAAAGTGGAGGCAGTGATTTGATGGGATTTAAGATAAATATACCGTTGAGCCTTAAATTCAACTGCCAAAGTTAGTTGGGTCTCTTCTCTTCCTCTCCCTTTATCTTATCTAACAGTCAATCCTACCAGTATTCATTTTTTTTTTTTACATAAACAAATAAAACACAATAAATCACTATAAATATATTTAAATAACCTTAGCGAGTTCCTTCCTTTGTTTTTATATTCTTAAAGCCACCCCTTGCTACGTCTCTTTCTCTCTTATTTCCCACACACTCCACCATTTTTATCTTCTCTTCAAACACACACACACACACACCATTTTCCATTCTTCATTCTTCCTTCTTCCTTATTCCTTCTTCTTCACCAATGGGCGCTGACATGTCCAACAATCCACCTCCCTCTTCTCATGCCAAGGACTTCTTTGCCTCCCCAGCTCTCTCTCTCAGCCTTGTAAATTCTCTTCTCCATTTCTTTCTTTATGTATAACTACATGCTTTTCGCTTTTTTTACACTGTTCTCCCCTCTCCTGCATTCAAGGCTGGGATTTTTCACCGCGCTGGCGTGGCGGCGGAGGCCGAAGCTGCCACTTCCAACATGGAGGTGGAGGAGTGGGAAGAAGGGAGCGGAGGAGGTGAAAGGCTAGAAGAGATTAGCAGCGAGAATTCGGGTCCCACGAGATCCAGATCAGAGGATGATTTTGAAGGAGAAGGTGAGCACGAGGATGGTGATGTTGATGCTGACGTCGACAGGAAGAGGAAGAAGAAGAGGAAGAAATATCACAGACACACTGCTGATCAGATCAGAGAAATGGAAGCGTTAGTATATATATATATATATATATATATATATATATATATAAATATATATAATCTCACTTTATTTTTTTGTCTCTATGTTTCCTTGTATATATATATCTGGTGAGTTCACAAACATCATTAACACATTCCCCAGAAAACTCTTTATCAATGATTAAAATTTATTGAAAAATATACAAAATTTTATGGATTTATTATTTTCCTTCTTTTTTAGATGACTTTACAGTTCCCAACAAAGTATGATATAAAGGGTGTTGAGGTGAGTTTGGATGGAGGAATATGTACATTGATTAATGGGTGATCAATTTGCATTATACTTTTCTTTGAGTTTCTGCAATTCCTTCTGCATATACTTCCATATGCGTCTTCATTATTACTAGTTATACTAGAGAGGGAGAGAAAAGCCATAGTTAGTATTTCTTAATTGAAACTCTTTGGGTGGTTTTCTTTGAACATGTTATTAGATGTAAGCAGCCATTAATTTAGGGTCATCATTAGTGAGTATATGTATAACAGAAGGGAAGCATGTTGTGAAAGCTGACATGAATGTAATGTTATGCAGGCTTTTTAAAGAGTCACCACATCCTGATGAAAAGCAGAGGCAACAACTAAGCAAGCAATTAGGCCTTGCCCCAAGGCAAGTAAAGTTTTGGTTCCAAAATCGCAGAACCCAAATCAAGGTAATTAGCTTAAATTTATTCATTCACTTACTCACAAAACCCGTTGACTCTAGTCCATTTTTTTCATAACTTTTTTCTCTCTCACTTTTCTACGTTGGTTTTGCAGGCAATACAAGAGCGTCATGAAAATTCTTTGTTGAAGTCAGAAATAGAGAAACTGAAGGAGAAAAATAAGACCTTACGAGAGACAGTAAACAAAGCTTGTTGCCCCACCTGTGGCGTGCCCACCACAAGCAGAGATGGTGCCATGCCAACCGAAGAACAACAACTACGTATTGAAAATGCCAAACTCAAAGCTGAGGTTTATTGTTAATTTACGTTCTTATCATCAGTTTTATTTAAAATTTCAATGCTCAATGCAGAATTTGAAAAGTTTATTGTGAAGTTATTTAAAGAAACTATATTTTTATCTGAAAAGCAGCATATATTCACAAAACTTTACACCCGTGTTTGTAGGTAGAGAAGCTCAGAGCAGCTTTAGGGAAATACGCACCTGGGTCAACGTCCCCTTCGTGTTCTTCTGGCCATGACCAAGAGAACAGAAGCTCTTTGGATTTTTACACTGGAATTTTCGGAATTGACAATTCAAGGATAATGGATATAGTGAACCAAGCAATGGAGGAACTGATTAAGATGGCTACCATGGGGGAACCATTATGGCTTCGTAGCTTCGAGACTGGTCGCGAAATACTTAACTACGACGAATATGTGAAGGAGTTTGCTGTTGAAAACTCATGCAGTGGAAAGCCAAAGAGATCCATTGAAGCCTCAAGAGACACTGGAGTTGTTTTCGTGGATCTCCCTCGACTTGTCCAAAGTTTTCTAGATGCGGTAAGGATAAGATATAACTGATGAAAAAACAGTTATAACTCATATAACTATATGCATGTATACTATGATGTCTGAATTTTTTGCATGATTAACATATATAATCTTGAAGAACCATATGAATACTATGATGTCTGAATAATGAAGTAAACTTTTTAATATATCAAAGCTTGTCTTAAAAGTACTTCATGATTACGTTGTGGGTCAGAATACTATTTCTTTTTGACTTGTGAAAGATATTTGTTATGCATATATATATGTATATGTCTTGCAGAATCAATGGAAAGAAATGTTTCCGTGTTTGATATCTAAGGCGGCAACTGTTGATGTTATATGCAATGGAGAAGGTTCTAACAGGAATGGTGCAGTGCAACTGGTAAGAGGAAAATGTTATTACAGTTCTTTTTTTTCATGGTTTCTGTCAGTAATAATTAACTCTCCCTCATCAAACACTGAATTCACCGTACCACAAACTGCACACTGATTTTTTTGTAATAATAACACGATACTAATGTTATGAAAGTGATGAACTGCTCGTGTTCCACGTGCCTGCAAACTATGTTTATATTATATTAAATTCACCTGACCCCACTTAATGAATGGTTTGATATAAAAGTTATTATGATTTTAATATAATATTTTATTATGAAAAAGTAGTTAAAAAAAGTTTAGGGAGTCACGGTCAATCGTTTTCATTGAGCAAAATGTTTTAAATAAAATTTATTTCCCGTTTCATTCGAGAAACAACGCTTCAAACGTGGATTTATTAATGTGGAAATTTATTTTCTCAAGTGGTCCACGTCCACCCATTGCAAACAACAGAAGAAGATGTGGTTTGGAGTTATTTCCGTACATTTGAACATTTTGTCTTAAAGTTCTGAATGTTTAAGGTAAAAAAAAGAGTTGCATGAGTAAACTTACGCTTCCAGTTGCAGAAATTACGGTTTCATAACTCCATGCATTGGTCTTTTGGCACCTTTTAAAACACGACCTTTATTTATATAACACAAAGTATAGACAAAAGTTTAAAAAAGACAGTAACATAATACACTCAACTACCATTTATAACTGTTGCTAATCTTATCCAATGTGTGTATCCAGCTGGAATCTCTCTCTCTGTCTCTTTCTCTTACGTGTCCTTTCATGAAAAGAGTTTTTCCTCTACAATGCTAAATGCCAACAAAAAAGCACATAATCAGTGTTTTATAGGTTGTGTGCCCCATAATATAAAACACATGAACATAGAAAGACGAGAATGACCCTGTCCAAGTTCTAAGATGTGGACACTGGAGAGTGAAGCTTTAACCCAGGAAGTGCTAAAAGTTTTAATTTTGACAAGAAAACTCTAAACCTTAATTTTGTATTGGGTGCAGATGTTTGCTGAGCTCCAAATGCTCACTCCAATGGTGCCCACAAGAGAAGTCTATTTTGTCCGTTTCTGCAAACAGTTGAGTGCTGAACAGTGGGCAATCGTCGATGTATCCATAGACAAAGTAGAAGACAACATTGACGCATCCCTCGTGAAATGCAGAAAACGCCCATCTGGCTGCATTATTGAGGACAAGTCCAATGGCCACTGCAAAGTATGTACAACAAATCAAGTCATATATTGATTCTCACTTCTCTTACATTCGGACCCATAAAAATTTCAACCTCAATATTTTGTTTTTAGGAAAACCATTGGTCATTGTAGTCGGTGCAAAAACTAATCATGAGAAAAATAAAATAAAATCAACGATGGGTACAAACACTAGGTGTTATGTTACCTGCTGCTGGTACCATTAGGAACTTTGTCGGTGGACATTATGTGAATTAAGGATGAGCTTTCATAGCCACCATTAGTAACCAATAATCATCACTTGAATGAAGCAAAGCAATAAGTTATGTTAATAAAATAAAGGAAGATAGTAATTAGAAAAGTTGGTGAAGTGGATTTAGAGTTATTGAAGAAAAAAAGGTAATAGAGACTAGACTAGACTACGTATTGATCTTTGTTCTGTCTTTAGGTAATATGGGTGGAGCACTTGGAATGCCAGAAGAGTGCAGTTCACTCTATGTATCGCACCATTGTGAACAGTGGCCTAGCTTTTGGAGCAAAGCACTGGATTACGACTCTGCAACTTCAATGTGAGCGTCTAGTTTTTTTCATGGCAACTAATGTTCCCATGAAGGATTCAACCGGTGAGTAATCAATTCTAACAAGTTACTCTGTTAAATTCTACTTTACTAAAGAGCGTCTATAAATAAAGAGTGTTGCATGACAAAATGTTGATTAGGTGTTGCCACATTGGCTGGGAGAAAAAGCATTTTGAAGTTGGCACAAAGAATGACATGGAGCTTCTGCCATGCAATTGGCGCGTCAAGCTTCCACACATGGACTAAGGTTACAAGCAAAAACGGGGAAGACATAAGGATAAGTTCTAGAAAGAATTTGAACGATCCTGGTGAACCTCTTGGGTTGATACTGTGCGCTGTTTCATCTGTATGGTTGCCAGTCTCACAAAATGTTCTGTTTGATTTCTTGAGGGATGAAACACGCCGAAGTGAGGTACCACTCTTGTTTTCTTCCTTCTCAAATTGATTGGCTAAATTTGCTGAACTTATTATCATATTGTCTCAGTGGGATATCATGTCAAGTGGTGGGACAGTGCAGTCCATTGCAAATTTATCCAAAGGACAAGACCGAGGCAATGCCGTTACCATTCAAGTAAGTTGCTTCGGTTCAAATTTCAATACTTCACGAAATGAAAACTGCCTTTAGATCAAACGATGGTGCTGAGTGAAATATGGGATTCTTTACTTGACAGACAATTAAATTGAAAGAAAAAAGTGTGTGGATACTACAAGATAGCTGCACAAATCCTTATGAGTCAATGGTGGTATATGCTTCTGTGGACATTACTGGTATTCAGTCCGTGATGACAGGATGTGATTCAAGCAACCTTGCCATACTTCCTTCGGGATTCTCTATTATTCCTGATGGCCTCGAGTCAAGGCCATTGGTGATTACTTCAAGGCAGGAAGAAAAATATACCGAAGGAGGATCCTTGTTTACAATGGCATTCCAGATCCTGACTAATACATCTCCCACAGCCAAGTTAACAGTGGAGTCTGTGGACTCAGTCAACACTATTGTATCTTGTACATTGAGAAATATCAGAACAAGCTTACAGTGTGAAGAGGGTTAGTCAAAATCAGATAATCAATTGATAGAGAGTCATAGACTATAATTAGCTGTGATAATCTTAGGCTCTCTATTTCCTTTTTGGATGGTATTCGGTTTGGCAAAAATAGCTTGCGTTTGTTTTATTCATTATTCCATTACCAAGGAGGCTTTGGTCGAGTATGTATATCTGTATCTGCAGTTCTATAGGTAGAAAGAGAGACAAAAAGCTTTTAGAATCTAGATTTTTAACTATGGCGTGTATAGAATTATCATTTATTAATACCTTATGCAGTTGGTTTTTTTTGTAGCTATTTTGATTATTCTTGCCTTATATGGTTGGTTTGATGGCTCAGATTTCGAATCATCCTCTAAAACCGGAAGAGATATGATAAGTTATTTGACACCGGAGATATGATAAGTTATTTGACACCGAAGTTCTGCTCTAACAATGTTATCATCTTTTAGACAACCTTCATGAAGCTGTAAGTTTCATGTTCATGTAGGAAGCAAACTTACGTCACTGTTTAGTGAAGCCCAAATTATAAACATGCAAAACTGTGAATGTTAGGTTGATAAAACCATTTGATGATTACAAAAGGTTGATAAAACTTAAAACTAATCAAGTTTAAAAGACAGGACTCATCGGAACAAAAAGAATGGATGTGATGAGTTTCAACTTCAGAAAAATAATAAATTTTCAGAACGTTACTTCAGCACACAGAGGTGATCAGCAAACGTAATTAATAGTTTACCAAGATCACTGCATTTGATCCACGTATTTACATGGCAAATATTTAAGAGCTTCATTTAGTTGACTAGCAGTACTACGTGTAAAATTAATTAAAAGAAGAAAAAAAGTCTTCCTTTCTTGAAGATGAAGCGATGAGTTGGATAAGCTACGAGGAATGGAAAAATTCAGAGCTCAAGGGGGAAGTTATGTTGTAAGACCGTATGAACATTTGAATAAATATTGCAAAAAACGAGTGTGCAGAAAAACCTAGTGATTTTTTCAATGTCCTTGGATGAGATCGCGGAAGTGCAGCGGAGACTGGATCTATTCAAAGTTTGACACAAATTGTTGCCCTCTCCACCCAGGATCGTGGTTAGACGAGGGGATCATGACCAAACGAGGGAAGGTTCACTTCCTTCACTTTCTCTGCTTTCCTTCTTTTCCGCGGTCTTTCCCACTCTTTCTATTGTTGTGAAGATGCAAGAGATTCTTGGTTCCTCTCCCTATACAAAGAGATTTCGTTCTCACTTTCATTCACATCTCCTCACTCCTCTTCATCTTCCGCAGCCACACTCTCCCTTCCTCTCACATTTTCATCTTCCTCTCTTATTCTCTCATCATTTATTCTTTTCTTTTATTATAAATTTTTTTCTAGATTTATTGGGTTCTTACTCTTTTAAGAGAAACTTCTAGTTCTGATCATCGAAAATTTCTAAAAAATTCCTGTTATATCCTGAGAGAATTTCACAATACGCCTCGGACAATAATTTTATTAGTGTTTTAAACCTTATTTACTACAAGTTAAACTCAAGATATTATGATGGAAATTTGGCCATCAGAATCCTAATCGAACATTTCATCACACACTTGCCTGTCACAGCAAGTCCTCAAAGATAACAACAATGCCATAACGCCACATTTGAATTGAAGATCGATCAAAAGCCAAATGAGACATTTCATCAAACATTCAGAGTGTGCAATAAGCAATAAAACCTCCCAGCAAGTCCCACTCTCATTTTGTATGGAATTAAACGAGAAAACTTCCTGAATTCTCTCAATCCTCTGAACTATCATCGAGCAAGGATAATCAATTAAAGAAAAAGACGATTATATATGATAGCCCGTAGCTAGAATGATAAGAATTGCACATATAAACAGTGCACTAACACAAAGAGTTGCACCATGGAAATTACAACACAAAGACGAAAGCGAAAAAAAAAAAGGATTGGATAAAATACGCGTGAGGGAGTGAAATTGAGGAGAGTCTAGGGCTGAGGCTGGGATTCGAAAGGAATGGCAAGCTCTTCGGGCTGGGAGGGTTGGATGGAGGGCCTTTGGGGAGCTGGGAGGGCGAGAAAAGTCTTGGTCTTGCTGATGGGCCTGGTCTTCTGGAGCTGGACGATGTCTCCCACTTTGAATTGATTATCTGGGTCGTGGGCCTGGTACTTCTTCTTCTTCCTGAAGCGCCTCTTGTACTTTGGGTGAACGGCCACCCTGACCACCTCCACTGCCACCGTCTTATCGCTGCTGGAGCACACAACCTTTCCCTGCATTGTCTTCATGGCCTTTATTTGGGGCACGGAACACGGGGGTGCCCATTGGGGCCTCGCCACGCCGGAATTGGGTTTGGAGAGAAGGTTGTAGCCATGGGCGTGGCCGTTCAGAAATGGAGTTGAGAGCTTCGACGGGAGCTGAAGAAGCCACATTTCTTATCCCTTTCTTTCTGTCAATCACTCTTTCTCTCTACTTTATATTTTATCTCCTTATCACTCTCCCTCTCTCTCTTACATCCCCAACTCCCTTCCTTTGTAACCCAATATACATGGGCCTAAAGCCCAAACAACCAATACCTTGTTGTTTGATTCTCCCTCTACTATACAATTTTTCTTCACATGCACCCAACAACACTATAACACTACGTGAAAAGTTTGGGGTTTAGGATATAGGATTTATGATTTGGAGTTTTAATGAACAATCTTTGCCTTTTGGATATTATTATCCATAAGCTTAATCAAACCATTCCGGATATGGAAATTCAGAACTCAGAACTAACTTCTGGATATGAAAATCCAAAACTTAGAAAACACTTTTGAATATGAATATCCAGAACTCATAGTTCACTTCTAATGTCCATTCAGAAGCTTAAATGAGAAATAAAAATCACTTTCTGGATTTCTATATCCGAAAGTCGTGACAATGACTTCCGAATTTCTGCATCTGTAACCATACATGCAAGCTTCTGGATATCGGGATTCGGTGACATCTCTGCTAAAAAAATGAAGAACGAACATGGTGGTTGGTTTCTTACCTCAAAACAATCTACATCGCAATTAATAGTGAAAACTTCCCTCCATCACCACAACAACCACTACACCACCACCACACCAAACACTTATCTACAACTTATTTTTTTCAAAACAAATAAGGACAATATTGAGTTTAAAAATTTATGTTAGGTGCATATAAAAAATGATATGGTGCGAGAAGAAACTACCTACCTTGTTTATATGGTACAACCATTAGTATATTGTTTCCTTAAAATGCGTAAAAAAATGTTTTATATATATCCATGTTAAGCAAATATTTCATCATTGTCATTGCCTTCTTATTATTCAGTTAAATTTAATTGAACTAGATTCCAGATTATAAATTATTAAACTCTTAATAACAGTTTTGTTTCTATAATTGTTTAAAATTTGAATTAATTAACCGAAAGAATAAACTAATCCTATACATAAAAAACGTGTTAAAAAATCTAATTGAGTTCATTGGCAACGATGCGACCGTCAATTTTTGTAAACTCTAACGTGTGTTTAAACTTAAGAAATATAAGAGGATAGGGTTATCCATCTGGAAACCACGTGGCATATCATGAAAGACTTTCATAGTATGCACAAAGAACTGAAGATGAGCACGTGGCAATTAGATGAGATTCTTGTAACATATCAAAACCAATGTGACTGTGTGTGTGATGTTTGAAGCACAAAGCACAACATGGCTTCTCTGGCAAGCTCTCTTTCAAGCCCTCAAAAGAGTTTCAGACCCAAGAATTTCAGGTCTAACAATTTGTAATACATGACTATTAAACTATCTGAACAGATGTTAATGATAATTTATATATTTATTTTGGTTTATTTTGCTTTCAATTCAATGAAACCTTTTTTAGAATAAAATCGTAATAAAGTACGACCTCCAAAACCAACAATATCAATGTTATCTCGTGAACTTAGTTTCGAAGAATAATTTTAAATCAATATGGATGCGAAGAAGTAGTGTAGTACAAAGGCATTGAAATCAATATTGGATAGTTTCAGCTGTATATATGTTTAGGAGTGGCTACAATAAGATTTTGTGCACTTACACAACTTAGTTCCATTAAAAATGCAAACTTATAACTCCCTCGTTGACAAGGATTTGCAGAGCAAGTTCTTCTATTTCCATTCACAAAGAGGGTGGTTCCACCCTGCCACTGCTTCAGCTGACATTCTACCAATGAAGAAAGGTCCACAACTTCCACCAAAGCTAGGTCCTACTTCTATTAAATCATGTTTAGTTCTGGTCCAATAAATAGTGTTTGCTGTATAGTAATGATGATTTAGTTATTTTCATGGATAATGTAGCAGTGAGGGATGAATGAAACTCAAGAATGAAGATGTTTTAATGCAATTGATGTGATGAGTTAAGCCGATTGACCATAACAAACTCGATTTCCTTGGGATGATCCAAATTTACAGAAAGCAAATTAGAAGAAGTTGTATGTTACGCATATTGGCCTGTGACATGATCTCTACAACAACACTGTCACAGTCACATAAAGGAAGCGTGAGTTGACAGGTCATGGATGATGATGATATTGGTGCTAGGTATCGTCAAAAAACCACCACTCAGTAGCTACTACACTACAAATCCTTCTTATATCTCTGACCATGCTTCAAACCCATTCATTTTGCATGTTCATGTTCATTCCTATGTAAGAAGGAAAGAATTTATCAACAAACGCCTCTATCACTCTAATGCGCTTTTAATGACGTGATGTTGGGCTTCTCGAGACTCCCAAGTTCTCAAGATATGACATCTTCTTGTTGGTCACTACGTGAGGGAGTTTCTGCTGCTTTGGATCGTCGTCACTGTATAACTCATCTGGAATTGCAAAGGGGTCCTTCTTCAACGTTGACTCCTCTTGATCAGAGCCCCAACCCATGAAATCTGATAATGTCATTGAACAAGGTGCTTCACCACCACCACTACCCTTGTCTGTCTCTTCTTTAGCAGGCCTTGAAATTGAGTTCATTCTTTTTCCTGCTAACTGTATATTTTGACATTGAATTTGGAAATCTGCTTGCAGTACATCATCAATTCTTGAAAGAACTGTAAAGGCCAAACTTTCCAATATTCTTGAATAGCTTTCTAGAACAGCTTGCCCCACATCCTGCCAAAATAACAAATACTCCAACGTGTTAGTTAAACACAGTAAAACCATTCTATTGAATGGCCCTTCCAACGTTGCCAACACAAATTATAAAGGAATCCAAATATGCTCAGATACTATGTAGCACAGATACACGAAGATACGTATAATCTTTAAAATGTAGGATACGAAGACACGAATCTATATATAATAAGTATATCCGACACGGACACGCTATTTAAAAGGAGTGTCCGAGTCTCATAGTTGTTATGTCTAAATCTTAAGATCAAACGAATCTCTTGGGAAGTTCATTGATTTTTTTAATCAGCTAGAGTGAGTGTGTACAGATATTGGAGAACTAAACTAAAGGACACGGTCTTACCCTGTTGTATTGGATTTTGCTTATATCCAATGCAGATTGAGGAAGGCCAGGGAAACGGTGCTTTAAGAGAAGTAAAATGGTTTCTGCTCTCTCTTCAAACAGCTCTCTTTTTTCGAAACTCACTGCAGAACCCCAACCAGATTTTCCATCTTTTTGGGTCATCTTCCGCGTCCAAATCACTATTGATGCTTCAAATCTATTCTTGAGATCCAGAATTTTATGCTCAGATGATAAGTCTATCGTTGACAGGAAGTGGTCAGGATCAAAAAATTCGACTGTTATACTCCTATAGATCGAGTCCCCTAGACTTGCTCTTCCATTCTGCAAATGAAGAAAAGCAAAAAAGAAATAGATTATGTAAATAGATGTCACAATCTTGCTCCAGACGCTAACTATAAGCTTCCTTTGGTTCTTTTTGTCTCACCTTGGGTAGGGAGTCAATGTAGCATTCAGGGATCTCAATTTCTGATAGAATCTGGGCATTTATTGCCATGGCTGCTTTAAGTACTTGATTCACACAATCTTTCTGATAATGCAGAAATTTTCTAGCCGAATCAGACAGACCGTCTGCGGGAACCTTAGGGGTAGGTAACCACCACTTATCATCATTTTTTTTCCTTCCACCGTCTTGATTTGAATCCTCTGAATCTTTTGACACATAATAGAACTCATTTTGATCTTTGAAGTTATCCAGACATTCCTGTTCATCATCACCAATTGCTCGGGATAATTAATAGTCAATTTAAACCTATAAGAGAATCATCACATTGAACTCAAGAGGTAATCAAGGTTAATGATCTTACAATAAGCATTGCATCAAGCTTGCGCAAGGTAGGGATATTCATGTGGAGATCCGTCCTTTGTCGTGTCGTCATAATCTAGCCAATGAAAAATCAGGCTCAATCATACAGATAGCAGTTATGTTATGATGATAGAAAGAACAAATACTATTTATATAGAAATAGACAGAAAGAGGGTTACCTCCATACTTGAACCATCCTTGGACTTTTGTTGTGAAGGAACCATTTCAACAACGTAGTCCGTGACCGATAGAAGCCAATCAATTTCTTTTCTCCATTTTGCTTTCCTTTCTGCCGGCATTGGTTCAAGTCGTTTTTGTTCACCGTAAATAGAAGCTGCAGTTTCAGTGAGATCAGAATAAGAATCATCACAACATATCATGATAAGAAGCTCTCAAAGAAAGAAGAAAGAATGCTATATTGCAAATGTTTCTTCATTGGACTTTAATCATAACTCAGAAGTTTGCAACCTCATATATAATAATGAAATGTTTTCATCACGAGGATCTCCAACAAAAATGCTGCTGCAAAAAAAGTCAACGTACCAGCAAGATTTGTAAAAGCATTTGACAGAGCCAAAGCGGACGAAACTCCCTTTCCACCACCGGACATGTCCTCACCCAACAGCAGTTTGGAAAATCTCTCCTTCATCTGTTCCATATCTGAATTAATCCCAGCCATGAATGTCAACTTTACAGACAAATCAGATAAAAGTGATTAACAGAATTTGATGGTATGTTATATGAGACATTTCGAAATTAAAGGAGAGTTGACTAAGAATGATAAGGTGATTGTTAAATAGTAATGGTATTGACCTTGCAAGAGCTTCTCTTTGGCTTCCTTTGCTGCCATTTCTTCCTTGCTTACCGTCCTTGCTTTGGGAATCTTGTCTGAATCAGTGAGAGGCCTTGATCCTTGACTTCTTGATGAGGCTGCACCATCCTCTATAGGATCCAATTCGGTAGCAGTGTCAACGCTGAGGCTCTTGGTGTGCCTTCCAGCGCCCTCAAATATCCCTCTGAAGGTAAACAATTTGGTTTTGTGACCTTCCTGCTCTTGTTCTCCAGCTAGAACCATGTTTTTTTCTTTTTTTTTTCTTTTTCCTAGCAAAGTTTAACTTTTAAGGTGCAAAGAAGTAGAACAAAACATGGGGTGTTCCAGACCCTGCAGGGAGATAGTGGAAGAGAAGGAAAGTAGCAGAGGGGAAGCCAAAGCAACGAATGAAAAGGGTGTTGTATTTTCTCTCTTTTTTCTTTTTGGAGTTGGTGAGTTTGAGAAAAGGATGGAGGTTGTTTGTTTGTTTTTTTTGCTAGCCTTTCTTTTTTGAGCTGGGTTCTTTGAACGTGGGGTGCATGTTGTAAGAAATGGGTTGGGGTGAAGAGTGAGACAAACAAAATTTGCATTATTTTTTTTTTGTTAATGCAGCTTTTGCTTTGGTATGGCGAGGGAAAATTGGATGGTTGTTGATTAAGGTAAAGGTCAAATATAACTGAAGACCAGGGAAGACAGACATGCACCATTCCTTTTTTTAACAATCAAATTCCTCTTCTCTTACTGCTTTTCAACTCCAAATTCTTACTACTTCTGTGTTTCTATGTTCCAGTAACTATTACTTTGAATCTTACACTTCAAAGGAGAATGAAACAAACAATGTTTTAATGTCAATGGAATTTTCTTTATTATACTTGCTGAGTGATCAAATTATAGTGCTATTTCCTGTGCTGTCATGACAGCTATCTTACTGCACAATACAGGGATGCAGTTTGTTCCAACACTCTGTAACTGCAACATTTAGAAAGGAAAACTCAGGGATTTCCTATGTAATTAAACTTTCACTCTAAAGTAAAATTAATTTTTATTTATTATGTTCTAACATATAATTTGGAACTTCCTTGTGTGTGTGAGATTGAAGGAGCAGTTCCCCCATATGTTTTTGCTGAAAAAAAGCAAAAGCGTGTGCACGTCTACACAATATCTGGAATATGATCATATAGATCTTATGTCTCTCAAAATATGATTGTCTACAGCTATACAAAATAGTAGATTATCAAATACCTATAAAAATTATTCAATATTAAAATATATTAGATATAGTCCTTATAGTTTGTTATAT
>Ga0123341_1003070_pt1 | contig 14141 bp, 11 predicted proteins | sample Turbeapinknodule_FD_89959 | JGI IMG/M metagenome (GOLD analysis project Ga0123341, IMG submission 89959) | Root nodule microbial communities of legume samples collected from Mexico - Turtle bean Mexico pink nodule | ecosystem: Host-associated > Plants > Roots > Nodule | place: Mexico: Nepantla... | reverse complement strand
GTTGTTTGCCAGAGGGAGAAAAGATACACAATACACAGTTTCATTAGACCACCTTCAGAGTGCCAGTCACGGTGCTCTGATACGGAGGTGTAGAGTTTTGGTGTTTCTTGCTAGCTGACTTGAACGTCGGAGTGCAAACGGCCGCTAGGGCGCCCTTTTGTCCTTCTTTGCAGGAATCCATAGGTAACCAGTGGGAAGGAGTCCCTAGCTGACGGCTGAGGTCGCACAAAGACGTCCCAGGTCAACCGGCCGGAACAAAATTCGAAATCTTGTTCCAAAAATTTTATTATGTAAATTTTGTTTTGGAAATCATGAAAATTTAAAAAAACTTTTATGAAAATTTTTCGAATGAATAAGGTTAAAATCACTTAATTTCGAATGCAGGAAGAAAAAGCATCATACTGAATTTTTTGTATTTTAAACCGCACTGTGAGGCCTGCCTTCACAACAAGTTCAGGCCATAATATTGTATTTCATAATTATTTATTTGGTCCTACATTTATAATTATGAAATAAGAGGCTTTTAGATACATTTTTTTTTACCTACAAAAGCCTCTTATAAATGTAGCTATGCTCTGCGTCCAATTTAGAACACTACATTTATAAGAGGTTTTTGTTATAAATTGAAATTTATATGTATTAATTAAATTAAATTTTAAAAAATTTAATATGAGATAATTTTTTATCAATTTTCTTATATAATATGAGATAAATTAGCTTTTCTCTATCTTTTATAAGTCTTTATAAAAAACGTATTCAAACAAAACAAATAAGGAAATAAACGGGCAAATGAGATATTTTAAAGAAAGAAAAAACAGTATTTTGATTTAAAGATAAAGTTTATTTTAATTTTTTTTATTATATATTATTATTATTATTATTTAGATTTTATTTTTTATGTTCAAAGTATGTTCTTGTCAACTTAATATGTCTGTGTTCTTTTTCTGTATTATGAGTGAGATGGGAACAGAAAAGAAGAAGAAGAAAGTATAGAAAATAAAATAATGGAAAAGATGTGTTGTTTGAATAAGTAAACTAAGAAGAAAATAAAGATAATATATCTTCTCTATTTGTTTGGATGAGTGAAACAAATTATATGAAAAAATATTTTATATTAATGAAGAAAGTTATTTTATTTTTAAGAGATTAAACAAAATTTCTCACATCATACCAATTTGAATAAAAGTATATTCTGATAAATTCTACAAAAGTAACTTTCATGTTTTTTATTCTCTTCTAAAACATATTGTAAATTTTTTAGTATTTCTATCTTATATATATATATATATAATACATGTGTATGTTTGGCTATCATATACACCAGGTACACATTTTCTTAATGTCTTTTATAACATGTTTTATTTAACATTTCAAATATGATTTTTCACATTTTCTATATCAATGTTAACAAATAACAATTATAGTTTTTTTATTTCATGCGTGATTCTTTATCTTTATTATGTTTCCAAATGTTCTAGCTTTTGTCTTCCTTTCATATTTTAACGTGTTTTTTTTAGTAAAACGCATGTATTGCAATAAATTTCATACAAGCACTAAATATTGAAAGGAATAATTTATTTTAATTGTAATATTATATAACAATTTCAATTATGTTTGTTCAAAATTATAACAGTGTGCAATTTAAATAATAACATTAACAATATTCAGAGGTTAAAATAGTAATACATTGATGGTTTAAATAAATAATTAAACTTTTAGATATTTGTTTGAAAACTATTAAATAAATATTTATTTTTTTTTATGAAAATCGTAAATTGCCAAGGAAAAAGATGTAATTTATCTAATTATTTTCTGATTTTGTCAAAATTTATCAAAACAGGAAAAGAAAATAGCGAGAAGGAAAAAACAAAGGTCCCGCCCATTCGGAACGACGACGTTGGGTTCCCTTCACCCAAATTTCTTCACACAGATACTCAGTGCAATTCATATTCCCTCGAGCAAAACGGCCTCACCGATGATGGAGGGCGGCGACGCCGCGAACATGCTTCGCATTCTGGTGGCTACTGACTGCCACCTCGGGTATATGGAGAAGGATGAGGTGCGCCGCCACGACTCCTTCCACGCCTTTGAAGAGATTTGCGCCATCGCCGAGCGCCAGCGCGTGGACTTCGTTCTCCTTGGCGGCGACCTCTTCCACGAGAACAAGCCGTCGCGGTCAACGCTAGTAAAGGCCATCGAGATTCTCCGCCGCTACTGCCTCAACGACCGCCCCGTCCCCTTCCAAGTCGTCAGCGACCAGACGCTCAACTTCCAGAACGCGTGAGTCTCTCTCGCTAACTCCTGTGTGCCGTTCTTAAATGTATGTGAAGTTTATTAGGGATCGAGTGAGTTATTGTTGCTTGTTCCGCAGGTTTGGTCACGTGAACTATGAGGATCCTCACTTCAATGTTGGTTTGCCGGTTTTTACCATTCACGGAAATCATGATGATCCTGCTGGCGTGGTATGATTTTGGACTTGTTTTGTTTGTTCATTGCTGCATTTACAATTTGTTCGATTAAGAAGGAAGACCATAAGGAGATGTTATATTTCAGGAATTACTCCGTGTTTATTGGGAATGAATGTTCAAGATGTTTATGCTGTAATTTGGTAGTTAAAAATTGAAACGAGTTTTGGTTTTACTTGCAACATTGGTTTGATTCTTAAGTCGTTATTTAGAGTTTCGGCTGGAAATGAACTTCGAGTGGCTAGGATTAGGAAGGGGATTGGCGTTATCACTGTTGGTTTTCTCGTCTTGACTGTTCAATGATCTTGACTTGGTTTATTGTTTCCTTAGGAGTTGGGTGGGTGGTAGAATCACAAAAGAGGTTAATTATTGTCCGTGTGGACTTGGGAAATACTAGTGTACTTTTTGCTTGTTATAGTTCCAAGTCATAAGTGCTAGTATCTGGACTAGTGTTTATTTATATCGCCATTAATTTTATTTTTTGCTTCAAGAGGGCATTGGATGACAATATGTTGCTAGTGATAACTGCTTTGTCTTTTTTTTTTTTATAAGGATTAGAGTTGTTGCTCTTGCACTTAACATTGTTGCAAGATAAATTCAGAATAAGATTGATAAATGTGTTATTACACAACATCAAAAACATTTTTTAAGAATATGCATATGGCCAAAGTAGAGCTTGTAAAGGCTTGGACATTTATCATTCTCTTTGTGAGCTAGTTTTTGGAGTTGAATTAGAGCCTATTGTAAAATTGATTTTAGGTCACCCTTAACTATCCAAAAATCTATCTGGCCACAGCTCTCCCAATGCAATTTATTTAGCCCTGCTACTTGCCCTCTGCGATATCTTAAAAAGCCAGTCCTACAATCTCCACATTCCAGATTTCTAATATTCATCATGAAGGTGTGGGTGTTGAGATCCAACTTCAACTATAAAAAAGACCAATGTAGAACTTAGAAAGGTTTGGGCAATTCTTACCTCATGAACTAGCTTTTGGAGTTGAGTTAGGCCTAATCAAATTTGAAGGAAACTGACCCCCCTCACCTCCTTTTAATTTAGCTAGGTATATTTGACCACATTAATATTTTGTCTATCTAAATTATGTTGTGTTTACTTCTATTCCTAACTACAACAAATATGTTCACTTTATTGAATCATTGTTGCAGGACAACCTTTCCGTCGTTGATATTCTCTCAGCATGTAATCTAGTCAACTACTTTGGGAAAACAGTTCTTGGGGGTTCTGGTGTTGGTCAGATCACTCTGCACCCTATTCTTATCAGGAAGGTTTGTGATTGAATACTCTTACTACCAGGATAAAGTAGATTTAGTGAAACCCTCATTTTTTCTTTAGGTGCATGTCTGGTTTTGCTTAATTTTCAGGGAAGCTTTTTTCTTCCCCCTCAAAATCACTCGGTAAGATTTTAATTATAAGCTGTTTTGAGTACAAAATACGCCAATGCAGACAAACTAATGGGGAAATAAAAGAAGAGAAAACTGGCATGATTAAAATTCTCGTTTGTCCTGAAGCTGTATTTTTATGAATTGCAGGGTTCAACAGCTGTAGCTCTGTATGGTCTGGGAAACATTAGAGATGAAAGGCTTAATAGGATGTTTCAAGTATCCTACTGCTAAAATTTGCTTTGAAGCGATTCATCTATTTAAGTGCACTCCTATCCGGAGGTAGTATGTTACTTATTTAAATATTTCTTTCAGACACCACATGCTGTGCAATGGATGCGACCTGAATCTCAGGAAGGATGTCAAGTGTCTGATTGGTTCAATATTCTGGTGCTTCATCAGAACAGGTTGTCTTCCTTTCGTCTGTCTGTTTTAGTAGGCTGCATTTAATATCACTAATCAGAATAGGTTGATTATCCTGAAATATAACTGATGGAGTTTGCTCCATGTGTGATTGAGTTGCACCGGTTGAAATGGAAAAGGAGTGGGAGCGGAATGATTTATATGTTGAATGAAGGAGATGCATGGTGCACGCCAAGGTTAGCTTCACGTTGAAGCTAGTGTGAAGAAGAGTTTCTTCTTCTAAGAACCCTAGACTAAGGCTTGAACCCTAGCAAGAGTGAGAGTGAGACTCTGAGAGAGTTTAGACTCAAATAGGCAGAGTTTCTTTACTTCAATCAAGTCTCCAGTATACATGCATGGAAGCCTGTTTATATGGAAAGTGAGGAGCATTGGCGTGTTCAACAAACTACCTAAACCCTAGCTTGCATATCACATTAGGGTTAGGGTATGAGTAGCTGCCTAGGTCTTTTACTAACCCTAGCTTGCATGTCAAGTTAGGATTTGTAGAGTCTCTTGTACGTGCCCTCTTAACCCTAGGGTTATGGTTTAATCCTGTTCTACCTTTGACCTAGAATAAAAGGTCAAGAAGGAAATTTCCTATTCTACTATTTACATGTTCTCAAGACTAGAAGAATATATTGTGCATGCATGCAATAAGAGTCTTCTGATGAGGCTCTTCTGTTTGTATTCTTCTAGCCATTGCTTTGGTCTTCATGGATGGTCCTCCATCAATAACTCTGACTTTGAAATATGATCTTGCTTGCAATTTAGATGATGTACAGTATTGAAGTTTTAGATTTTAATCTATGTGATTATTTATCTTGTTTTCAATAATGGTATGTAGGGTGAAAACAAATCCAAAAAATGCAATAAATGAGCACTTCCTGCCTCGCTTTCTAGACTTCATTGTGTGGGGCCATGAGCACGAATGTTTGGTTGACCCGCAGGTGTTCTGATTAAACTTCTCTTAAATGAACCCAGATAGAATATATTCTGCTCTGCAAAATAATATGGATTTTAATTTCCTACAGGAAGTTCCAGGGATGGGATTTCACATCTCGCAACCAGGGTCATCAGTTGCAACGTCTCTCATTGATGGAGAATCAAAGCCAAAGCATGTACTTCTTGTAGAAATTAAGGTTGTCTAAATGTCTCTCTCATTGTAGAAGATTAGTGATTGCTGTTTTTCATTGTCTTACTGAGTGCTTAAATAAATGGTTGTTGTCAGGGAAATCAATATCGCCCAACTAAAATACCTTTGATGTCTGTGCGACCTTTTGAGTATACTGAGGTGAGGTATAATACTTATATTTTGTTTTCTTTTGTATTCATTAGTTATTAGTTATATACATAATTTACATTTTTCACTGTTTGAAGCAAAATTGAATTGGTTTAGTGGTTTTCATTTGAAGCCATGTCATGGTTCTTCAATAATCATTCTAATCTTTGTAATGCAGGTAATTCTAAAAGATGAGCCGGATATTGATCCCAATGATCAAAGTTCTATTCTTGAGCACCTAGACAAAGTGGTATGTGGGTTTTCTTTATCAGATGATTTTTGTTTTGCTCTGTCCTTTTGGTTGCTTTCAAACTTCTTGTGGGAGAGACCTACCTTGGTATCTATCTTTTGACCAAAGTCTTCCTCTTTGGTTCCTTGTAGTGGTTATTCTTATAGTAATTTGTTCTTATTCAGTTGTGACACTTTGCTTAAGAATCTGTTTCTGGACCACTGAAATTTGTGGGAACTTCATTTTGCTCAAATTATTTTTATGCACAGATCAGTGATCATATGTATAGTGTTTTGATAATAGAATATGGTTCAGGTTGGGAAACTGATAGAAAAGTCTAGTAAGCAGGCCGTCAATAGAAAAGAACTCAAGCTTCCACTAATACGTGTCAAGGTAATTTTTGTACACTGTACCATGACTTTTGATTGTCACATTTACATTGAGTGGCTCTTTTATTTTTCTTTTCATCTAGCAAGAAGATAATTATGTAATTAATTGCTTTTATAATCTCTATGGGTTTGATCTTAAACCTTTCTTCTAGAAAAAATAGTAATTTTCATGATATTAAACCAATTAACACCACTCTGCATGTATGGAGTCAGATTCACCATGCCATCAAAATCCAGAGTTTATTAGGAATTTTTATTTGAACTTCTATTGGCTATAATTGAAATCTAGTTGCCTTGGATATTGCATGATGTTTTCTGACTTGACCTTAACTTCTTCAATGTAAATTACAGGTAGATTATTCTGGATTTATGACTATAAACCCCCAAAGATTTGGGCAGAAATATGTTGGGAAGGTAATTTCTACCTGTCTCTTTCCTGAATTAGTATGCTGATGCTGATTTTGCTCGAGAATTGTTTTCTACTGTTGATTAGTCATCCTTATACTAGGTTGCAAATCCCCAAGACATTCTCATTTTCTCAAAGGCTACAAAAAGGGCCAAGGTTGAAGGTAATTTGAGTTATCTTTATTTACCTCTTTATACCAATTCCTTTCATATCAACAGTATTTACCAATTACAATATCTAAGACAGGCATTTTTTTATCAGTTCTCTTACTGATGAGGAAGCCACAATTATACTTTTATTTTACATTGTAACTTACATTTCTTATTCAGGTTTTCTAGTTATTTATTATCTTCCTGAAAAACTTATTTTAGTCCTGTCCACACCCACCTTTGATGCTGTTACTGCAGAGCATGCATTAGGTAGCCTCTTTTAATCTGTTTTGAGCAAGTGCCAGATAGCCCGGCCTCTGTTTCTATATTATCTGGCAGTAGAAATACTGCGTGCATATGATAGCACCTGTTTTTTGTATCCCAAATAGGAATGATAAGAACCTTTGCAGTACCACACCACATAAGCTAGCTGTTGTAGTTGTATAGTTCAAGGTCTTATAAACCTCATACTAGAATCCCATACTTCCAGGACGCAGATCTCATACTTGCCATTGGTCCTAATATCCCCTACACCCATCTGGGCTGGCTGTGCACTAGCCTTTTGGGTAGTACCAAGTGAATATTGCAGTGCGATGTCACTGTCCTCACCACTCTTCTGCTGCTCAAAAATGGTGGAAAATTCTGGTACTAATTGATGGGAATCTTGGGAGAATTACACTAAAAGCTAGCCCTTGTAATTGCAGAGCTCAAGGTTTTATGAACCCCACACTAGAATCTCATACTTCCTAAATAGGACTCAAATTCCATACCTTTTAGTTCACTCTACAAGGCAATAGCAAGGGCAAAATCAACCTTAGTAATTGGAGGAATTGTGTTTTCTTTGTTTTTTGGCCATATACAATCTACGTAAACAGTATAAAAAGGTCACTAGTTGGCCAATTGGCGTACATTTATTTATTGGTTAAATCGAGTTTCATAATTTGAAAAACAGTGATAATCTTATTGTTTACTTTAAATGTGCAAATAAGGTTAGTTACCCTTACCCCTCTCTTTTTTTATGTAGGAAAAATTGATGATTCAGAACGACTTCGTCCAGAAGAATTAAACCAACAGAACATAGAGGCTTTGGTTGCTGAAAGTAATCTGGTATCGAATCATTTGACTAGTTTATTCCTTTCTGTTGTAAATATTGTAGATATTAGGATATGAAAAAATATCTCTTTGTATCTTGATATTTATCTTTTTTATACTGTTTCCTTATTTTCCTTTTTGTTTACATTTTAAAAGGGAGATTAGAGCTTGTATTAAAAATATACTGAATATATCAAAGTTCCTTTTCTTTCAACTCTTTCAGTCTTTCCATTTATGGCTTTTATAGACCCTTACTTCATAATATTTCTAGAATTTTGGTGGATTGCATACTCGTTCACATAATTGGCAACTTCATGAAAGTTCTAACTTTTCACTGTTTAAGCTTGTTTACTAGTTGTGTAGTTTTACTCGATGACCCTGGTGGACTGACTTGAGCTTTCATTGAAAAGAAACATGAATATGAAAGCAATGTTCAGTTTTTTTCCGATGTATCTGAACTCTAATATGGTTTTGCAGAAAATGGAGATACTGCCAGTCAATGATTTGGATATTGCTTTGCAAAATTTTGTGAACAAGGATGATAAATTGGCATTTTACTCTTGTGTACAGTACAATATTCAAGAAACACGAGTGAGTATTCTGTGCTGCATTATCCTTCATATGCCTTCGTTTATGATGCTGTTATGTTCTAACATCTGGTCCATGGTTTATTCCATAGCCTATTAAGATTTAATATAGTGTTTTCTTGTTACTGTCATTTTTTACTCTTCTCATTGATGATTTTCATGCTTGATCAGAATAAAATTGCTAAGGATTCAGATAAGTTGAAGTTTGAAGAAGAAGATTTAATTATTAAAGTTGGAGAATGTTTGGAGGTTAGAAGCTTCATTGATGTTTATTATTAATTAATTTCCATTGGATTTAGGTTTTAAATTTGTTGTGCCTTGTGGGAAAACCATGATAGTAGTTGGAGATAATCTAGGCACAACAGTTGCCCATGTCCTTCTGACCTCCATTAATCAGGAATTTGTTTTCAGTATTTTCCATTGTTGGGGCCTTCATATTTTTTACACGTGACAATGGTTTGATGGAAGGAACATACATTTGAGTTTCATGAATGACTCTTAGTTGGTTATGTCTCTTGTTCTAGGAACGTGTTAAGGGACGATCTGCACCCTCCAAGGAATCCACACAACTCAATGCTGGTGCTCAACCATGGAAGGTAAACTCATGTTTTTATGTATTATACTTGCTATTGCAATAGGGATGGAAAGTTGTTTTTGTGGTGGAAATATTATTATCCCTGACCTTTGGTATTTTGTTCTTAACTTCTCTCTAATTCCATGTAGGATTTCCAAGGAAGAAGTGCTGCTGGAACTGGAAGTACTGCAGCTTCCTTCAGTGATGATGAAGATGCCATACCAGTATCTAGCTCAAAGCCAAGTACTAGAGGTCGGAAAGGGTCAACTGGTGCATCTCAAACTGCAACCAGAGGAAGGGGCAGGGGAAGAGGCAGAGGTTCCAGCACTATGAAGCAGACAACTCTTGATGGAGCTTTAGGGTTTCGCTCTTCTCAGAGGTGGATTTTCTTGCTGATAAATGAATCATTTAGTAGCTTTGTTGAGTTCTTTGCAACAAGGCTATCAAACTCTTGGAGCCTCCATAAACTCGACTCTAAGCTAGACTCATTAATTTGTTAAAGTTGATCTAATATAAGAATAATTTAAAATGCCTAAAAGTAACATGCATGAAACATGGTACTTCTAATACGAAAACAGTTCTGCATTTGAACTCCCTAATAAAGAAAAATAGCAAATTACAATAGCAAAGTAACAAAGTTTTATAGTACTTTATGGTTGAGAATATAATATCCATGCTGTGATATGAAATTCAACTAATATTATGGTTTGAAATATCTAAACCAACAAATATGTTCAAAATGAAAAATATTCCCTGTATTACACGCCCCAATTAAATGTTAATAAACCATTATATTATGTCAAACTGAAACTTTCAATTTATCAAAATGCGACGTTATCAAGACATAAAACCAAGAGGACAGACAATGGAGGGCTCGGCTTGTTACCAAAAATAAAGCAAACAGTTTATAAATTAAAAAAGAAAACTCTGGTACAGAGAACTGGGAATAGAAGGAGGGCATAGGAGGCCTAGCTCGTAGCTTGATGTTATATCAACATGTAGCTCCTACTTGCTCCCCAGCCATTGTTGAACAGAGCAAGATTCAACACAGAAAGAAATGACTGTAACAGAAGATTGAAGCCTTCAGTGGAACGGGGAAGAATAGTGAGAACCTTCAGCACAGATGACAGAATCGCAAGATGGGTGCAATCAACAAAGGTCAAAATTGCGAGTTGGGTGTCCTGAACAGAGATGAGTTTTGCAAAATATGCCTCTGCTGCATTTTAATCTCAGTTGTTCCTCAGAACTGCCCAAATGAGCATAGATTTGGACCCCTAGTAGAATCACCAACACACCAATGCAATCATGAGTTTGAGCAAGTCCAGACTACTTTGTTAAAGTTTTACCCAAGTCCACCAAGAAATAGGCTTGCATGCGAGTTGAATATATTGATGGCTGCAAACATGGAAACTCATCTGATTCTAGAAGTTCACACATGAATTTAATGACTAAATTCTGTAGCAAAGTAAAATCCAGAACAAAGGTGGAAATTATGAGAGAAAACTTTACATAATTTTCTTTTGTTCGTTTGTATTTATTTTACAAAACTTTCCAACTTAAACTTGTCTTTAGTGCAGAATATCCCCTTTTTTGTAACCTATTGTTGGCCAATGGACCCACCCTAGGGTTATTGTGTCAAATTTTTTGCAGCTGAAATTTGGTCTCATTGTAAGAGAGACTAGAAAAATAGGTACATGGTCAGCCATAGCAGAGATAATTAGCCCTAACCCTAACTCTCGGTTTATTTATTTTCTTAGTAGAAGCTATGTTTCTTATATCTGACTTGAGACTTGTTCCGTGCATCCCTGTTGCTGCTTGCATGTAGGGCAGTGTGGACCAGATACTTTTTAGAACACGCATGAAAATAATTTAATGAAGGATTAGTTTCCCCATTGATGGGTTTATATAGTCACTTTGTTACTGATGATGCCATGACAAAAGGGATAGTTATTCTTCCTGATTTCATTGACTTAATGCAGGTCTGCATCTGTCGCTGCAGCAACTGCCATCCAAAGTGACGCTAATGAGGATAATTTGGCTTCTACTTTAAGTGATGATGCTGAGAAAAATGATGTTGAAGAGATCGATGATAGCTCGGTATAGATCAAGCTAATTCCTTCTGTGTTGCATTCCTTAGTTTGTAACACCTTGAACTATGAAGTATTGATAAGGCTCTTTGATTGAGTGCTGACCAGTCTGATACCAGCAAAACCTAACATTTTTATGCATGCTGTGAATTTGTTAATTTTCACTTAAGCATCCTTGACATGCTCAATAATTACTAAGTTGAATCTACTGCATTTCTATATTGCACAGGAAAATGAATCCAAGATACCACCAGGACGGAAGAGGGCTGCTTCAAGGGGAAGAGGTAGAGGATCTACACAGTCTTCTAAACGGGGAAGGAAATCAGATAACTCTTCAATCCATAGAATGATCATGAACAATGATGATGATGATGACGACGACGATGATGACGACATCAGAAGAAGATTAAATAACTCACAACCTCGGGTATGTATCTCCATTTATTTCTTGACTTGTTTCTGAGAGAATATAAATTACCATTTTCCATTAAAAACATTTTCCATTTATTCAATCAATAATACTCTTTATTCTTCTAGAAAGTAGAGCAGAAGTATTTAAACTATGCATGGGTGTTGGTTGGTAATGACTGACATACCAAAAAGTTACTTGGGATACTTTTGATGTGTCACCCTTAAGAAAAGCATGGTTGTGAATTTTCAGCAACTGGTATTAGTAAAACAAAAAAAAAGTTCTGGGGATATTTTTATATGTCAAATTAGTTTATCCACTTCCTATATGAATTTAATTACGCATGTTGAAATTACTGGAAGGGAATTGATTTTACTTAGTGGTCTGCTATCTTGTCGTTGAACCATGTTGCCAGGCAAATGTTCATTTCTGATATAGTTCCAGCAAACGTAAAATACAAATGGGGTTGATATTGGAAATTTCTTTTAATACAATGCACCTTCTGACTTTTAACCTATTTGGAGTTGTGATTTCCTGAAACTAAGCCCTTTCTCTTGTTTCTAGGTTACTAAAAGCTATGGAGCTCTAAGAAGGTAAACGGTCCCGGTGACAAGATAAATACTGTCCTAGGTTTAATCATTATCTACCTTGTATAAATAAAATATTGAGTGAGTCTGTCAAATGTCAACTAACTTAAAACATCTTACTGAGATTCGAAGATACATCGGTTACGCCGAATGGAATTAAGTAATGTTATATGTGGGCCTAGGTATATGAAGACGAAAGCAAACCCTGTCAGTTACTTCAGAATAGGTTCTGCAGCCTTCCAATTAGTTTGTGTTTTCCTGAATGCATTTTTTGCTCTTTTTTTTCCTACCATTCTTTCTTTTTAGGCGCCATAATGACATTCAGTTCGGCACAATTGATTGATGTTTTATGTGAAAAGAGAAAGTGATGTAAGAGCATTACACAAACACGTGTACTGAAGCAAAGCATGATTATTTAGTGGACAAAAGAATTTGAGAAAAGTTTCCTTGATACTCAAAAAGAAAACCACATACAAAGAATTTAGGGTAGACTCGCCAATCTATGGCTCGCTAAGATGTTTTACATGTTATTTGTGATGGCAGGGTGGTTAAGGTAAAAACCATAACACTCAATATGTGATAGTATTATAAGTGTTATCAGTCTTGAGAGTTTACTCAGACTTGTAGAAAACTTGTAAATTTGACTCATAAACTCCGTAAACTTGTAAGAGTTTACTTCATATAAAAAACTTAATAAAAAAAATTCATGGTACCAATTTCATAATATTAAAATAAATAAATCCTCAACCAGCTTAAAAATTTCTAAACTCAACCTAAAAATAATCTCCAACTCCAATGCCAAAAATTTCTAACCCTAAAAATAATTTTGCACGAAACCCACACGGTAGTAGCAGTACGAGACTGAGACATAGAGATGGAGAAGTGCCTTCATGATTTTGGATTTTGTTGGTGAATGGAGGAAGCATTATGGATTGAAGATGAAGCAAGGTCCTCCTTAGAGTGATGGTGACCTTGAAGGTGCATGAGAGGTAGGGATTGAGAGTGGTGAGGCCAACTCTACTTGAAAAAGGGGATTTGTGAAGATCAATAGTCTAACCTAAGAGGTTTTTGGGCAAGAAGTGAAATTGGCACAATTTGGCAGCAATTCACTAAGTATATTAATCTTGCAAAACTAAGAGTCATGGCACTCCTTAAATAGCTTAGGAGGTTGGTTTACACAAGGCACAAATGAGAGGGAAATTCAAATGTGATGCAAAGGTGAATGGCGCCTAAAATTCAGCACATGAAAGGTAAGTTCTAGAATCTATCATGTGCAATTAGATCTAGAACAGTACGCTCCTCTTTGGGCTAATGTGGGTCGGTCCTAAGTTTAATTATGAGTAGGAAACTCTAATTAAACTTATGTTAACATTTTAGGTACCAATTTGCATATTCAACAAAATTACAAAAGAAATAGTCTATGCTACTTTTAACAAGAATTTAAAGGCTATTTTACGCTAGAAACTTGGCATCTTTGAGCATGTAGAGATAGGTCTCTCTGCCATCAGTAGCAGTGTTCCAATCCTCTTCAAGCTTTCTAGCCATGTAGTGGTGCTTGGCCCAATATGACAAGGTACAGTTGTAGTGGTGCTTGACCCTCTTTCTTCATCCCCTCCCCCTTGAAAAGGATTTGTCCTCAAATCCAATGCGTCATTTTCTTCATTGGTAGGGGAATGTATGTGGCTAGATGGTGTCCATCATCTCCTCCTTCTTGAGAAGATCTATCCTCATATCTATAGGGTCGATCTCGAATAGCAGCCTCTTGCTTTGACAACTATGCTCGTCCTCGTGGATCAAATGTCCATCTATGAGAATCATCAAACAAGGTAAATGTGTTAATTCGAGCAGTTGTATAAAAATCAATTTTATTAAATTGCCATTCCTTTTGTTTTTCTATTGTTTTTTGCATCTTTTTACAAGATTTCCTTAGAGAGGAGTACATAATTTTCTTTTCTAAGTTTTTCCTCCCTTGTTCTAAACTTTTGTTAGTAACCTCTTTAAGAATCATTTCATGTGTTCCTTTTAAAAGGCTTGAAGGTTGTTCAACAAGAATCATATTTTCAAATGTGTTTTTAATTGTTTCTTCTT
>Ga0123341_1003069_pt1 | contig 14144 bp, 8 predicted proteins | sample Turbeapinknodule_FD_89959 | JGI IMG/M metagenome (GOLD analysis project Ga0123341, IMG submission 89959) | Root nodule microbial communities of legume samples collected from Mexico - Turtle bean Mexico pink nodule | ecosystem: Host-associated > Plants > Roots > Nodule | place: Mexico: Nepantla... | reverse complement strand
CAATTTATCTTAATTAAAAATGGATAGATGGAAGTTGACTAATTTTAAAGAATGGAGAAACTTAAATTAACCTATAAAATTGAAGTAACAAGCATTCACAATCTAAACTAAATAGACTATAAATATAATTAAGTAAAAATTTATATGAGATAGTTGCTTGGTATAAGAAGCATTTGAAACATTTCTCATTCGTATCAAATAGCATTGCTGCCCTAGAATCATGAACAATAACAAAGTAGTTAGGAAAAGGGAGAAAAGATTAAAATCCTAACTCAACAGTTTCAAATTCTTCAGTTCAATGAAAATATTGGCAAAGATTACAACGTAGTTGTGCTAGCAATACAAGAACCGTATGTTATGCATAATCAACCATTTCATGTACTATGCAGGAAAAATATCTAAAAGATCCCAATAAACTCTCTGCATTCCTCATCTTCATCCTGTAATATTAAAAAGCCATCAAAATAGCAACTGAAATGAAATTGCTACATCTGAATGAAAAATCATGATCCAAAAATACATTTCATGCATCAACTGAATCTACAGCTCTGCTTAACCCTTGGCATCATGTGCATATGCTGCCACATTATAAACTATACTCAATGCACCACCCAACCAAGTACGTCAAAAGAAGACTCAATTAGGAAATTTGAGCACTCATGCAGAATGTGACCAAATCATGTATATTTTCCAATCTCCATCTTCTTTTTGATTGTTCTCTGACCATAATATATTGATGAATCTATGATCCCTGCAACGGTAAATATACCTGCCAGAAAGGTTCAGATTAAATTTTAATCAGTTGGGTAACATGAAAACATAGACGTCCCTAATGTAAAGGACAAGTGGATTATGAATAGCAAAAACATTAAGTGCTACTATTCCTAGTTCAGGCTGGCTACAAATTACACTATTTTCATTTAGAGCTTAATTTTGATACATTGTGTTATTGTAAAGATACTTATGCCGTCTACTAATCAGAAATCATTTTAGATATAACTTTTAAAATGATTGGTCCAAAAGTTCATAACTTTTAATCATATGACAAAAGTTTATTCGAAATTAATTTTTCACTGTTATCTTTCCCAGGCAGGATATGATAGAAAGAACAAGGAATTACCTCCAATAATTGCACAAACATTGGTTAGGAAATGTAAGAATGGAATGTGTTCCTCTTTAAAGTTGACCTGCAACATAAAACATATCAATTTAAGATCCAATGCACATCTTCTTTAACTTGCACTACAATATGCTTCAACAGAACTATGAAGTTGGGTTCAACAATAACTCTGTGCCACCTTAAAATTATCACTAAAGTAGGAGAGGGATCACAATCCTCAATATATCTGAATTCAGTCAGAGCCACAAAGTGACTCTGAATATCTTGCACTCATTGATAACGCAAAACCAGAATAATATGTTTAATCAGTATCTTAGGTTCAAGAAACTGATACCGTTGGCAAATTATGTACAATGAAAAAATGAAGTTTTGACTTGTGCAAGTGCTCTTATTTCGCAGCATTTTAAAGAACCATTGGACTCGGGCAGTGATAATCGTGTCTACACAAAGACACTGCACGTTATTTTCATCCTGTGAACATATTCCACTGAGATTTTCATCCAGGTCATCCTATCAATGTAACAACTTCGCACCTCTAGAAACAAACCTGAACAATCACTAGCTAAATACAAAATCTTGCATTTTCTTCCTATTTCCCTAAAAGGTTATCTTACAGGAAAAACTGAGACTAATGCATGCTGGCTGTATGAAACTAAAGAAGAAAAATACAAACTTCAAGTGCAGTCAAGGGAAGAAGAAAAAACATCAACATTATATGCAATTTGCTAGCAAAATTGGGCAATTTTACCTTAATTGGGGATATGTCATAAAAGAAGAAAACTCCAGGAACTGCAACACCCAATTCTGAACTCTTGAAATGCTCAGTCACGGAATACTGTGCAATAACATTTATTATGTTAAGTAGATATTATCCAATGAATCGTGAAATGACAGCATGTTCATAGTATTAACAATACCTGATTTGAATGGATAACACGACCTCTGATGTCTGTGTATATTGTAGGGACCACCTGCAATGAGGACAAAGACACGTGCCCAAACAAGCATCAAGCTAGAGCATAATAGCATGCACAATATTCAAGCAGTTAGAAGAAAGCATAAATGATGCAATAATTTGAAGCAAATATTCAAAACGTTTTTGCTGGTTCTCTCGTAGCTTTGGCAAGACAAATACTAGAATAGACTAAAGTTTGTAAATACAGTATACTAAAAGAAAAAAGAAAACATAAAAAATGCAATATCATCGTTTAAGAAGTGCACCTACAAGAGATAATGATAATAACATAATACAGATCCATAATAGTAATGAGTTCATTATCATTATGAAAACTTGATAGTTGGTAAGTTTCCACAAAAGTATCAGTACAACAAAAAAATGTGACATAATAGTCAAATAAATTAATTGGATTTAACATCATCATTGAGCAATCACTTGATAAACTTAACATTCAAACAAAATCTTTAATTAGGAATATATTCCCTGATATCACTAACCTTTATGAAATACTGGTACATGCCATGAGTTGGTCCTTGCACCCACTTTACCCTGCAAAGGATTAGAAGGAGAAAAAAAAATTAGAAGACTTTCAAATGGTTAAGGGAAGAAAAATTTTGTCACGATTTTTTTAAAAGGCTATCATTTAATGAGTATAATACATGACAAAATAACTTTGCAATCATGGTAAAATTAAATGCTCAGAGAGTAAAGAAAGGGAAAAATAAATTAACAATTTGCTGCTTCTTCAAAAAAAGTTCATTGCAAGGCTTCATTGTAGCAAAATATGAAAATTGAAGTCTGTATGTATGTGTATTGTAGATATAAAACCAATCTTAAACCTTTACCTAACAGCTTAACTCTTAGGTAGAGTTGGTCCTTAAAATGTATTGCACATGAGTGGGCAATAGTTACTTCAAATTTTATTAGGTACATCATAATTAAGAGTTCTCTCCCCTTCGATTGTATTTTGCATTTTCAATACAAACGTACTCTATTGAAACCAATACAAAAGTCAGAGGTTACAATTTCAAGACAATAAGAATAATAGTTGTAGTGCAGTTATAACTTATAAGCCAATGGATGTTTTACAATCAAAAGCCTGTTACCCTGGTTTCAGCTCTATATGTTGGAGAGAATGGGAAAAACACATTTATTCAATAGCCGAGTGAAAGGTTCATCTCCAAACATTTGCATGCTTCCTTGTTCTCAACAACACAGCTGAACAAGGGTAACAAACAAATGACATCTGGCCTACCTTATACGTGATGTTATGGCTTAGTCATCAAATCTGTTACAATCTGGTTGTTTATTATTTTTTAAGATTTCAAAAGGTCATCTGGGAGAATGAGAAAACATTTACATCTCATTTTAGTGCCTTGCAAATTGCAATGCAAGGAAACAATGCTTCACAGTGAAAACTGAAAACAAACTATAGTGTTTTACAAGTCAAAGTGTTTTAACTAATATAATGGAAACTTGATTAAGTTTTAATAATAGAGAGGAAAGTAATTTACTTTAGAATCTCATTCTATAGCATTAGATTCAAATTTACAAATCTCAGTATGTGAAAACACATGCCCATGTGCCATCCTTGACACCAGAAAATAAAGGCATCTGCTGGAGAAGAAAATTACCCATCAAGAGGATTTACCAATCCAGGGAAATGGTGACCAAAACTTAATTTGTTGATCCGATGGCTTATCTGCATCATATTTTGAAAATCAACCACGAGATTACAAGGAAAGGGAAATCATAAAAAATATATCAAAGTTTTCAAAATACAATACTTAATTCAGGCAACGGATAATAAAAAAATAGTTCAGTCTTACATTATAATGATTATCTTGTAAAGCAAGCAGATCAGCCAGAAATATAGCAGACTGAAGAAAGCTTTTCCCAGTCGCAAAATGAAAATTTCCTGCCACTTTATTGACTTCAAGAGATCCTTGAATATTGCATCCTTCACCTTCTTCATCCTTTACCCTTTGCACATAACCTTCTCTTTGACACTAAAACAAAACCAAGCATCAGAATGCAATATACCGCCTACAAATTCAAACATGAGGACAAAGTACACAAATCCAGTATAATTAACACAAATGTTGGATTTCATTCAGCCACGAACTCTGAAACACGCTAAATAATGAATCAAGGATCTATAGAATAAGACACAGGGAGCCTTCTCATTGCTGTTAGCTTCCTCATTGCATCCGGAAGTTTTCATAAATTATAATAAATGTTCTTCAGCATCAATATACATAAAACATGTAAAGCCTCACAAGTGTGCATTTGAATCCACAGAAAATTCCAGTGTTTATTGTGATAGAAAGACAGTATCAAGCCAACCTGATCAATCAAATCCATATTTGACAGAGCCCAGCCCTTTTTCCTATATGCTTCACGCACTTCTTCACAGGAATTACAACATTGTTCATCTGTCTGCATGAGAATGAGCAAGAGAGAAACCATAGACATAAAAGAAATTATTAAACAATTGGAAAGTATAATTTGCACTGACATGAAAGTGTACAAATACACAGTAAATCATAAGTTTAGACAGCATATTGAACTACTCAAATGAAGCATCAATTATAATTATTAGATATCTCACATCGGCTAGAGATTAAAGCATTTCATAATATGAGTGCAAATCTCACCTTATAAGCCGATTCTATAAGATTGAGTTAGGTTTAAAATCTACTTCTTAATAATAATCAATTTTAACTTCAAAGCCTTGATACCTAATTTCTACCTTCTTTTTTCCTAAAAGCCTTAAATCCTTAATGCAATTTTTAAAAAAATTCTATAGAACATCAAAGCCTTGACAGTCCCCACAATGACACCAAAACATGTTACGATAGTTACAAAATTATAAGAAAACTTGAGCTACTGTAAGTATATTAAATGGTCAAAAGGTACCTCTTCTGCACCAAAACATGAACCACAATACTTCTCATCATGTCCAAGTCTGCCACCATGTTTCTGTAAGGGTCTCTCAATCTGCATTAGGAAAGATGTACAGGAAACAAAAATGAAAATTCATTATACATGAATTCTGACATTTGTCTTCAAAATCCCTTTGTCTTCCACATGACAAACATAAAAATTTAGTAGAAACAAGGGGTATAAAGACATTTACAACAGTTGACTTTACTTTATGCCAATCATCATTGGTAATGAATTGAAGAGGCAACCAAGATCCAAAAAGAAAATTTCATCAAGGCAAACACAACAGGTGATCGAATACAAATATAAACAACTCATTACTGTGTATAATAACACAGATCAAAATCAAATTATAAAACAATTCAAACTAGAGAACCTTATACTTCCTATAACCACTGAGCAGTAAAAATGACATTATTGACTGGGGAGAACAAACATAATGCTGGAAAAGCAACCAACAAGAAAAATGACCATAGAGACTCAGAAAAACAATGCCAAACTCCAGTCCAAGTAATAAGAGTCTTTTTTGAACAATGAATTACCAATTACATTACAACCATCCAGTCTAAAGGTTCTTTTTGCAGGCAGACACTCAAGATCCCACATAAAAGTCTGTAAGAGCTTCATTCCTTGACAAGCACCAATCATGCTATCATCCATATTCCATTCCTGCCTTGAGTAACAAGCTTATATTTATTTTAAAGTACTTTCACATTAAATATCTGAATATAACAAAGATGATAGCTAACATGAAGAATCTAACTGGCCAAAACCTCTATTCTACTAGTCATCCCTATAAATATAAGAAACACAAGCGCAAAGCCTTACATTTCCAAGCAGCTCAGTGCAATATTAAGTCATAGCTAACATGGTTCTCTAATACTACAAAAGAGTGAAAGTGTTTCAGGCTAGCATTTCTATTCACAATAATTCCTCTTAATTTGTATTAAAATACAACAAAATATTAAATAAGGTAGCCTTATCTCACAGCAGAGCTTTGGATCTGCCAAAATCTAAATTTTCAATAAAATCTTAGAGTTCAATCTTTTATCATCATTTCTCCTAAAGTTATCATCAATCATCCTTTATAACTTTTAGCTGAACTATCTTCCATTTGATTAACTTTTCCCACATTTCCAAACCACCTTCAGCTAAGTTTAGTCATCTTCTTACTCCAACTTTCTCCCAATTTCCTCCTTTCTTTTATATCCACTCATTTAGCTCAACATTCTGTTCTCGACTATACTTTTCTTTTAAAACCCTAATATTCACTACTATAAAACAACAACAAAGCCTTAACCCATTACGTGAGGTCGGCTAAATAGACCACACCACTCAATTCAGTTAAACTAAAGCTTCAAGAACATTATTTAGCTTAAGATCCCCCAATGATTTCCTCAAATGTCCTTTTTGGTCCCTCAATGGGTGTTACACCAATCTTTCCTTGTATAGAGTCGTTTCATATCCTTTCTTGTATGACCACACATCCATCTTAACATTCTCATTTCTGCTATTCCCACCTTTTTCTCATGCTGTCCTTTTAAAGCCTGGCATTCACTACCATACAGTATAGCTAGACGTGTAGTTGTGGAATAAAACTTGTCTTTCAGTTTTGTAGGTACCTTGCAATCACACCAATAAGCACTACTTTTTTAGTGAACTAAAAATTGGTACATTTAAAGAACTCCTTAGTTTGAAGCTGCATTCATTTGAACATTGCACTAAAGATGTATGTTGCTACCTTTAAAAGTAAATCATAAATAGTGTAAAGGGATGTTAAGAGTAAAATAGATCAAATTCCACCGTAAACACGAAGCAAGCAACCATTATGCAGTAAAAAAGAGCCAAGGTATTTCAGCTAACCTTTGGCGCACCAATTCCATCCTTCCTCTCTTCAATCACATTACCATTAGCATCAATTCTTTTCTTCACTATATTATGTCGCTGCAAATAGAAATAGTGCAGTGTGAATAATAATTAATAACTAACAATGGTATGACCATGAGACTTGGGGAATGATAGATAAAGACGCATAAATATGCAGCTACAATTACAGGAACTGAAAATTATTTGATAAAAAGCTAATTTAAGCAGAACATACTATGTCAAGGTGCTGCTCCCCACTAATATCCATTGCATCTAAACTGAGTATTGAACATCGAACAGCAGGAAAAGTGACATCAAACTGCATTTAAAAGGGAAAAAATAAGTCAAAATTTAGTATTAAAAGGTAAAGTCAATGTTAAAAACACTAATGCTGGAAGACTTAGAGGATGTATGAAGATACAAGGCCAATCAAACAAGAAATATGGTACTTATACAAGTTTTATTGACAGTAAATCACCAAAGTCATTAATTTATTGCAAAATAGTATTATCCAGGAATCATAACATGATTCATAGATTGTACTAGGAATATGAAGATCTGAATAAAACTATAAAAAGTTAAACTGCAAATATAACAACAATAATTACATTGATATGCAAGGTATCTCCTCTTGAAGTATCCACCAAAAGCGTACTCTCTGTAACTGTGTAGAGATATAAATCTGCAATCAAAGGTAACAGATAACATTATTGAAGTTTAATGGGAAAGATAATAGTCACATATGCAGGCAACAAGGTAAATGATTAAGAGAAAAGCCAAACTCGCTCATTTAAAATCACTCAATTTTTTTTCTACGACTGGGTCTATTCCTTTTATCTCTAAATAAAACTACCAAGAGTTAAATATCCATCAAAAAATAATTGCAGAAAATAAGCTTATCTGGATAAAACTTAAAAGTGTGATATTAGCATTAGACCATCACTGATTTGTGCCAATAATTTAGAACATTACTCGTGTCATACATATCAGGGTTATATTATCACAATACTCTGTGACATGAATCAGTGCACCCAAATCAAAGCCAAACAAACCCTCCTTTACGGAAATCCTTAACATGTCATCAATATTATTGAATCAATGGATCTAGGTCCTTATTGCCTTGGAACTCTCAGCTATCAACCATAAATTTATTATAAACATGGAAATTGCTTGGAAGAGAAAGAGGATGAAAAAAAAAATACCTTTCCTAATTCCTAAGTTCCCTCACCACTCAATGAAAATACAATTCAAATTCAGCTCAATGCAAAAAAATTGTCAAGCACAGGACACAAATAAACACAATTTTCTCAACACCACAAAATCAAATCCCCACTTTAAAATTTCCCACCTTTCCCAACCAGCCAACAAAAAAAAATCAAAATTCCAACAATCAACAAAAATTTAAAGGAAAAGAAATATAAAAACAGGAGATGCAAGCCATACTTAGCTCGGAAAAGAAGAGGAAGAGCATGACGGCGGCGGAAACAACGGTGACGACGCCGCCGGCGAGCGTCCGGCTGTAAAAATCTTCATTGACTTTCGGGTAAGCGTCCAAATTGCGGAGCTTGTTGAAGACTTTATCCATGGATAGTCACCGAAACCTCGCAAGTACCCACCTTTCCGAGAATATTATACAACGAACGGCGCTCCGTCAGCGACGGTGGCCGGAGAATGGCGTGTGGGGAAGGAATGGGTTGTTGAGGAATGAAGAAAGACCGAAGGCAACACGGGATCATATGACCTCTTATTCAAGGTCAATTTAGTCAAACATGCCGTCTAAAACCCCTTTTATTTTTCAAAAACATTTTCTAATGATTGGTAAAAATTGAACATTTTAAATTTGGAAATGAATTCTCAAAACTATATTTAACCGATTAGGGCTATCTAAAGTGGATAAAAAAAAAACTTTTTGAATTTACGTTTAACAACCACAGATACCGTATTAACTGAATTTTCTTGTTTCTTAAAATATGTTTGCTTCATTGGTGAAAACACAAATCTTTGAAGATTGGTTGTTAATGGGTACAAATTTCACCAAACTTTTTACTTGTATATACACACAATTACTGAGATCAAATTTTAAACTATGGGCTCATATTTAATTTATTTTTCGTTTTAATAATATAAATGATGGATAATTTTAATAGATATCTACTATTAATAAATATAAATATTTTTAATATTTATTTTGCAATGAAAGGATAAAGGATACTCATATGGTAGAAACGTGAGTCAATGTTAGAAATTTTTAAACTTACTTTAGGTAGAAAGATAATTTTTAAACTTGTTTAAAGATACCTTCTAAAAGTGTGAAGGTTTTCTAAATTTGGTGTAATTGTTAAAGCGTAGACGTGAATTCATATGATTAAGCGTAAATTTAAATATGAGAATTTTGATAAAAACAATTAATATTCAAATTATAAAAAATAGTATCATATTTTAGTGTATAGTTACTTGATTTATATAATATATTTTATATATCTATAAAACTGAATAATTAGACGTAAATGAAGTTTACAGATAAAATAGACCAACGAAAAGAGTTTGGACAGAATTCAAAAGAAGTGTTAAACTCAAGTATAAAAAGAATAAATGAAGTGTAGAGAAAAATTGTATACAAGTATGACCAAATGAAGTCCTATACAAATATGAGAAAACTGCACAAAGTTCAAAGGAATGTTAGACACAAGTTTACCAAGACTAGAAGCATGAAGCAATAAATACATATACTCAAAGATTAAACACATGTCTAAAGTAGTGTTAGAAGCAAATGTGAAGATATTCAATAGTAAATAGAGTTTATACATGAAAATTACAAGATAAATATGTAAATGTGTGAGAATGTCTACCTTTAAAAGAAGTTGAATCACATTTCTTAAAAACGATTGACAAAAACACACTAAACCTTTGAGATTTCATGCTTAATATGGTGATATTAGAAGCAAAAAAAAGATGAAGAGTAAAAGTTATCCTTCACCGTGCATGATGAGTGTAATAGTAAAATTTGTTAGTGTAAAGTCAAACATATTTGAAAAAAACAATAACAAATGACAAAAAGAAACACAACATTCGTGATTCTTTTAATATATTTAAAATAGAATTGGAACCGCATAAAAGAACCTAATGAAATATATGTCATCTATGTGAGACTTGTATATAAGAATATTCTAAAAACTTCTAAGTGTTTGTGGTAAAAGTTCATTTGTTATATGACTTTAGAGTGAAAACTTTTTTCATAAATCCTTCACTTTTGTGAAGTTAGGCTCTAGTCAATGAATGATTATTTCATATATCTTTTCTTCCATAGATTTTCTTGTAAACACCAAAATAACTTTTGTTGTATTTATAAGTGTGTCATTGTGTTACTCATTCAAGAATGACATAGTGTATCGTGCTTTATCTCAAGAAAGGATACAAGGATAGTCAGGAGTGTATTTATATAATTGTTTGTAAGTAAAAAATGACAATGGATAATACTTATAATCATATTTGATTAGTGAAACCCTTTGCAATTGATAAACGAGAACCAAACATAACATAGATAGAGGTGAACCAGTATAAATCAAAATGTTCATTGTTATATACTATTACATGTATACAAATAATTGTTGGTAGCCTTTTAGATGACATAGATATTTGTTGCACTTAACTTGCTATGCTTCAAAGTACCTTTCATAATGAACATTGTTTTCTTATACTAATAGTGTCAACCTTAACATACAACTACACAAAGTTGGTTTGCTGAGCTTTGTTGGGATGCACAAGTCAACATGTTGATGACTTCTTAAGATAATTGGACGTATTCAAACTCAATTTGAGTTTCCAGTTAGATGACATTTTAATTAATGTTGTTTAGAAGTCACATGATGCAAGATGATCTAATAACTTGTAAAAGGTTGAGCTTCCTTTCACTTGATGGTCTTATAATTCTTTGAAGACAAATTATCATTATTTAAATTGATGAGAGATCAAATGCTTAAATTAAATAATTTAATGATCATATCATCTTGGTCTAACATTTTGAAAATCCTTTATTGAAATTAGTGTAATGTGTACACATACACCAATTTCCATTTTATTTATTGGCCATGACTACATTGACAAGTCATGTGGTATAGGTGACTTATGTGATAAAGTTGGCTTTCAAAAGTTTTCTTATCTTTTGTTAAACTATTTATCTTCTTTCTTCATCGAACTTTCATTTCTTTAGCCATAAGTTTGACTTTAGGTAAAGTTGTTAACCTGTGACATATGAAGTCAAAACTTATTTTTAGGATCACTACAAAAAAAAATTGATTTACCTACAAACCAAATTTGTATGTAACAGTAGAAATTCGTAGGTAAATCAACATTACCCATGAAAAGAAATTCATACATAATGTTGGCGTAGGTAATTTACCTACAAAATATGAGTATGTGGGTAACAACAATTTGTAGGTAATACCCACGAACAACAGTCCATAAGAAATATCTATGAATAATAATCTACGAACACCAATCCGTAGGTGAAATCTACACATACATTACCCACAAACTTTATTTCATGGGTAAATCCGTAGGTAATCCTAGATCCATCAAAATGTTTTTTCATGCATTTAAATGAATGTTTTTTTTTAACACCTTTATAATTTAACATATCCAAGATATACTAATTGAACAATCTATTACCAGACATCATCCAATACACCTAACATAAAATAAAACACACATTTAATTTCAAATTCAAACATAACATAATTGAAGTCTCATCATATGAAAGATAACATAATACAAAAGTTAAGTCAACTTGAAATATCTATAAAAATCCAAACAAACTTGAAACATAACTAAAGATCCATAATCCAAAAGTCAAGTGAACTTGTAATATAATCTGCAATTCAAAAAAACTATAAACATAATCCTAATAGTCTGCATAATCAATATCATCATCTTGTTGTTGTCGGGGTGGTTCCTTTTGCCTTGGTGGTTCTTGTTAGGATAGTACTTGTTCAGATTGTTGTTGAATGACACTTCGTGCAACAGGAGGAAGGAAAAGAATAACGATACTAACCAATGATTTCACTTGTTCAGTGAGTCTATTATTATGTTCCTTATAATTTTGGATTTTTTTCTCTAGCAACAAAAAACGTGATGAATCCTTGGAGGAATTCGAAGGTTCATGATAAGTGAGAGTATGACCAAATTTAAATTATGAGTCAGGTCTCCAACCCTGTATATTCGACCTTTCTTCTTGCCCCAGCAACAAGAAGCCAACTTTTAGTTCTTTGTCTTTTTATGCAGGATCTATGGGGGATGATTCACTTTGTGATCTATAAGATGCAGCCTTCGATCTGACTTGAGTAAATCTACTATGAAATTCTTCCTATTATTCATACATAAAAATAATGTCATATGTACAATATAACTAAAATAAAGAAAAATAACAACAAGAAAATGTAACTCACTTGTGTCCGTCTCGATCTTTCATGAACAAATTCACCATTACTCTTCCGTATATGAGTATGCATAAATACTTCATCAATATGTGCAAGACGACCCAACTTTTTTGCCTAAAAGCAACAAAAACAAATAATATTATTGTTATGCAAGACAATATCATCCAACTTCTTAAATTGGATATAATCCAACACAGTATTATCAAATATGTAACCTTCAAACATTGTATAATAGAATAATATATAATCATAAAACATAATTTAAAATCAATTACAACAAATTCCAATGCAACTTATATGTTTCGTGAATACATACCATATGAATGTACACCAACGTGATTGTCATTAACATGTGGCATTTGTTCGCCATGTTCAACAAATACGAAAAACGTTACCTCTGTTATGAGTCTGAATGTCTCCTTTCACAGTAGTGATGTCTTAATTTTTCTATTTCCTAATCAACGTTTGTGTCATTCGCTATTCTTCGACTCACCACGACTTCACAACACTACAATGGAGTTATTCACCAACTCTCCATGGGTTCACGACGCGACAACGGTAGGCTATGCATTGATTGCGTCACATTTCAAAACAAGGGGTTGAGTTTGAGATTTGTAGGGTTGCAGGTGCGAAATGGAGATTAGAGATTTGAGCATTGTTAGGGTTTTCTTCACATTTGGAACCATGACAACAAAGTTATGAGAAACACGAAATGATTTTTGGAATCAAAATGTGTTATTAATATTTTGATTTAATTTTTAATATTTTTGTAATTTTACCCATGGATTAAATTTTTTACTCATGCTTTTTATTTTCGACCACCCTTTATCAGTAGGTAAGTGTTTATGACCCATATAATTTTTGGGTGTATCTTCTATTCCTCCATAAGCAACATTATCTACGGAAATGTTAGTGGGTTTAGCAAATTTACCCACTTCCAAAAATCAGTGGGTAATTTAGTGGATGTGAAATGTGCTACATGCAAAAAAGTGAGAGTTATGAGTGAGAACCTCCCCTACTTGTCTTTGAATGTATCAATTGGTTATTTAGTCGATAGAGTGCATTGACTTGGTTGTGACCTAAGTTGAATAATGGTCATTTACTCATTGAATGAAGGCTAATTATCTTCAAATTTAGCTCGAGGATCTAAATCAACTTTGTATTTAGAATAATTGACTCAACATTATTGTTGTGCTCAAAAGGTTGTGCTTTTATCTTCAGGTTGATCTTATATTAACTTAATTGCTTGTTTTTAGATGAAGTTGACACTAAATGATACTATCATGCTTTGGGAGTTTTAATTATTTAAAATATATGAAAAAAAATTAAGCTCCTAACTTAATAATCTCTTTCCTCCTTAATAATAATAATGATTTTGTCCTTGATAAAGATTTTTATTGTCATATGTAATGTGAATATGATCCCCGACATATAACCATATTGGAAGAGTTTTCAACTTTAACTAAAGTATAAAGAAACATAAGTTGTTGACTTGTTACTACCAAAGGTGGTGTGGAGATCTAGTCAAATATGATATGAAGAGATTAATAAGTACGTTGAACTTGAAGAAAGTGAAACAATATAGGATATCAATTAAACTTTCATGTCCATGAGCATTTTGCAAGTAGTCCAATTTGTAATGTTAGAATAGAAATGATGAAAAAATGACCTTGTGACAAATCGTTATTACTGAAATCATTTTCACTTTATTGTGCCTTTTAATACGCTCCAAGTTATCAAATGATTTTTTCTGCAACTCTACAAGTTCAACTTTTAGGTTCTCCTCATTCTTTTATTATACACTTTCATTCTTTTGTTG
>Ga0123341_1003066_pt1 | contig 14146 bp, 8 predicted proteins | sample Turbeapinknodule_FD_89959 | JGI IMG/M metagenome (GOLD analysis project Ga0123341, IMG submission 89959) | Root nodule microbial communities of legume samples collected from Mexico - Turtle bean Mexico pink nodule | ecosystem: Host-associated > Plants > Roots > Nodule | place: Mexico: Nepantla... | reverse complement strand
TTTTTTTATTCTAAAAAAGTCTATTATTCTCTTAATTCTTCATTTAAACAGAAAGATAAATAATATTCACCATTGTAAAAAATCTTCTGTGTGAAAAGTTATTAAAATTAGTCTACACTTACAATGTCTTGAATTGAGTGGCTATAGAAATATACATGTTTATTTCCAGTTCCTGCCTCAAGAGTTATTCATCTCGCAGGAACTTGAAAGATCTATGTCTCCAGGGAACACTAGCACCAGAAATTGGAAAGCTAGTTCACATAAAATCAATGTAAGAACATATGTACCTGCCAAAATGAACCATGACTAAATATTAGGAAAATTTCAACAATCCTTGGAATCACTATGCAGTATTTTGCGCAACAACCATTTCCATGGAGAAATCCCTAAGGAAATACTACAGCTAGAGGAGCTAGAAGTTCTTGACTTAGGATATAACAACTTCAGTGGACCATTTCCATCTGAAGAACTTGGCAGCAATCCATCCTTGATTACCTTGTATGTTGAAACTTTCATGCAAAACATATATTTTATTTATGTATATCCTTGATTACCTTGTTAGTCGATAAATTATCAAATTTGTACTGCAGTTTATTGGACAACAATGACCATCTTGCTTACTTAACTCCGGAAGTGTATAAGCTCGAGAGATTTTCTACTGGTGCTAGTGCTACCTCTAGAGAAGCATGTGTTACCAAATCAAATATCAGGTAAGCTAGCAATCATGCAGCAATCAGAAAAGGTTGCAGATTTTGCGTCAACAAGACTAGTCATGTGCCTGTGGCTGAATTAAACTTTGCTTTTGCTTTACATAGCTTCTATATACAGCATGGATTTTATATGATTCTTTTCTTTTCTTGTAAGTCTAATGTAGTGATGATTAGGTGTCATCATCAACTGTTGGGTACTTGATGCATAAGATTATGTTTAAAATTGCCTGCTTGTGACAGGCACATTGGCCAACATGGGGACACAGCACACATAAGGAAACTTCTCCAAGCAGCAAATGGTGCTGAGAGGGGTGATGATGACAAAGACACTCTTTCACCATCACCATCACCTTTGCCCTCTACACTATCACCACTTTCAGAGCCTTTCTCACCATCACCATCAGAGAGTCCCTCAGATTCTCCAACATCTCCAGAACTATCCCCCTCACCATCTCCATCTCTCTCCAGTTTCTTTTTCTCTCTTTCACCCTCACCTTCACCTGTGGCAGCACCAACTCCAGAGGCAAATCCACCTATGCTTGTGTCCGCACCACCACAGTCCAATTGGGTTTCAATGCCTTCTCCTGCTTCATCTGCAAACACTTCAAACACAAACCAGCACAATGTGATTATATGGTCCACAGTCGGGTGCTTCTCCTTGATTTTGGTGTCAGCCATTGTTTTTCTTTTCTTCAGAAGTAACAAGGTTGTCACTGTAAAACCTTGGGCCACAGGGTTGAGTGGCCAGCTTCAGAAAGCATTTTTAACAGGTAATCGGTGCTCATATTTACTTTACTACATCATTGACCAGCTCAGCTAAAGATTTCAAACTGAAAAATGCTTGTTAACTACTAACAATAAAGTTTATGTTCTAGCATTTCCATCCTTTACAAGTACTTTGTTATTTGAAATGGTGTACTCATTGAGCATGTATTGATTCAGGTGTTCCGAGTCTGAAAAGAACAGAACTTGAAGTAGCTTGTGAGTATTTCAGCAACATTATTGGTTCACTGCCTGATGGGACTATTTATAAGGGGACTCTCTCCAGTGGAGTTGAGATAGCTGTAGTATCCTCTGCAGTGACTTTATCCCAAAACTGGTCCAAAAATCTGGAAACTCAATTCCGAAAGAAGGTAGGCAGGCAACAAAGGTAGAAAATGTGCCACACTTGCCTGGTTTTAGCTCTCAACCTTTTCCTTTTTCATGATTTCAGCTAGCGATGTTGTCAAGAATTAACCACAAAAATTTTGTGAATCTAATTGGATATTGTGAAGAGAATAAGCCATTTACAAGGATGATGGTTTTTGAGTATGCTCCAAATGGAACTCTATTTGAGCATCTACACAGTGAGTGCTGTTTTGTTCAAAATTTACTTGCATGGTTATATAAACGAGCATGTGCTTTAAGAATCATCGCAACTTAGCATGCATCTTTTATGGTGTATCTTTCTCATATTACTTGATACTTTGAAAGAAGTTATTAACATGGCTTATCATCAATTTCTTACTAATCAGTTCTATGACACATTGAAAGTTTTTTGAGTTTATGTACTAGCAATTATAATTGTGTTGATAGCATTCATGCACGTCTTGCAGTTAGAGAAGCAGAAAGACTAGACTGGGGAATGAGAATAAGGATAGCTATGGGAATAGCTTACTGTCTGGAGCACATGCATCAGCTGACACCACCCATTGCCTATAAAAATATACTATCTTCCTCTATATATCTGACTGAAGATTATGCTGCTAAATTATCAGACTTCAGTTTCTGGACTGACATAGTCTCTACAAAGAAGAGTTCTGAAGCCGCACAGCTCGTAGAAACTGCTCCAGAATATATCAAGGCCAATGTTTACAGATTTGGAGTACTATTGTTTGAATTGATTACAGGAAGAATTCCCTTTGCAGTGGAGAATGGCTTATTTGAAGATTGGGCAGCAGAGTATATAAAGGGACAACCCTTGAGAGACGTGGTGGATTCAAACCTGAACTCTTTGCAAGCAAATGAAATCGAGAAATGGGAAGAAGTGATTAACAGCTGTGTAGATCCTGATCCAGAAAAACGACCAACTATGAGGGAGGTTACTTCTAAGTTGAAGGAAATCACCACCATAGGACCTGATGGAGCAACTCCAAAAGCATCTCCTCTTTGGTGGGCAGAAATAGAAATTATGTCCACTGACTTAAGTTCAGACGTGAATCCATAACTCCAAATGAAAAATATTTCTTTCGGGATAATAATCTGAGAAACAACTCTGAATTTGGAGTTTGATGCCATTTTTTAATTTTTATTTTCGAAGTTATGTTTTAGATTCTTGTTCTTTTGAAGCTAACTGAAGTAGGATGAACAGAAGAAACAACTTTTGTCTTGGTAGAACAATTTCATTTTGTAAATAGTTAAGGAATGAATCTGTTTTTATGCTTGTATAAATCAATTTTGCTTTTCTTTAGTGTGAAAAAGGCCAGGTGCAAGATAACTATGTTAGTTTGTAATGAGAAAGAAACAAGTCCCACTTTTTTGTCATGTGAAGACAAATTCAAGACTTCCATTGGGATATAGTTATGCCACCTAGGATAAGATATATATTATCTCATCTTTTCCATTGGGTATTATTCTTAGTGTACCTGATGTACCAAGTACTATGGACCATGGATAACAACAAACCGAGAAGATAGTTTCAAAGGAACCTTTAGTGTGCACCCTCCCATTTGGTCTGTCACGTTCTTTCAAAAGGGACATGTGAATTTCCCAGTTGCAAGGTGTACTACTTTCAAAGAAGGAAAAAGTGATTATTTGTTCTTTCTTTCTCATTTGTCAAAAAAAGGCAGGAAACAAGTGGTATGAACCTCTTTAAAACCCTGTAAACCGTACAAGAGGATGTTTAAATAGTGAGACAGATTCTATAAATATGGCTCACAGAGATACATATCAAATCAAGTGATTTACTATTCTGAAATTCTTGTGATTTACACCTGAATCATCCTCACTATTCGATAATATAACACATAATAACTTAAGTGTCATTTGTCCATCTTTTTCTTCATCCATTCAAATTGCATCGCTTTTTGCTTTTGTTTCCACAATCCATATCCTCCATCCCTTTCTATCTTTGTTTTTAGATGATTGTTCCGAGATTTCTGATGTAAAATATCAATCATTTGGAAATTCTCTATTCCCCATCAGTTGTCTAATCAAGACCTCCACATTTTATCCTTCTGATGCTCACATACTGAAACATTAAAAGTTCAACTTTCGTATCCTTCGATATATATCAAGTGTGCCTGCATGGTTTGGGTCTAAGCAGAGAGCAGCCTGACAGTCTTGTAGAGCAGATGATAGGTCCCCCATTGACTCATAAAATGCTGCTCGTAGGTGAAGCATTTGCATGTCAGGCTTGAATTTTATGGCCTTGCTGAGTTCTTCTACTGCTTCAGTTTCCTTTTGCTCATCCATCATCACTGGTCATACATGTGAGAGGTTTGAAAAATACGAGGTTGGAAAATGGTAGAAATGGAAGAAACTGAATTTACTTTGAGAAAATGATTTCTGTTTCAATTTCTGTTTTCACTTTTAATAAATAGATTTTGAAATACAAAAGCAAGGACAGTAGATAAATTGTCCTTTAGGAATTCAGATTCTATAAACTTGTTAATTTATCCAAACTTCTTAAGTAATAATCTAAATACAGATAATTAAATTGAATGTGGTTAATTAGTAGACTCAAATTACAGTTAGGAGAGTGAGCAATAAGAGAAAGTACCTGCTGCTCTATATCTATATGGATAGGTTCTTAAAGGATCGAGTTGAGTTGCAACATCAAGATCAACCTTTGCCATCTCACGGTCACAGTATTCTGATCTTTTCTCATATGCTGAGGCATTGCTCTCTGCCTTCTCAATTAGCCTGGTCATCTCATCATATGCAGCTTTTCTTTGATTTTTCTGATGATAAACGCGTGCTAGACCTTGATGGGCTCTTGTGTGCCTAATTGCAAGTGCACTCTTGTAGCATTCTTTTGCAAGCTCAAGCTTACCACAATCCACATAAATACTCCCCAAGTTATTCAATGCCTGCAAAATATTGCACAAGATAATCAAATAACTGCACAACACTCACTTCACTTGCAATAGACATAGTGTTAGTATAAGAGATCACTGACTTGTCCTTTGCGAAGACCGTCTGAAGGACATTTAAGTGCTTCTTTTAGAAGCTGAATAACGTAGGAAGAAGATGCAGGATCCAGAGTTGCATCTGCCAACACATATGCTTTTAGAAAAAAAGCTTCAAATGATCTCTGAATTGCAATGGATCTGTCAGCCCTCGCCAAAGCTTCTTCGCGATAGCCAGTGTCATACAAGATCCATCCTTCATAAATTAGCCTCTCTTGCATTGAGCTAGAGTGGTTTCTAGCCATCCGCAAGCTGCACATTGCAGCCTTTTGACAGTTTAATCTGTGAATTTCATACATGTGAGGATTTCTCTTGACATTACAAAATATAACTAATTTGACTACTGAAAAATAGCTACATTGTAACAAAATTATGGACATTTCACAGTGTAATAAGCTAGTCAAATTGAAACATTCAGATCGGACTCTAGTCCTAAGGATAACGTGACAATAAACACACAGAATTGAAAGTCATAGAGATATTTGTAGTTCAGTTATAGATATACTAACCTCAATAGGAGTAGAGACTGACGAAACTCTAGAAGGCTCTTTCCAGGCTCATTCTCTAGCATCTGATGTATAATAGCCAAAGAACCAATATCATCTACACAAGACCATTGCTGGTATAACTGCATCCAGCAATCAGCCTGACTCTTCTGCTGAACTCCACGGTTTAGAAGTTGGAGCAAGTATTCCCCTTTGATCTTCCCATGTGAAGTTATGTAATTCGGTTCAATGGTTAGCATTGCCCGAATATCTCTCATTGCACTGCCATAATCCTCAAGTGCAACATTCAACCACGCTCTCAATTCTAGGCAATCAGGGGAGAGTTTAAATCCAATAAACTTATCTAGCTCTGTAATCCCTTCCTTTATCTGCTTCTCCTCCACCTTTGCTAGTGCTCTATATTTATATGGAAATGAAAGGGAGGGATCCAATTCTGTTGCAACATCTAAATCAAAACTCTTCTCCTTTCCCATATTGTATAGTGCACGCTCCTGATACATCCACCCAGCTGGTTTATACTCAAATATGAGAGAACTAATTAACTTATAGGCTGAATATGGTTGGCCCTGCTTGTACTTAGTTCTGGCCACCCCAGCCAATGAATAAACATGACCCTCCTGAACTGCTACCTCAAAACAGTGCTGAGCCTCTTTGTATTCTTTCCTTTCAAGCAATACACACCCCAATTGGTGAAATGCTAGGGCTGTCTGCCATCTTTCTGTAGCACACTCTCCCATTCTCTCCAGCAACATCACTGTTGTTTTAGACACCATGCTTTCCTCCATTGCCACCGGGCTCAGGAAGTAGTACAATAAGAAAGAGGCACACCCCACATTGGCTAACCTTTCCTGTGCCTCAGAGCTGCAAAGTATTTTTGCCACCTTTGGATTATACAGAGAATTTGGAAGCTCCCTGAGAAACACTTGTAAGCAAGCCACTACAAGAAGGGTGGCTCTCTCTTCCAATCCATACTCAATAAGCACCAATGCATCTTCAACATTCACAACAATTGAAGCCAAATGGGCTTCACAGGCAGCACTCATCTCCTCACAACAAAATCTATTGGCAAAGGACAGAAGCTCCAAAACTGTCATTGGGCAGAAGAGGTCCAATCTTTTGATCCTGCTGTAAAACTCCACCGCCCTCATTCCCTTTGGACATATCCCATTTCCCGAGAAATCAATCTTGCTCATTTTGGACTCAGCAAAGCCACCATAGAGCATAGCATTAAAAGGGTCTGAAAGAGCAGCTATCCTGCACCTGACACAACTGATTTCTTCACTCCCAACACAAAACAGAACATCACTTTCCTCATCTGACTCACACACACTCTCAGTACAGGTTTCCTGATTTAGCTCTTGTTGACACTGGCAGTGATCATTAACTGAACAAGGACGAAATCCGGATTCCAAATTCTTCTTTGGACACTCAAGAACATAACCACCACAATCCATTGAACACAGACCAACAAGCTCATCATCCCTCCTCTCAAACCTCAACCATGCTGATAACACAACCTTGGAGAGCACATCCTCAGCATTTTGGCATGCTGTCCTGAGACATCTTCTAAGTATTTTCTGATCACCATGGCCGCGCAAGAGAGAGCACTGTTCCACACACATTACTGCTTTGGTGGACTGTGGACAAAACTCCATGCGCTGATAGAACTCTGATAAGGTCTCCACAAGATTTATGGGCTTAAAGTGAGGTTCTATGGATGGTTCAATGGTGTCGGTGGAAGGGAGGTGAAGAGGGACCAGGTTTGCAAATAATAAGGCTGAATTGTTGTTGGTGCTGGATTTGGTTTTTGACCATGATGGTATTATGCTTCGGTTCCTGTTAAAGTTGTTGTGAGGTTTGGTTTTGCTGCTATTACCACATATTGGTTCCGAGCCTTTGTTGCTATTGCCGCCGTTTGTTTCTGATGAAGTAGAACTGAGAGCATGAACTTGAATGCTCTTGAAACGTTCGGTGATCTTGAGCCCACGCATCTCTGATGAATTGTATGTACTTTGGTTTCAACGCCCTTAGCTCAAGTTCTGAGCTTTGAATAAACACAAACATTGGGTGCGATCCTTTAAGTAAAGAAACTTCATTTTGCTATTTTGTAATTTTTTCTTGCAGGCCTGGAGCAACATAGCTAAAAAGGGAGAGGTGAGTTTGTAGGTTACAGGGGCCACAGAGTTTTAGTCTGCAAGAAGAAAGGGAATGGTATTTGTTGATGGTAGATGGGTGATGATGAAGAGCAATGGCCTAAACTGAATTAGCGATCTCCTTTTTTTCTAAAAAGGATTGGAATTTTCCAGCTTTGGATAATGTATGTTTTTAGAATCAGAATAGGACTCAATACACACTGAATGAATGACAAGGTTGGTGTCTTTGTGGTGTAAATAAACAAAGTTAGCAACTAGTAGTTCAATTTCTAGGTGTGATCAGGTGAAGCTGCTATGCTCAAACCAGTGTCATTAACTGACTCCACTTGTGACTTCACACACAAAAAGAGACACAGAGAGAGAGAGAGAATCACATAGTTACAGATCCTTGAGAAGAACCACTCCAATTTGGGACACCAGCATGCTAATCTGGTCAACTGGTTCCATGATCATTTTTCCTTTTCTTTTCTTTTTGTTGTATTAAAAAAGTAGGACACAGAGTCACAGGTTATTTATTTATTCCACCATCAAAGTGAATCCTACCTTAATGATGAACAGATTTCTTCTTTATTACCTACGCACCTTTACCTTAATTTATCATTATTATTCAAATATTCGGATTGAGATGGAATTGCATGCCAAGCAAAGTGCATAATAAGGTGGAGTGAGTTGTGTAACCAATCCAATTATTATTTTTATGTTAGGTGGTCTTATCAACACCAAACATGCATTCACTCTTTAAAATACCCCTCTCCCCTCCTCAAAAGATAATTGTATAATAACAGAAAAAGCACTCAAATTTCACATTTTCCTTTAAATAACTACCCTTTCTCTGATCTAATCACCATAATCACTATGAGTTATCTTGTTTATATTGGTTGAATGTCCAATTCATGTGTGGTTCTTTATTTGTTTTCCCTTGAGAAAGATATAAGGTGATTTATTGTATATTATTTGTACAACATATGATCCAATTAAAATGCATAACATATAATATTATGTGTTGGAAATAATTGAAAAGGTCCACTACATCTCCACGGCACATGAATTTGGAGGATATGATTGGCCACGTCTTAATAAATTAAGAGGTAAAAAAACATCAAATCTGAATACATAAGCCACTGGTGCTACTCTTGGGGCACCTAATTATTGATGGGTCAGGAAGATGGTAGATTTAAGCCTTTGGAAAATATTATTTAACTTTCAACCATTAAGTATGAGGGTTCTTTGGCATAGAGATTCTAGCAATAATTGGATGTATGTATATATATGATGCATGTACAAAAGAATAATATCTGCATGTCAACACAAGTAGGAGTATATTTACTCATTTCAAGGGAACAAAATGACAAGAAAAACTATCACACACCACTAGAATCACCATGTGACACAACTGAAGCATGTTCTTCTCCAGTGTTGCCCCCACAAGGATAACTTAAAAGCAAATTGTGGAAAATGACTCAATTGGCTTTCATAAAAAGTTGTAGTAAAAAAACTCTGAATATCTATCTCACACTCCCACATGCATTGTATTGAATGATTCTTGAGCACAGTTAAGCCTCTGTATAAAAAAACCTTAATTAAGTAAAAGCAAAAATAATCAAATATCACTGTTATACCTCAGACATTTTACTTATCATTCTGTTAGAAACCATGTCATTCTATCTTATCACAATTACAGAAAACAGTTCATATTTATAAAATTAAAAAAAAAATGAAGTGAATCTCTTTCCATAAGAAACAATTCCTCAAAATCTATGCAAATCTGGATAGTTGCTAATTCCTGTGTGGCACAGAACTCAAGTCTTTTTGTTTGCAGCACCTCTTGGTCAATGCTTTTTGAGAGTATCTTATAGCTTTTGACACAACTTGGAAAATTCATGGTTATGTGTGTTCAGATTACAAAAATAAGAGTTAAAAGAAAAGAGGCTAAGCATGCATCTAGTATTAACTTACATTAACATTTTACTATAAAGCAAAACTGGAGAAAATTTTATCATTCTTTTCTCTGTGTAACTAATCTCATTTTAATAGAGGAGAGTCCATAATGATTTTTTTTGTAAGCTTCTTTTGTTCTAAGTGGAGAGATTAAGAATATTTACAGATGAGTAAACATGTGCAGAAAAAAGTATTTTCATCACTCACCCAACTTTTCTTACATTTTATTTCCATCTTAATTTTCTTTTCATGTAATTATTTTTCATCATTCATTGTATTTTTAGAAGAAAAAACTATTTTTCAAAGTTAGATGTTGCTGAAGCTTGCATCTGCATAGGTGAGCTGACTGACATAGTCTGCAGAGACAGGAACAGTAGATGCCAAATTTAAGGATCGGTGAATAAGTAATAAATAGCCACTAACAAATTAGCATCACTATATATTTCTTTGTCTTGTGTTGTTTTGCCAAGAAACTGAACACGTAGTACATGATCACGTGATGATAAAGAAGTGCACTCATGATGTCAATCTGATTATAGTTGCAGTTTCTTGGTTTGAGCATGAATGGACTTTCAATTCATTAATTTCATCACACCTTTGATGTGTCAGTCTTTGCTTCTCAGTACTAATGCCATGATCGGGTATTTCTTCTTTATTGGGGTGAAAGTTTAGTGCAAAACAAATTTTATTTGCGGTTAAACATAATCTTATCTTTCTGTATTTTTTTTTACTATTTGTTTTGAATTCAAATACGAGAGATAACATCGTTATGATAAATTATTAATTATTGTCTGTTTTAAAGATAATATTTTGTCACAATTTTGTCAAAAAATCTTAAAAAGTCTTAAAAAGTTTTGATAGATTGAAAGAGAAAAAATATATAAACTGTCACTTATCTCGACTTTTAAACGATATAAAATTATATTAGCATTAGTAACACAAATCATTAAAAGTTATAAAATGTTTATGTAAAAATACATAAATAAAAATATATTATAGTAGTGTTTAATATAAAGAAAAGAGATATGCTAGAAAAGTAAGACTAAAAAGAAAAACAAAGAACTTCTTAGTTTACACACTTTAAAAATGAAAATAGTAAATATAACAATTTATTATAAAATAGATATAATTCTTATTAGCTTAAAACCCTTAAAAGAGATACTCCCCCACAAAGTATTAACTCGTGAACTTTCATTTTTGTATTTCTTTGAGAAGAAATATAAAAATTGTGGTCCCACACTTTTTTTTATGTATCTTTTGTTTTTCATTTTCATTCAACTAAATAATACTTTTTATTTCATTTTTCATTGGGTTCATCTCTTTTTCCTGTTTTTCTTTGCTATTTCGCCTTTGCAGCAAAGATATTCAGAAGTAGATTTATGATTGATGATCATAAAATTTGAGAATAAAAGAAGAATATTAATATAATTGGTTATGTATATATTTTCAGGAGAAGTACTTGGTACTTCAACTATATTCTTGCCTTTGAATATAAATTTTGATTGTACATATTATTACTCAAACTTCAATTTCAATTAAACTACATTTATTTATAACATTAAAGAAAGTAAATATGAAGATTGCAAGTGGAATAAGAAAAAGAAAGTAGTAATGGAAGTAGTGTGATTGAAATAATTGAAGTGGAGTGGTAAGGTAGAAATGAATGTGAAGTAAATGCAAGAAAGTGAGGTGTGGAATCAATAGTAGAATACAGTTGAGTTAACAGGACTTTGCACCAAATTAAAAAATTGTCTACTTCAATGCTTTTATTAAAAAGTTTGTTTTTCTTCTTCCTTCATAAAACAAAGTACAATTTGATGGAGCAACACATTTTTTCAAAAGCATAAATAGACAAGCAATGATAGTAGCACGAGAAAAAAGGTCACATGTCACATAATAAAATAACATAAATTTTTGTTGTAGCACCACCTATTTTCTCATTATGATTTATATTTCTTTCGATTTTTGTGTTTCTTTTTAGTTCATAATGTTATGATGTGCCATCAAAAATGCAATATTTAATTTGTTTAACTTTCAAATTGTGTAATTTAAATTATTGTTATTATTTATTTATAATCTTCTCTATAAAATCACATTAAAAAATATTTATAATATTTTTCATAGTGTAGTGGGAAAAAAAATATAAAGTCAAAAAAATTGCCTAATTAAGGAGGTGCCTCTTAGTCCCCAAAGTCCAATGGAGAAAAAAAAATATACACATCCATTATTTCTTGGTCACTTCTTATTTCTTTTTTAATAAACTTTTGTCATTGTGTTTTTTACATCCGAAAATTTTATTCTAAAATAAATAAAACGGTGACTTAAGAAATTAATGAAATTAAAGAAGGAACTCCCACCACATACATATGAGCTTTTTCTTCCTGCACCCCTTAATTTCTACGTACACGCCCGTATTTTTGAAATACCCTAATTTTTGCAAAAGCCATATTTATGACCTGGTAACCAGAGCCCAAAATCTATTCCACTTACATACTTGGGCTGTTATTCTCACAAATAACCTTTTTTCGGCTTCTTCTTCCTGCACCCCCACGTTTTTCTTCCTATACCCCACAATTTTAAATATCCCAAAATTAACGTTGACCCATAATTTAAAAAGGGGCACGGTGCTGGACTTCAATTGTTATTGTTCATCTTCATCATTGAATATCAACTACTGTGGAGGATCTTTGTAATTGTTTGGAGCAAGGTGGAGGAGTACGCAACGTTGCCGAATTATTGTTTGGGTTGTAGAGGTAAGAGTTAAGTTTTTTTTTGAGAACATGGTGGTTATGGATGGGGTTATCGGATATCGGTATCTAGTAATGTATTCCAGATTCATGAATTCAGAATTGATTAAATTGTGTTTTCCGGATGAGGGGGTGTTCTAGAAGTTAAAATCATAAATTGTTGTTTTCCGGATTGCTGAATCTAGAAGCCTGAATTGTATTACGGATTGGTAGATCCGGAAGTCTAAATTGCATTATGGATTTCTGAATCTGGAATTGTTTTTTTGTGTTATAGATTCCTGAATCCGGAATGGTCTTTTTTAATTATGGATTGTTGGATCCGGATTTTTACCAGAAGCATAAATTTGGGATTTTACCGTATTTTGTGATGCGAAATTCTACCGGATTCTATAATCTTGAATGTGGAAAAGCACTTACAAAAACAAAAATCCATACAAAAAATGGATGTTTAGATCTGAAAACAAAAAAAAATTATTTACATTTGTGAAGAGCACTCTAAATCACGAAAAACAAATGTGTGAGATTGAAAGAAGAATGGTTTAGAGGTACCACTAGTGGAAGATGAAGAAACACATTGGTGGCAGGATTCACGTTGCGCAAGAACACCACTCACCGTCTTCTTTAGGATTCTTTTAGGTTAGGAATATTTTTAGAATTTTAAAAACTAATAAGGACAATTTAATCTTTGCATAAGAGTGTGGGGTGCAGGAAGTAAAATATGGGGGTGCAGGAAGTAAACCGTTGGGGTGCAGGAAGAAACTGCCCCTTTTTTTTCCCTCTGTTTAAGATATCCTCAAAACATATTTCAATTATGCATCTTTAACAAAATTTTGTGGAGATACTCCGCAAAAACATATTTTCCTTATATATGTTTTTTTTATCGGCAAGATTTCCTTATATATATGTTAACAATGTATTTTTTTTTAAATACAAAAAAAATACATTTTTCTATGAATATTATGGTTATACATATGGAGTATATAGTTTTGCTATGTATTTCAAAAGAGAAGTGAGAATAGACAAAACTGTGGTGAAAATAACATACCCATGCTAGCAAAGCTCAAGACATATTATTAGACAAAGATACTAGACATATATTATTAGCACCTCCATATCATCAACTGTTAAAAGCATTTTTAACTTTTTAAAAAATGTTAAATAACCTTAAATAAAATATAATATCATTTTTTTAAAATAATCTTAGTTGTCCCTCGCATTTCATACCTTTTCCAACCGCAACACTTTCATTTTTCTTTAGCGGCAGCATCATTCTTCTTTAGCGGTAATGTTTGAGATAACAGTTTCATCACTTGAGTGTGTAAGATGGTTGACGAGAAAATCCGTTGTATTCGACTTTCTTCAATGCGAAGATTTTTTTTTTTAATTTTGTACTCTATTTTTGCACCTCACTGAGTTTTTGTTTTGTTTTGTAGCTTTCAAAAAAATAAGCGAACAAAACACAACCAACACTAGTGAAAATACCATAAAACTTATCTCAATCAATAACGTTCACCACCGACCATCACAAGCATCTACCACCACTTGAAAAAAAAATATATCACACTTCTCATCTTACTCAAAAAAAAAAGTACTGCTAAAACTAAAAAAAATATATATAGAGAGAGATGCAGAAAAAAAACAATGGATACGCAGGAAGAATTTGTTATTGTGTGTCTAACTAACAACCCAAAGCCTATTATTACACAAAGATACATAATGTGTCAAAGGACAATTGCTTCCAGCACCCAACAAATTTAGACATTCACCCAATTAATGAGATAAAATGACCAAAATGTTTTAATTACTGAGGTGAAATTATCAAAATGCCATTCTTTAGTTTCCTGGAATAATTTTTCAGGATATATTCTTGGATTCTGTTTACCAGAATTTCTTTTTCATAATTATTTTTGTGTATTCTGGGAT
>Ga0123341_1003065_pt1 | contig 14148 bp, 9 predicted proteins | sample Turbeapinknodule_FD_89959 | JGI IMG/M metagenome (GOLD analysis project Ga0123341, IMG submission 89959) | Root nodule microbial communities of legume samples collected from Mexico - Turtle bean Mexico pink nodule | ecosystem: Host-associated > Plants > Roots > Nodule | place: Mexico: Nepantla... | reverse complement strand
TTTTTTTTTCAAAATTAAAACTTTCTAAATTTTTAATTTAAAATAAATAATTATTATATTTATTATATTTTAGTATTATTAAGGATAAAATTGGAAACGAGAGAAAGCCTAAAGAAAAATGAAAGAAGAAAATCCCTTATATATGGTTATAGATATAGAAGTCTTCCTTTTTTTACAATCTCTCATTGTCATAAATTAAGAGGTTTTCTTCTTCTTTTTCTTTTCATTATATCATTTATATTTATTCCCTCCTTTTCGTCTTAAAAAACAATTCTATATTGTGGAAAGTAAATAAAGGTTTAGAATAAAAATTGATTAACACTAACCTAAGTGTGAAATATGAAAAACATAACTTAGACCCATTATTAATATATTATATCATTTTTTTAATATGTTAGAAAATGAAAATGACCTATGATATGACAAATTTACGAATAACGTACGTTACATGAGATTTAATGTACAGGTTTAAACGGTAAATCATTCAATCTAAAAATTTGCTGAATTTATTAAGAAAATGTGAATATCAAATGAGATTTTAGTGATATGATATAGACAATGAAAGCTTGGTATAAAAATCATGTGTTAATTAATTAGTTGTAAGAACCCTAATCCACGAAAAACCCTTTTATTATTTCAATTTTTGGCACTTGTGTTTCCGAGTTTCCCTTTTCGGGAATTACGTTATACCAAATCACTCGTCACAGCATAAATTTTGTATCCTAGCATTGAATGCACAATTACATGCCACTCCTTCTATCTTTTTCTCTCACTCTCTTTCTCTCTCACTCTCACTCTCTTTCTCTCTCACACCAATACCAATAGATCACCAATGCCGCTACACAGTCTCAGATAAAACTGCAAATTCTTGTGTGAGTGAGAATCATGAGCGGAGAAGAGAGCAAGGGTTCTGCTTTTCTGGGAACCAACACCCCTTATTCAGGTTACTTTTCGCTCATCACTTTCTCTCTCCTGGTGTTTCACTATCTGGGGTTTTACGTTTTTTAGTATGTAAAAAAAAACCATGAACTTTAACGTTTTTTTACTTTGTTTTCTGTTGTATTTCCATTAAATAAATCGTGGGTGTTCTTCAGTTCACAATGTAGGTTATAAAAGTTTCATTTTTGGTCATTTGCATTATTGCTTTGGTGGTTTGTGTAGCTGGGTGTTTTTACAAACCTGTTTTCGTCCAACAACTGTTGGAAAAATGGGAAATTTGTGAAGGTAAATGGTTTTTCTTTGAAGCCACACTTGGCTAGTTATATAAAAATTAAATTTTTTTTCTACTTTCCTCATTATTTTTAATGTTTTCCCTAAAAGCAGTTCTGGGTTATGTGGATAAATCCCTTAAATCCCGTAGGTGGTTGTACAAGTGTATCATACAGATTTTCTCCCTAGGTTGAGACATCTCTATTCATTTTGTATATATGCATGTCCCAGGTTGTGCCTCTAGTGAATCTCTCTGATCACGGATTACCAATTTCTCCACTGAATAGTTCGGTTGCTAGCTCCAAGTTTTACTGATATTATCTGACGATTTTGTAACTTTAATTTCAATCGTTGAATTGTTAATGCAGTTGATAGTTGTCCTGAGTCGTTTCAATCTTTTATCTTCGACAAGCTTTTCTTTTTATCAAAGGTAGACCATAGAAATATGGTTAATTGATTTGTGACTGTTGTTATTCCAAAGGCAAAATGTTGTTCGTTTTTATGCCTGCCACTTGTGTTGGCGCCCCGCCCATTACATTGACAAATTAGGAATGGGAAATGGAAGCGTGTTTAGCTGGGTGTGCTGTCCAATTCATAATAATGATAATAATAATAATGCAGCTGGAATTGAAGTGTACGAACTGTATTAGAGGTTAATGCAGATGAGAATTCAGTTTTTTAATATTCAGGATGCATGTTGATGGATCAATTACTAGCAGGTTGTTGTTATTGTTGCATTATTTTGAGTTAATGTTTGGTTTGTAAAACTATATGTTAAACACACTATAATGGTTTATTTCTCTTCTGGCTTGCACCTTCTGCATATATTATTGTAGTCTTTTCTTTTTGTAAACGTATTAGATATTTTTGGCAGGTGATAAATATAGTGTTTAATTCACAAGAGGACAGTCATGCATATTGCAAATTTGTTAAATATATTTCCATACAAAATCGTGTTGAACTTCATTTATCGGCAGAACTTTAGACACATAATGAAGTTCAAGCTAACAATGTTGTATTTCTCCACAGGTTTTCTTCTTGACCCTGCAAAATGGGGTGTGCTGAGTTTGCCTGAAAAACAAAGACTAGTCCATGAGATTGCTCGACAGTCAAAAGATGCCTCTAATTTGCTTCAGACATTTACACGCAGGGAACTTCTAGAAATAATCTGTGCTGAATTAGGCAAAGAGAGGAAGTACACAGGCTATACCAAGAGTCAAATGATAGAACATCTTCTGAAGATAATTTCTAAGAACTCTAACTTGCATGTCATCGGAAATATGCCTGCTCCTACCAGAAGTTGCATTGGATCTAAAAGGAAAAAGAAACCTGCATCTGAGGATTTACAACAAGCTCCTCTAGAGAACATTAAAGAGGAAATAGTAAAAACCTTTTTGTGTCAAAATGTTGCATGCAAAGCTACATTGAATCCAGAAGATTCTTTTTGCAAGAGATGTTCTTGTTGCATATGTCATTGCTATGATGATAACAAGGATCCTAGTTTGTGGTTGACCTGCAGCTCCGATCTTCCCAATGAAGAGTCATGTGGAATGTCCTGTCATTTGCAATGTGCTTTGAGTAATCAAATGTCTGGCATTTTGAAGGGTAGTTGTGGTATTAAGTTAGATGGAGCCTTCTGTTGTGTTTCTTGTGGAAAAAGTAATGAACTGATGAAGTAAGTTGGTTATATACATTTGTTATACCCGTATTCAAAAGTACAATATGCATTAGATAATTACATGCATTCATTATTCGAATTTTTATCACTCACTCATAAACCCTATTAATAACTTGTCATCTGTTCACGTTATTGGGAAAACTGATTAACAAAAGAAGTGTTATCACAAAGTTTCATATTAGTTGTCTGCTGCAGTGTAAGGTGGCTCTTGTAAGATACAGTTTTGATTTTTTTTTAATGGATGTTTGGATTTTACAGGACATGGAGAAAGCAATTATTGGTTGCCAGAGAAGCGAGAAGAATGGATATACTGTCTTTGCGAATATCCCTGGCTCACAGAATTCTTGTAGGAACAGAAATGTACAAGGAACTGCAAAAGATTGTAGAATCTGCTCTCAAATTACTGGAGAATGAAGTGGGATCACTTGATCATGTATATGCGAGGATGACACGGGGAATTGTAAGCAGGCTTTCGTGTGGTGCTGAGGTTCAGAGATTGTGCTCTACTGCAATTGAATGTTTTGATTCAAATTTTTCTGACCTTCTCTCTGTTTGTGTGGAAAAGAAAGATGCACCAAGTAAGCTTTTTATTGTATTTTTAATGGTCATTTTATTGAAAATGCCAGGCAGAACCAGAATCTTGATTTTCATGATAAATAAAATACAGTAATCTTGAAATTTTGGTTCCAGAATAATATGACGACTCTCTCAATATGTGGAGGAATAAAGGGAAGAACTAAATAATTTTACATTTTCAGTTTCTCTTCAATATGGAGAGTTCAGTGGTTTACACATTGGCAAGTCTCATTCCATGGTAGACAATGATTGAGATGAATGAGAATATGAAGTTGCATTTCTTCCATATGATTATATGTATATGACAGCATGAGAGATGATAAAATAAATCAATTGAACCATTAAACAATGTTGTTTTGGTTGATGCTTATTTCCGTTTCACCTTATTTTTCTGTAGAAAAAAAGAGGATACTATGAAAAGAATACTCTCCGGAGTGATTATTATATAGTCTTGTTTTTCATATGGCCCATAAACATTCCTCTGCATGCATTTTATAGGCGGGAGTATCATCACCTGAAAGCAGCACTGGCTTTTTTTCCTGCATTAGTAAATTTTGCTTTAAGTTACCCACGCTGAATTGACTTTTCTTGTGACTTTATTGGGCAGCATGTTCAATTCGTTTTGAAGAGTGTCTTCCTACTTCAGTGGTTATCGTGCTCGAGTACAATGACAAACTTTTAAAGAACTTTCTAGGCTGCAGGCTTTGGCACCGAGTATCAACAACAGACTACCCTGAACAACCCACCTTCATTTTCTTGAGGCCTGAGAAAAGATTCAAGCTAGAAAACCTCCATCCTTCAACTGAGTACTTTTGCAAGGCTTCTCTGTTCAGCAGCACAGGGATTTTGGGTGCTGCAGAAGCTAAATGGGTGACCCAGTGTGAGCCCACCAATTCTGCAAAAGGTATAGCTTGTGGCGGAAATCGATTTCGATGGTCCCCGCAGAGATCCTCAGGTACAGGAGTGGAAATGTGTGCACAGGACCATATAACCACAGAGTCTGCCAATTCTGACATGAAGTTATCATCTCGACAACATCCTGGGAAACCCATCATTTTGAACATCAGGGGCAGGTTTGAAGAGTTCCTCTCCAAGCCTCAGTCGCTAGAGCCTTTTTCATATAAAAATCTTGCTGCAGTTTCACCTTCCACACCTTCTAAATCTTATGAAATGAGGCAAATTCCTGGTTTGAATTCTAGAAAGCGGTCGAAGGAAAATGACTACGAGTATTCTGTGAGGGTGGTGAAATGGTTGGAGCATCTAGGCCACATAGATGAAATCTTCAGAGTAAGATTTCTGACTTGGTTCAGCCTTAAGGCTACTCAACAGGAGAGAAGGGTGGTTAGTGCTTTTGTTGATGCATTGATTGACGACCCAGCAAGCTTAGCAGACCAGCTCATACACACTTTCAGTGATGAAATATGTTGCGAGCAAAAACCCTTGTGAGGATGTGTTCTACACTAAATACTTCTGAGCACTGAAAGATTGGAAAGAAAGTTTGTTATGCTTTGTGGGAGTTATAGGGACAGTCCATGGATGAGGTTTTTTCAAGTCTTCATTTCTTCTTCCTGCAGGAAGTAGTTTAAGGTCTTTATACCATTTAGTTTCCATTACGTACTACTGCTCACTGGACTCATTGTTGGATTATATCACATATCCCCACAAAAGCGCTCTACCTTAAATTTCTCCTCACTTTCTATTATTTATCTAACAATGGATATGACTTAGGGTGTGCTTGTTTTTCATTTAGTCACATTCTAACCAACTTTCTTACTTCCCAACACAAACCGTAAAAGGAACTTAGACGATGGATTGGTGTTTAGTTGGAAGCAACTACAGAAGAAATATTCTAAAAAGTAGTAAGATCGTCAATAGTGAAATTGAGTGCGGTTTTAAATTATTATAACAAAATTTATACTAAATATAAAAATACTGGGAAAACAACGAAAAATCCAAAATTAAAGCAACTCGTAAATGTCAAGGTTTACCTACACAATCCCTATTAATCTAAAGAAAAAAGACTTGTTAATGTAATAATAAGTAAAAAATTACGAAAATATGAGTAAAGGGAACATAAATTTGATAAGAAATTGGAGAGGTAAACCACTAAATCCAACAGAGTGGAACATTAAATTTTGACCAATACTGCATCCGTTAATAACGCTCCGCTATTTGGAAACCTTACTGCCCAAGCCATCTCGCCATGGCACACCTATTAACCTGTATGATTGTGTTTGATTATAATTAAAATTCATTTACGATAACATGAACTTGGAACTACAGTGTTTTTATTTTTGTTTGCTATTCTCCGAATTCGTTCACTCACAGTTAAGTCATTACAAATGATTTTGCTTTATTTTTTTTCCGATATTGAAGGGTGGAAAAAATTGTATTCCCATAAAAGATAACGTAAGAAATATTTTTTTCAACCACTTAAATTCTACTTTAACTCTTATTTTTCATTCTAATTATTTTAAATTTTATAAACATTCTTTAAAATGATAAAATATATGCTAACAATTTTTAAGAATACTCCCGAAAATAATATTCCTAATAATATCATTAAAAATATAATTTATAAGGATTTCAGCTTCTCTAAATATCAATACCTTGTAGTAGTAATACAAACAAGATTAACATGGGTAAAAAATTGTGAAAGACGCAAATGTGATGTTAGTGATGGTGAAAGTCTAATTTGAAAAACATTTCCATAATACCCTTAGCGGCCCATTAGATGCTCACTGCATCACAATATAGACAGGAATATAGCACTTGAGTAAAAGCATTTGATTGTAATTTCAACACGTATCAGCGCTCCACATGTGATTATAATTTTGCAGTTTCTACTTTCTAGCCAAATGATGCATGGATTTTTTTTATCTGCACCAGTACATTTTTAGATAGTACAAAATCAATTGGACGTCAACTGATCAAACCGTGCCATGTACCAAATACATCCCTAAAACTTTCTCACGTTTGTGTATTAGTACAAACAGTACCGCCAAATAGCTGACCTCCTTGACATTAATCTATGAAGTGACTTCAGATGATTTATTTAGTTTTTTCACTGGCTGGAAATTCATTTCTCTGTAACATCATGATGGGCCCTTCATGAATCAGCTGTCATCATACATTTTCTGCATCATTGGCAGCTTCATTGAATGCAGCAGCCAAGTACTCAGCAAGGCTTGGTTCAGAACTGGACTTGACAGAAGCAGCAGATGATCCCTCTCCTATTGTACTCTTTGATTTTGAAATCCAGGGTTTTACTTTCTCAGGTATATGTGAAGTATGTAAAGAACCAGTAATTGCCTCCCATATTTTAGGCTCTAAACGGTTCCACGGATCTTCAACCATGGAGCTCTTGTAAAATCGATTGGGACCAGGACCTGCGTTTTCATTGGACCAACGACCATGAAAATTTGGTCCTCGTCCACTACCCTGTTCTGAAACAGAGCTGCGAGGGTTGTGCCATACACCCCTGCCTCGCGCTTGACCAGGGCTAGGACTGTAACAAGGTCTAGGACTGCTCCTGTATCCAGGAGAAGGATTGGAACTGTAACTGGGCCTAGGACTGTTCCTGTATCCTGGAGAAGGATTGGGACCGTAACTGGGCCTAGGACTGTTCCTGTATCCTGGAGAAGGATTGGGACTGTAACTGGGCCTAGGACTGTCCCAATCTCCTGCGGAAGGATTCGGACTGTAACTGGGCCTAGGACTGTTCCAGTCTCCCGGAGAAGGATTCGGACTGTAACTGGGCCTAGGACTGTTCCTGTATCCTGGAGAAGTATTAATACTGTAACTGGGCTGGTGAGCTATACCCTGCTGTGCAGAGTTATATAATGGACCACCTGATGGTTCGAATCTAGGATTTGGATATCTACCACCACTTGGTGGATGGAATAGGAAGTTATCGTGAGCAGGACCTCTAGGTCCACTCAAATCCAGGTTTCTATATGCTGCTGCTGATACTTGAAAGGGAGGCAGAGTCATCTGTGGATTTGTTGATTCTGTTATATCAATCAATGAATAACAATTGTCATTGAGGAAAAGATAAGGTAAATCTAGATAGTAGAGTACACGAGAAATTCGAGGTAGTTAATACTAAAGAACATATAAAACTAACTAAAAAGCAATGCTGCATACCTTCAATCAACCATTATTAAATAAAAATGGACCAGAGAAACTTCTCATAGGTTAAAGAGTAGCATGAAGTTTTGGTCCTTGAAAGATTGGGACTGCGTCATTTGAATCATCCAAAAATATTTAAATTACCATATAAATTGGTACCTTTAAAAAATCCAAATTGGACTCCACCAAATCCTTTAGGCTACATTGATATTACATAATCTTCGGAAGACTAGATTTCCTACTTGATTGAGTCAAATTTCAAAACGGTGTAGATTGTTGTCAATTGATGCAAATAATCTTCTGAAAACTTTTTCAATGTAAAAAATCAACATTTGAAGGGTAAACAACATATCAGGCTACTTGCTAAATAGGTGTCAAAGGGGAAGGGTGTTGAGGGATTGTAAAGTCCTCATTTCATTATGCATGGACGTAGTATAAGTAATATTCACCATAAATCAGGCTTATTATCTTAGTGCTACATGAATCTACAAGACTGAGTGGATAGCTACTTATACAAATCAAATTAAAGGATACCAACGTCAGTTAAACAGTAACTGATAAACATATCAGTACCTGGATGTGGTGATGAATATTGTGCCATAAGAGAACCACCAACATTTGGAGGGAAACTATCTGGTGCAGCCTGGATACTGGTATTGTTCCTTTTGTTAGAAGAGAAGGCACTCATCGGATCTGTATAAAAGTCAAACCTTGGAGCAGCATATGATTTATCCCCTGATGGCATAGATAAAGGAGTTTCAATCAGGGGATTTGAGAGAGAACCGGGCATCGCAAAACCTTCCACACCACCAGAAACTTCAGCATGATCAGCTTGTGTGCGCATTACTCTCAGCCTTTTCTTCCTCTGCTCTGAATCCTCCATGTAACCTGAGAATCCAAAGGGTAATTACAGCCACAATATGAATAGGCAATAATAGCCGCCATAAAATTTGTCACAAACACAAACTAAAATCACTGCTCGAAACAGCAAAATCAATAAGCAAAACAAACAACTCAAAAAACTGTTAATTTTGTAGGTAAATAGTACCTTGTCATATCCCAAATTTTTATTTAAAGCACCCTTTACCTATTTCAGAAAATGCATCAGACAGCACTGGTCAAAATTTGAACCATTTCACTCCAAACACTGGATAGTAAATCACAACATAGATTAACAAACACATGCAAGACTACCTTCAAGAACTACAAATATTTCTGCAGTGGGAAATATCTTGTAAAGGAGAACAATCATTAAGCCAGTTAACTGCAAACTAATGAGTATGAAATTGCCAAAAGTCAAACTTTAATGAGCTAACAAACGTTGAGTCAAAACTCAAACTCAAACCAAATTCTGATAAGCCTGTTCACGGATCAGGTCCAGCATAAAAACTGAACCAAACTGCTTATTCTTGAAGAATAAAATCAAACTGAGTTCTTGATTCAGTAAATCATTTTTAATTCATAAAGTGGATCTTGTTCTATAAACCTGCTTAAAACCACTGAACCGGTTTTAGCATTGTGAACTGGTTCTGACTAGTTCCCAAACCACTTCAAAAATATATTTCTCCCAGTGTAAAAACAGTTCAAGAATCCCTTTTTTTTATGAACAGTTCAAGAATTGCTCTTTTGCCTATATCCACAGTTCAAAAGAACCTTTACCCAACATACAGAAGAATATTGTAAAAATAGTGTAATAATAATCAAACGGCCAAGGACAAGACTGCTGAACATGATGGTAAACTTTATTCTGCCTTCATTATTAATAACAAAGGTAACATGCGCACCATTCACATTATAAAACATTTATGCCAGGAAAAGATACCATAGTTATCAATCCTCAACAGTGAAGTAGAATGTTAGGCCCAAATCACTTTAGTGGGATGACCACTATTTTGAGGATGATAGATACAAGATAAGTAATTTATTGTATACATTATAAACGGAAAAATTAAAAAAGAGAACTTGTAAATGTAAGGGGTTGAAACCTATAAAAATAGGAATGTTGTATAGTTAAAAGAAGCAATCAAGACTGAAGAAGTGAGTAACAGAGCAACTAAAAAGAGAGTATGAAGAGTCAATCTAACAGGAAACGAAGTTCCTAACTTTTACAAACAGAACATTTTAAAGAAGTTGAATTTAGACTGTGTGCAAAATAAAAATATACTCAGTTGCAATATATTTATTCTCGATTATAAAAACAACTTATGAATCTTACTTTTGCAAATAACCAATGTTATCAAGACCATATTAAGCATAACTGGAGGTCTACCCGTCTCACACCATGCCATGAATCAACTCTTCCCAAAAGTTTGAGCATTTGGGAAAAGGAAAATGAATGGTTATACATAAGCACGGCAAAAGAGGGAAAATATTTACTAGTTCACTTTCGGTCTATGAGGCTCGGACATACCTCTTAAATGGCGTATCCGTGTCGGACACTCGTAAGACACTTGTAGGACACATATCCATGAAGTGTATAATTCAAAAAATATTTGTTAGATTTCTAACAATTCTAAAACGGTTATAACGCAATTTTAAAAAGGAGAAATAAAAATCTTTTTGAATCAGACATAAGAAACAACTTTCTACTACAAAAGAATACTGAACATAGTTCTACACAAATCTTTATTATCAATTTATATAATTCATAATTATAATATATATATATATAAGTGTGTCCCTATATCCTACATTTTATTAATTATACGTATCTCCGTGTTCATGTCCATGTCGTATCAATGTCCGTGTCAGTGTTTGTGCTACATAGCTTTCAATATAAAAGAGACTATGTACCTTTCAAAAGATTAATAGATAACATCCTGTAAAAATTGCAATAAGAACAACTAAATTAACAATCAATTGATCAAAATTACAATTGAAACTTCAATTCAAGTTCATTAGAACTAAAAATCACCTTGCTGGAACCTACAGAACTAGGTCACGCTGACTATGAGAAGAAGAGTCTTAATATCAGGTAAAATCAAATAGAGGGTAAAAGTAACAATAACTGCAACCTCAAACTGAATTTTATAGCAAGTAACTCCTTATATCCTATAGCAAGCATTTAACTCAAAATAGCACGTGATTTTTTGTTATTAGAAAAGTGATCCAACAGATCTAATACACCGATGAATATAGGAAGACAAGGTGCAAGAGCAAACACATAAAACATTTGAAGAGAAATGTAGCCAATCTTGCAGTCAAGCTCAAGCCTTACTCTATCACATTTCTCAATTTTGTATAGTTCTATAACCTTATACGTCTGTCTCTACCCACTCTCCAACTTCAAATAATCCCATCTAACAATCAATAGGACAAATTCATAATGTCATTCTTATTCGATAACATCAATTTATTCATTAACTATATTGATTCACACTCACCACTTAAATATTGTGTAGTCTATAATAAAGAATTTGCTATTACTCTGATGATTCTCCTCTACCAACTGGAGGCATCAATTTATCAATTTCCCATGTATCTCCCGCATCAACAACTTAGAATTAGCAACAATGTGTTTGCTTTTATAAACAATATCTCTACATAATTCATGTCTAGGAGTTGGCCTCACTGTTCTTAATTGAAAAAGGGGATTTCTTACAACATTACTACTATACAACTCTCTGGCTGGATGGACATGCTTCCACCAGAAATCATACAGTGCTATTTTCATTACATCCCAATACTCTGCATCACGATGTAACCTGAATAGACTACTACCATTAGGAGTCCAAACATAAAAATCCATCCAATCCCTTCCTAGAATCTCCATTAAACCCTGAGCTTGAGGGATATAATGAATTGGAATTCGAGACCAAGGGAAAGCTTTACTTATGTCCCCATCGAAATATGGACACTTTATCTCCAGTATTCCACGAGAAGGCAATCCATGCACTAGACTGTCAATTACACCATCTGGTGAAGCAGCAAGCCAGCTGTCTTCTGGGTGTGAATCATAGACTTGAAATTCAGGAAACAACACTGTATTTCCAGTTATCAGTTTGTATCTTTCAAGTGCTTCCTCCTCTTTGATATTGCTCCAACAGGTGGCAAGATTTCCAGAGAAAGGTTCAATAGCACCAATCTTCTCTAACCACAGCTGGACCCTTTGCCGACGCCAAAACCCAATAGCAGCAGCAAAAGTGCTAGCTGTCAATTTGTTTCTCCTAAGTGCTTGCCAGTTTTTAAACCAATGTTGAAGGCAGCTAGCTTGAAGGACTGAATAAGTTTCAACAGATGTGTATTTTAACATGCTACCAAGTGAGTGCAATTTTCTAAAAGGTTTTTTGAAGCTCAGGTATTGGTATTAGTTTCTCTAATAACCAACCAGCACAGAAGCGTTACTACTAAAGTTTCTCTTATTACTTAGACATGCAACAAGTGCATCCACATAACAGCAACTTTGGTGCCTGAAACATTGCAGCCAAACATGAGAGAATGAAGAAGCAATTTTACCATCATTAAAGAAGAGATAAACTGTCACTTGAACTTTAGATGTAAGCTAGGCAACAATGGAATAGGTAAATGGTATTTAAGAGAACAACAATGTATATGGAAATGGTAAGTTTTCTACAAACATTTAACACATATATGGTTTCATTCCCAGCTAGCAAAGAACCAGTAGTAGAAAGCTCAACCATTGAAACTTAAAATCAAAACAGCTTCCCACATTAAAGTTCAGAGGAATTCTAAAGTATGTGATGATTGTGGCATTTCATTAAACATAATGACACAGGGATTCACAAACCCACAGAAACAGAACAGACCTAAACCATAAAGAACATTGAAGAGGAGTTGATGTGAGAAAGAAGGAGGTGCAAGATAGGTTTTACCAAAAGTGATGAAGTTGACAGTGGATGTGATGTCTTGGATGAATTATGATGGTGATGGACACGGAGAAAGAGAGAACTGGGGAAACGTCCTAGTGTTAAATAACAGTCAGATAGATGACGTACAAATTAATTATTTGTTTTACTGTTGAGAGGTTTTTTTTTAATATTTTAGGTAGGAATAAATTTATTTGATTTCAAAACTAAATGGACTGCATTCTCACCTTAAGAAAAATTGAACCAATATTCAGCTACATACAACTAACAGAGATCAGAGTGGGAGTCTCTAAAAAAAAAACTAAATATTCCACTGTTACAGTTAGTCTGTATGAGAAAAATGGACCAACAGAAACAACGTAAACCGAATAGGTTTTCAAAAAGGCCATTAACTGGAGTTCAGGCCGGTAACAATTAGTGTGTTTGAACAACACACAAGAATTGATTCTACCTTACGAAATCATTGTGAAACCATGAAAAAGTAGAAGCAACTATTTGTTGCTTCACCTTGACCATGAAGAATCTATTCCAAAACAACACAAAATCGAGTGCAACCCAGTTTTAGTAAATAATATCCCCAACTAACTTCAATTACTCAGAGGAAAGCATTGAACTCCAATCTCTTAGACACAATCTCTTCAAACTAAAATGCTTGAAGTTTTAACATATTTTAAGTACGTGCAGAGGTAAACACTCAGCGAAAGAGCTGACAAAGAGTCAAATCAAACATCACACAATCAGCACAACAACGATGGAAAATTTCCAAAGAGAACAAACATCCCCTTCATGGGTATTTTTCTTCCTAACCTAAAATCACACAATTCAGAAAAACCATAAATGCGCGACAAAGATTTTGATGTAACAAAAAAACGTTTAAAAGCAAAACTCACAGTGATTCGGTCTTCGATCCTCAAATCCTTCAGCTGAAAGCTTGGGAGAAAGCCGAGAATAGAGTTATGAGAAAAGCGGGAAAAAGATTGAGATTAGGTTATGGCAAAATAAAAGAGTGTGAGAAAGAGAAACGTAGAATTACAATAGTAACCCTCTGAATCGCGTTAGAGATGAATTGAAACGCGATTCACTGACACGGTAGCGTCGATGAAGTTGAGGCCCACGTTATCATTTCCCATTAAAAATAACTAGTATTTAGACACTATAAATGTATATTTATATAATTAAAAATAATATTTCGAAGTATATAAATTATACTGTTACAATTAATTTTAATTGAAACTATTTTTTTAGACCACTTGTTCAATAAATTAAATTTAAAAGAAAATTAAGTAAACAATTTAATATATGAACTATGACGCAAAAGTATATCTTTTTGACAAAAATAATCACTTAGACAACTCACTTTTTAAGAATAAAATGGTCACTAAAAATATAAAATTTTGTATTTATAAAAAAATAAAAATATAAGACAAGTGCAAAAAATTTATTAGGTCTCAAAATATTTTGGTTCAAAAAAGATTTTAGAAAAAATCATATAATGAAATTATCAAGAAATCAAATTAAGTAAATTGCTGTAAACTTTATTATGTGTTTTCAATTTCTAAAAAAAATTAAGAAACTCTTTATTTATATAAACAGTGGTGAAAATTAATGATAGAAAAACTATAATGAAAAGTTACATAAGAGATTTAATATTAAGAGTTACATTAAATTTAGTTTTAAGTAAAATCTTATATTTAAAATTTGTTAATAAAAAAATAATATAAAAAAGAT
>Ga0123341_1003060_pt1 | contig 14157 bp, 6 predicted proteins | sample Turbeapinknodule_FD_89959 | JGI IMG/M metagenome (GOLD analysis project Ga0123341, IMG submission 89959) | Root nodule microbial communities of legume samples collected from Mexico - Turtle bean Mexico pink nodule | ecosystem: Host-associated > Plants > Roots > Nodule | place: Mexico: Nepantla... | reverse complement strand
TTTAAATTAAAAGTAATAAAGTGTGTTGGTCTGATTGAACGTTTTGAAAATGGGGGCTATTTTGCACTGTTCCAGTCCGCCCCCAAAAAAAAAAAAAAAAAAAAAAAAAAAAAGTTATTCCACCCGATCTTCGGAACCAAACCCTAGTAACGAATGATTTTCAAAGGTGATGTTCTGCTCCAAGACCTATCGTCTACGAGCACAACAAAAATAAATTTGACGAAATGCAAATTGCACCCATCCAAAAAACATTGCGACCTCCCCACCGGAGAATACCACAAAACTTGCTATAAATAAGACGACCCATGAAACAATTTATTTAGCACTCTATTGTGGCAGTGCAATTGCGAAACCCCAAAGCCTTAGCCGAAAATGGACAACAACTAAAAAAGCCGTAGCAAATCATAAAAACAAAACCAACAACATAAAAAACGTGTTTCCATAGACATAGACATAGTGACATGTTGTGGCTCCAAAATTGTTGGAAGAAAGAATGGGAAATTTGGTGATCCAGTTCCCTCTGCTAACAAGAATGAGTGGTATTGACCAAAAATGGTACACATGAAAGGCAAGCAGAGTGTGATGACGAAGCTCATGGCTAGGAAGAAGAAATTAAGCGCTCCTAACACGCAAAGCGCAAGTTAGCATCTGGCCCATCAAGTAAACTACATAACAACATATGAACACACTCAAGATAACGCCGCGACTTCTTCTCTCTCTTCTCTCTAGTGCTACTCTGCCACCCCCTTCCTTGTTCCTCTCTCTAAAAATTTCCTAAATTAAACACAACACCGTCCTATGTAACAATTTTTATTTGTCCAGTCCCACATAATACAAATTACATTGCAAATTGTCTAACAAAAAAAGTGTTTGCCTTCCTCTTCTCTTCTGAACTTCTCTCTCTCTCTCTCCCCCACTCAGAGATCCCTCTTTTCTTCTTCTTTGCTCATTCGATCTTCTCGATCAGCTTCTCCGACATTCTCGCACTCAATTTTTTCACTTTCTATTACCCTCCTCGCGTCTCTATCCGCGGAATTCGGCTTTCCTTCGCGCTTCACTGGTTGCTCTGTTTCTTGGAATTCAATTCGGGATTAGGGTTTATGGGGTGCCTCTCGCGTTTGGCCTTGCCACTGAAATTTTCCTTTCTGAGGTTCTAGAAGTTGGGATTTTGACATCGTTCGTGGCTTCAATTTAATGCGGGCGTCGTGATTTCTTCCCGCAGCGAGAGCCATGATTATCAAGCGGAACTTGAAATCCCAAATGCCGAATCTGAAACGGGTCAAACTCGGTGACTCGGTGGGCGAGGACGACGATTGTTCCTACGCTCGAAAGAAGAGAAAGACCAACGGTTACTACCCTCTGAACCTTCTTGGCGACGTGATTCCGGTGAGTCTTCACGGACTGTTAGGCGCCAGCGTGTCGGAGAAGGGGTTCTCTGCGACGTGGTGCACGCAGGTTTCGTGCAACGGAGTGGAATCGAACGCGAAAAACAACGTCGTTGTGGAAGCGAAGAAGAAGAGCGAGGTTCAGCGGCCACCTCTGGTTAGGACTTCGAGGGGGCGAGTTCAGGTTCTGCCTTCGCGGTTCAACGACTCTGTTATTGATAATTGGAGGAAAGAGAGCAAGAGTAGTAGCGGCTTGCGTGATGGTGATTACGATGATGAGTTTGAATGCAAGAAGGACAAGCTTGGCTTCAGGGCACCCAAGGTTTGCAGTAATCAGAAGAAGGGGAAAAACGAGGAGAAAACGGGTTCCAAGACTCGTAAGTACTCCGCATTGTGCAAGAGTTATGAGAGGAGCAAGTGTTCGAGTTTGCCTGGTGGTGGGGCATTGGCCTTGGGGCATGGTGGGATGGTGGTTGAAGAAGATGAGAGGGGAAGGTTTTTGGAGGTGGAAGGAATTGGTTTGATGGGTTTGAAGGAGAATAATGGGGAGCGGAGAAATGGGTTGTTTGGGCCAGAAGATTTTTATGCAGGTGATATAGTGTGGGCCAAAGCTGGGAGAAAGGAACCTTTTTGGCCTGCCATTGTTATTGATCCTACGACTCAGGCACCTGAGTTGGTTCTTAGGTCTTGTATAGCTGATGCAGCTTGTGTCATGTTTCTTGGGTACGCGGGGAATGAGAATCAAAGGGTATGTATTATGCAATGTGTAACTGCGTATGAATAACTATTTCCTGTATGGAGAAACTTGTTGAGTATTTATTGTGTTTTTGGTGATTTGGGCAGGACTATGCATGGGTGAAGGATGGGATGATTTTTCCATTTGTGGATTATGTGGACAGGTGTGGAGTTACTGTTGGTTATTTTTGTTTGCTTGTTTAAGTTAGCCACTTTTCTTTGTGGAAGGGCTTTTGGTTACTAGGCGTGATGTTTCTTGGTTTAGGTTTCAGGGGCAGTCTGAGTTGAGTTTCTATAACCCTTCTGACTTCCAAATGGCAATAGAGGAGGCATTTTTGGCGGAGAGGGGTTTCACAGAGAAGTTGATAGCAGATATAAATACAGCAGCTACTACCAATGGTTATGATGATTCTATTCTGAAAGCCTTTCAGGAGGTCACTCGTTCAAACCATTATGCAGGATATCGTTTTTTGAACCAGGTAAGTCAACTACAGGGCTTCTTCTTCTTTTTCCACCAATTTAGGAACTGCATGGCTGATTGGCTGTTAAACACATGCTGCATTCTATTTAGGACACTTGAGGAAAGCTAATGCCATCTCCATCCCTATAAGAATTAAGAAAGTTGGTTAATGTAGTTAAAAAAGCTTTAAATTGCTTAACAATTTGTATTCTTTTTTCAAATTTTCACCAAGATTATTCGTCTTATCATTTCACCCTTTCTACTTAATTGTCTTGAACTTAATTAATTAATGCACACTAGTCATTTTGTCTATCTTCACAATAGAGAGGAAGAGTTTATTTTAATTATTACTTGCAACATCATCTCCCTCCACTTTTCTTATCTCTATTTTAAGGTTTTTATGTAGAAAGATTCATAATCTTAATAAAATAGTATGAAGTTTTTTATTTTACCCTTTTTTTTTCATTTTTACAACACATTAGGTGGATAAATCAAATTAATTAAAAAACATAAATGTTAAGTAAGGGCATAATTGACAATGAGTAATTAATATTATCTTAAATAAATTTTGAAAATAATAGAAAATAGAAACAAAAGTTTTTGTATAATCTGGTAGTTAGGTGAGAAGGAATATTGTTTACAGCTGAGTACAGACATTGTAAAGTAATTAGGGGTGTTTTGATGAATAAAAATATAATTAATGCATGAAACAATTTTAAGAAGAACGTAAAAATAAAGTACAAGAAAAATTTCAAGAGTCTGTATATACAGGAATAGAGGTAATAAATGATAATATATCTCCCCATGTCCCATAGTAAGTGTCTACTAAGAAGAAAAGATAAGTCTTAAACTAATTACATTATCATTTTGGTTTTGCAATGTAATACGGAGTATCAATTACAGTACTTTTTTCAATTATACCACTAATAATGTTTTTTAGAATATTGTTGTGCTGCCACATTGATTTCCGTAAAACGGATTAATAATGAGGTTAATTTTGTGAAATTTCTACACTCTTTCATCTACAGTAATATTTATTTGCAGTTTTGGTCTGTGTAAAAAAACTTAGGATGACTCATTTGCACTCATTATGGGGGATACCGAGTACTTAGTTTGGCTCTGGAAATTGACTCTGGCACTGTTAGTTTTTTGTCATTTGTACGCCCAAAACTGACTTGGCATGCTTTTTCTGTAAGCTTTGATTGTGTAATTAGTACTCTGTATAAGTGACGAATTCTGCCAAGTTCAATGGTACATTGATTTGAATTCCATTGCAGGATTTATTTGATAAGAAAGAGACACGGCCCTGTGAAGCCTGTGGGTTGAGCCTTCCTTACAAGATGTTAAAGAAAACAAGGGATTCAAGGCCCGGTGGCCAATTCCTATGTAGAACATGTGCTAGGGTTTGTATATTTTCTATTTTCTTCCAACAGATTGTATTTAGGTCTGGAACAAAAACATCATAATTGAAGTTCTGGACTTGTTTAGCATTTTTTTCAGTCTTTTTAATCACCTTCTTCTGCAGTTAACAAAATCAAAGCATTATTGTGGCATATGCAAGAAGGTCTGGAATCATTCAGATAGTGGAAGTTGGGTAAATAGCTAAATCCTGTTAACTAATTAAGGTTACTCTTTTCTGCTCAAAAGACTATATTGCTTAGTATTAACCTTGTCCTTTACCTTTGCGAATATCCCCTCCAAATTAGGTGCGCTGTGATGGATGCAAAGTGTGGGTGCATGCAGAATGTGACAAAATTTCTAGCAACCTTTTCAAGGTTTACCCATTACTTGATATCTTGATATTGCCACTTGTCAGCATTTGAAGCTCATAGAGACATTTTGGTTTTTGCTGATTGGTTTATTCTCTTTTTTTTTCCGTAGAATCTTGAAGGCACCGATTATTACTGCCCTACTTGCAAAGCCAAGTTTGATTTTGAGTTATCTGATTCAGAAAAACCACATCCAAAAGTCAAGTAAGACTATACTTGTCCTCTTATTTATGTCCTCCAACCCTGGCTTTGTGACATAATCTTAACTACTTCATTTAAAGCTCTCATGAAGCCTATCCGTTGTTATTCAAGTTCATATACCAATTTAGAATATTTGTATTTGGTAAGAGGAGTGACACTTTTTTCTATTGGGTAAAATTTATGTGAGGCCCATTAAATCATTGCCTATTTAGTGGGACTGGAATGAAATTTCCCTATAAGGAGTGTCTCCAGGAAATTGTTGTAGCACTTCAGAAAAAAATGTTTTAGATTATTTGTATTGTATCGTTTCTAACTGTAGTGGATGCTCTGATGCAGGTGGAACAAAAACAACGGGCAGCTAGTGCTTCCAAATAGGGTCACTGTTCTCTGCAATGGTGTGGAAGGTGTATATTTTCCAAGCCTTCATTCGTAAGCACGAAGTCCTTCAGAAGAATTTGGCATTTTTTTATCTGTCCTCTGTTGTGACAATCATAGTTTTACTAATTTATTGATTTTTAAAACTTCTTTAATCATTTTTCACTAGTAATTAGTTATAATTAAAGGATGTTGTAAGTAGTAATATAGTATTGCCTCTTTCAAGCAATTAATACCTATCTGATATAAACTCATTTTGTGATTTTGCTTTAGAGGGAAAATGCAGCTTTAGTTTGCGAGTGAAATTGTTTTCTGCTAAAAAGGAATGACAGTGGTTGGAACTTATACGAATATTCTTGCTTATGTTCTTCTATTGTAGTTCTTTAAGAGTTGATACTCTTATAAAAAATTATGTCAAAGAATATTCTTATTTTCACTCATAACCCTTGGAAGAATTCCAACTTTTCATCCATTTGTACACTGATCAAATTTCCACCAACATTTGTGCTAGATAACAATACTAGATGTAGTTAGTTTTAGTCATGCTTAAGGCGCTAGCACAGCTTTTGTAAAATATAAAGTAGCTTTTCGTTCAAACATCTTATATTGACATTACAATGTTCCAAATTCACCACTGCCAATTTTGAATGTCTGTTGTTATTAATTCTAGATTGGAAAATGATTAATTTCTTCTCTTCATTTTTTTGGTTATGATGTGTGTTTGTCTCTTTCAGAGTTGTGTGCAAGTGTGGGTTTTGTGGGGCAGAAAAGCAAGCACTTAGTGAATGGGAACGACACACAGGTTCTAAATCAAGAAATTGGAGAACAAGCATTAGGGTAAAAGACTCCATGCTACCTCTGGAACAATGGGTTTGTATACGACTATTATTTAATTTTAATAATATTCCCTTGTCTCTTTGTGCTGAAAATATACTAATTAGTGGTCATTTTAGTCCATTAAGATTGTTCAAGTTTCAACCACCCTCTTTTATATATTTAATATACTTAGGGGCTTATTATATGTAAGTAGACCACGGTATTCTTGTTCCAATTATTACCAATGAAGTTTTTTCCATCTTATGAATTAGTTCTTATTTGATTTTGTATTCTTTAGTGTTAAAATGCTAATGAAGTAATAATGCTCTATAGAAATTGAGAATCTGAGAACACATAATATTGGTTTGTGTTTTTCTTGGGGAGGAGGGGAGGTGAAGGTCTTTGTTCTTAAAGACATAATGTGCGGAACTAATACAATGCTGTTTGACTTCTCAGATGCTGCAGTTGGCAGAATTTCATGCTATTGCTCAAGTTCCTGCCAAACCTAAGAAACCTTCTCTAAAAGAAAGAAAGCAGAAGTTGCTTACCTTCTTGCAAGGTGACCTTTTACTCATTCTGTTTGCATACAACTTTTCATTTTGATGAGTTTGCCATATGAAATTCTCATAGTGATAATTGTACTGCAAACTATTTCTTTAACAGAGAAGTATGAACCTGTTTATGCTAAGTGGACTACAGAACGCTGTGCTGTTTGTAGATGGGTTGAAGACTGGGACTATAACAAAATTATCATTTGCAACAGGTAATGTAACAGTTTCAGTTCTTCTTTTTTTCATTTGGTCAATATTCAACCCATGAAGTGATAGGGATTCAAGATGCTGCATCTATCTACAGATATTATAGCCAATAATGATTTAACTCAGATTTAATTTTCTCTGTATTATAAAATATCATAAAGCAAAAATATCAATATTCTCCTCACTTCATGATTTCAATTATATGTACAGCAGCTTAACATTCTGAGTAATCATTGTTACAGCCTTGTCATTGATGTATATAGGTCTGGCCTGCCAGTGAAACTATTTTTTCCATAAAACCAAACATCTTTTTCTTATGGTTGCTTAAATTGTGAAGCAAGAATTTTTCGTTACACTATGTCCACTATATGTATGCATGATGAATTCCATTGCGATTAAACACAAATAAATTATATATTTTGCAGATGTCAAATAGCTGTTCATCAAGAATGCTATGGAGCAAGAAATGTGCAAGATTTTACATCTTGGGTTTGTAAGGCTTGCGAAACGCCTCACATCAAGCGGGAGTGTTGTCTTTGTCCTGTAAAAGGTATGTCTTTGACAATGTTTCAAATGTCCTTCGTGATATTTGGAAGTGTCCTGCCTAATTTTTTTTAACCTCGTGTGTTCATATAAATCAACTTGGTCTTATCTAAGAATACCTTTTACCTTTTACCCTTTACCATGAGTTTACATTATCACCCATTGATGTAAGCTCTATTTTTGGAATTATGCAACTTGATTCTTTTAACCTATATACACCTGTCATCAATTTTACTTATCATGGCTGAGAATTGCCCCTCATTTGACTATTTAATTGTTTTGGCACAACATAAATATTTATGCAACCAGAAGCTCTGCCGATATGTTTTTATCTTTGTTTTGATGACAAGAATTTTATGCTCTTAAACTATTTTTGGACTTCCAGGTGGTGCTCTGAAGCCAACTGATGTTGATACATTATGGGTTCATGTAACTTGTGCTTGGTTTCGACCTGAAGTCTCTTTTGCTAGTGATGAGAAGATGGAGCCTGCTTTGGGTATTCTAAGTATTCCATCAAATTCTTTTGTGAAGGTGGGTATATGATAATATGATACAAAAACTTTCCCCTGATAATGTTAGTCATCAGTTGAAGTGGATTTATTCTTTTGCATATCCCACAAAGTGAAAATTTCTTCTCACCACTTTGAAAAACTGGAAGAGTGTCTATTTGATTTGACTATTTTATCATTGCGTGTGGTATAAAGAAAATGGTCTAGTCTTTGAGTTACTTTATATTTTATAATTTAGATATCTCTTGTTGAGAATGAACCTTGGCACAACTTTAAGGTTGCTTCAGTGTGACCTTGGAATCCTAGAAAGTCTATATTCGCTTGCAAAAGTAAGCCTATGTGTAACTAGCCTCCAAACTCCATTTGGTGGGAGCCTCTTGCATTGGGTTTCCTTTTGATGTCTCTTTGTCCTCTCTTACAAATGTACTCTAAAGTCTGCGTTACTTGCATTTTCAGATTTGTGTTATTTGCAAGCAAATTCATGGCTCGTGTACACAATGTTGCAAGTGTTCTACTTATTTCCATGCCATGTGTGCATCAAGGGCCGGTTATCGAATGGAGGTGAGAGTTCGCTCAATTGAATAGGCTTGCTTATCTTGTAATTTGAATCTTTCTTTTAATTTTAAGCAAGTTCAATACCAAATTTCAATTTACTTCCCTGTTTTAATTAAACCTATATGACTTAAGCTTTGAGCGTATGAGTTGATAACTCATTACCATTACTGACCAGTCTCCTTCTGAAAAAAAAACAGTCTCCTTCTTAGAACATGCATTTTCAGATTGGACTATACTAAGAATAAAAGACACCAATTTCATATTACAAGAAGAATTACAAGGATATATTATTGATTTGGTCCATTGGCATCAATTAATCCATGTAGCTGAACCATATCTAGTGAGATAAGACTTGATTGTTGTTATACTGTTAGACCTCAGAAGGAGGAGAGGACATGGAAAGTGTACATTAAGGATAAATGAAAACAGTTGGGGTTGTTACAACAGTTGCATGCTCAGTAATTGTGAAATAATTTTATCAGAGAACTCAGTTGGGAAGGGTCAATCCTTGTAAAGGAGAATTACCCTTGTTCATTTATTGTTCTGATAACAGAATCATTTACTATCTTCTCTTCTGTTTTTTTTTTTTTTAATTTTCTATTCTGCATTCTATTTAGATTGTTGGGTTATAGAGCCCTAACACATTCTGAGTGTTTAATCTGGGACACTTTTATTAAACTTCTCTCCATTAAATGCAGTTGCATTGTTTAGAGAAAAATGGCAGGCAGACAACAAAAATGGTCTCTTATTGTGCTTACCATAGGTATGTGATCCTCAATTATGACTAAGAAAGATTAATCATCCTCCTTTGCCCCTTGCCCCTTGCCACCATGTTCTTTGTAGGCTTTGCTATTCCACAACAATTGTCTTTTTTAATTACAAAGTATAGGGTTATCTGAAATCTTCTTATCTTAGTTTCAGCCTTTCATCTTAATCATGTCTATTTTTTTTGCAGGGCTCCCAATCCAGATACTGTTTTGATTATGCAAACCCCTCTCGGGGTCATTTCAACCAAAAGCCTTCTCCAAACTAAGAAAAAAACTGGTTCAAGGTTAATCTCGTCTAACAGAAGAAAGCAAGATGTCACTCCCATTGATAACGCCGAGCATGAGCCATTTTCTGCTGCTAGGTGCCGTATCTTTCAAAGAACAAACCATACAAAAAAGGTAGATTGGAGAAAATTGTAGTTCATGTTGTTGAATGTTTGTAAGATAGTACTTAAACATCAAACAGGGTCTCTAATATTTATTATATGTTAATTGTCATGTTTCTGTTTCTAGTGAAGGTGTTTTTGTGTTTAAACATTAAAGATATGTTTGCTTTTAATATACCAATATCGAATGTATTTTTCTGACAATTAATACTGCTTCACCAAAATGTACGGGGAGCTGGTGCTAGCATGGATGCAAAGTTGTATGTGGAGTGGAGCGTATTATGAAATATCATGGCTACTGCTTTTCTTGCGTTGATTTCATTCTTTCCATGTTCATCTTTTGGACTCAGTTATCTGCTGTTGCCTCTAAAATTTTCTTTGCAACTTTATAAAATAAAATACTCCGCTTCTAATTTTTATTTCTTCTTGTTATTAGAGAGCTGCGGATGAGGCTGTTTCTCATCAAGTGAGGGGTCACTATCACCATCCTTTAGATGCAATACAGAGTTTAAATACACCCAGAGTAATCCTTTTTACCTTTTGAAATTATATTGGAATTCTTTATGATAAGAGACTTTCTAACTCGTTCTTTTAACTCTAATTTAAGATTTGAACTGTCTCTCCCTCCTTTGTTTCCCTCACGTATTTTTCCTCACCTCTTCCATCAAACAGGTGGTGCTTGAACCCCAGGCATTTTCTTCATTCAGAGAACGCCTTTACTACTTGCAGGTTTTTCTCTTTCTAAGGTGGATTATTTGCTTCAGTAGTCAATTTTCTGACTGTTTTATGGGTACTCTTGTATGATTGCAGAGAACCGAAAATGAACGGGTTTGCTTTGGTAGATCGGGTATACATGGATGGGGCCTCTTTGCACGTAGAAATATTCAAGAAGGAGAAATGGTATGAATGTCATGCTCGAGTATGATAACATTACATAGAACCATAACCTGTTTGCTTGTGTTTATCAATCAACAATTATATTTTTTTTTTTAGTATTATGAAGAAGATCCATAAGGTCTTGGACTACTTTAGCACTTGGAAGTAGCAGAAGTGATATATTCTATTCTATTTTTTGCATGAAACTTTGAAGCACATAAACGGGTACCCTTTCGAAAACCATCATTACTACCTAATAGAGTTATAGAATTAAACCTCTGATTGTGGGACTAAACTCAACAATATGTAACAGAATTAGCCACTTTGTTAATGTGGCAAATGTCACTCAGTTTTACCAAAACTGAGGTTTTACTCTATTGCAACCAAGTCCTGTCCTGCAAAGAATACCCATTTCCAAAGCCGCTTTCTTTGGATTTGTCAACCAGTATTGACATGTAGTGAAGAATATAGTATCTTAGGCGCCTGTTTGATTGTAGGAAACATTCTATTTCATAAGTAAATAGAAAAGTTCCCCTTTGTTTTTTCTATTTTCATAAATTTGTACAAAATATGGTGGTAATGCTGACATTTTCGCAATTATTTTTAAAAAACGAGAAATGCAAACAGAAAGTGTTGGCTAATACTAACGAACCCTTTACAAGCTTTGGTTTTCTTGAGTATTTAAAAAGCATTTAATTACCATCTCTTTTGCCTTTTTTTTCCCCTTGTGGTTTTGGTTCTGAGATTCTTCTGAGCTGGTTCCTGCTTCAGATGTTTGCAAAATATATCATTCATTGCTTTCATTATGATTCTAACATTAGCAGATACATAAAATGATTCCCCTTGGATCCTTTATGTTTTCTGAGCTTTCCATGTGCAACCTTTATCTCTTGCAATAGTGAGCATGATTTTAATCTTAAGCAGGTTCTTGAATATCGTGGTGAACAAGTAAGACGTAGCATTGCAGATTTGAGGGAGGCACGCTATAGATTAGAAGGCAAAGATTGTTATGTGAGTTAATTCTCCTATGTCCTCCTATTAATACAATCACATTGATCATCATATTATTTGTATGTTGTGTTATTAAACTAAAATGCCCTACTCTTGTATTGGCAGCTGTTTAAGATAAGTGAAGAAGTGGTAGTAGATGCCACTGATAAAGGGAATATAGCACGGCTGATTAATCATTCTGTGAGTCAACTTATCTTGAATTGACATTTTATGTACATCATTTTTCTCTGATTCTCAATACTGGATAGTCATCTGATCTGTTCTCTTGTTCATGTTCTTACAGTGCATGCCAAATTGCTATGCAAGAATCATGAGTGTCGGTGATGATGAGAGCCGGATTGTTCTCATTGCTAAGACTATAGTGTCTTCCGGCGACGAGTTAACGTATGTCTCGTCCCCTTTATGCGTGTGTGCATGTGTGTATGCGTGAATGTTATAGGGTGCATGTGCATGTTCTTTATAGTTGATGCTGATTGTTTTGGTTTGAACAGGTATGACTACTTGTTTGATCCCGATGAGCCAGATGAATTCAAAGTCCCCTGCCTTTGTAAAGCTCCAAACTGCCGGAAATTCATGAATTAGGAAGGATTATACATATGAAATGAACATCAGATGACAAGTATTGTTTCTTCTCCGCAAGGAGCACTAACCACATCCCCTATTGTGCAGGGAATCTCACAGTTACACCAAAGCTGTAATTTTTATCAAACCAAAAAGAGAAAAAAAAACACAGGGAGAAAAAAAGGCATAGTTCAGTGTTTTCCTTTTACTCTTTTGCTTTTCTTTGGACATTCATGGAATTCTAATAAAAGCTAGATTTAATAGCTTTTGGCTCTTGGTATCTCTGTAAATGTATAACCCTTTATTACTCTTATTTTTTTTCTCAATTCAATGTTAACCATTTTTTTTTCCTTCATGTACATTTTTTTTTATGTTTTACCAATATAATTGTATCGAAAAATGCTAATAAAAACGTGGGGTGCCTCAAGATGATGTACAATTGATTTAAAAGAAAAATGTGTTTTCCTTCTATGATGTTCTCCTTATAAAAATTAGTATTTTATATGAAATAAAAGTGTATAATTTAAATGTATAAAATGTATCTCATACTCTTTATTTAGTAATTTAGAAATGTAAGTAAAGGACTTAAATTCAATTTAAAAACTTTAAATTCTTGGATAGGTTAGTGCAAATCTTTGAATAAATTTTGTCCATGCCTTTGAAAGCCTTTTTCCTAAGTGATTTCTGAACTAAAAAAATTGTAATTAAAATAAGTTTATTAATTGTAATAAATCGTAATATTCATTAAGGAGTTATTTATATAAATTTATTAATTTAAGCATTATTTAAGAGAGAAGAGAATAGTTAAGAGGGTGAAATTAACAGTTTTTTCTAAACATTTTTTCCATTTTTACTTATATTGATTTTTATTTAAATGGCTCATCTAAACATTACTTTCGGATAAAATAACTTATAGAAAAAGTTGTCCGATGTAAGTGCTCACGATAATATACCATTTTCATTAACGTAATAATACTCTCTTTATACATACCTAAAAACAACAATAAATATACTATACTATTTTAGTAAAATATGTAATATTTTAATGAATACATTGTTTTTATTGAAGCAATGAGTAATATGTGAAAACTGAGAACACGATTAAATTGAAATTTTAAACAAAAAATTGCAATCATTTAGGATAAAGCAAATAATTATCTATTCAGATTAAAGTGAATAAATACATAAAAGATAGGATGATTACAAATTATAATCTAACTTTAAGGAGTTTTTGTTTTTCATTATTATTATGGTCTTGTAGAACCCTAGATATTGTAAAGGCCGTGAATGAGCATCAATTAACAAGTTTGTTTGGTAAGGCTTATTCGACACGATCATGAGGTAAAGCCTTGTAGCAATCAATTGTTAAAGATAGGAACTTGTTAATTCAAAAGAAACAAAGAACAACATGAACATAGATTTGGTCAGTTCGAAGAAACTACCTGGTTAATAATGTTTCTGCACTGATAGATCTGTCTTAGGAGGACCACACTGATAGATCTGTCTCATTCAACTACCACAATTCACTTTACTGTGCTCTGTGTCCCATGTTTACTTCCTAACCAATTTTTCTACTTTGTTTTCTTCTGACTTTTCTATTACTTATCATAGATGATTCATACTTTTTGTTTTATACATCTTTGTACAAGGCATCTTATACATCTTTCCCTTATCTCTTTTATGACAGGTATTTAATTCATGTGATAGGAAAGAAACACTAATCAAAATCTGAAAAACTAGCATTTATGTATTGGTTATCATACCCATACATTGATCTTGAACCTTTGCAAATATCTCCTCCTCGTTTACCTTATCATTATTAAAGATTTGCAAATATCTCCTCCTCGTTTACCTTATCATTATTAAAGATGATGTGATGCTGATCAAAAAAAAAATTAAAGATGATGTGATTACTATGCTCCCAAATATGTCAAATTATTGGAATTCACATTGTTTTCCATATCTGATTGTCCTTTTTATTTAAACAGAGGCCAGAAACTGTTGAAGATGGTGTCAAGAATAAATGGGAGACAGTTTATTCTACTTCATTGCAAATGACACACCTGGAATCAACTACATTAATTCCTATGTGTATTAAATTATCCATAGTTTTCATACTGTTATGAAAGGCTCTCCACTTTACTGATACAACAGATGACTTGGCTTTAATTTTTCATAGCTCTTCAAAAGATTGAGAGATGACCATTTCCTTTAGGCTGCTTCTTCATGCACCTCCATACCTTCTTCTCTCACCTCCATATATTTTCGTAATTCCAAAAATGCCCCTCTGTAATATTCCGGATTACATAATCCGGAAGTCATTTTTTAAATTTGTAATTAGCTTCCGGATTATATAATCCGGAAGTCTTTTTTCATATGCATGATTACTTTCCGGATTACATAATCTGGAAGTCTTTTTTAACTTCCGGATTATGTAATCCGGAAGTCTT
>Ga0123341_1003056_pt1 | contig 14163 bp, 9 predicted proteins | sample Turbeapinknodule_FD_89959 | JGI IMG/M metagenome (GOLD analysis project Ga0123341, IMG submission 89959) | Root nodule microbial communities of legume samples collected from Mexico - Turtle bean Mexico pink nodule | ecosystem: Host-associated > Plants > Roots > Nodule | place: Mexico: Nepantla... | reverse complement strand
TATTATATATATATATATATATATATATATATATATATATATATATATATAATATTCTCTTTTTTTCTACTTGTTCTTGGTATTTTCGTTTCATGTTTATTGCTAGATTCTTTTTTATGAATGGAGTCTTGATTTTGATCCTTAAATTTATCTGGAAAGTATTTTTAAGGATCTAAAATAGACGAAAATACTTGATAACTTGTAATGCTAGGAATAAATTTCAGATTATTAATTGCATCATAATTATGTTCATAAAGCTAGATGATTATTAGATATATGAGGAATAAGTGTTGAGAAATCATCTTATGAATTTCATATGTGAGAAATCAAGGTGAATGACTTTAAATTACAGCATCAAGAATAAGTAGTTTTGAATATTATATATTGTATCATTCCAAACTATAGATGACTGAGATAGAAGTAATTCAATCCCAAGTATTTTATCTATATTTGATAAGTTAGTTTCGTTACTTGTTGAATCAAATCTTAAACTTTGAGTTACTTATGGTGAAATCGTTAATTTGGTTATGAACAAGTTCTCACAATTATTTTCTATACTTAATGAGTTTTATAACAAAACTTTTTAATTAGAATTGTTCCTTATTAGTTCGACATTCGTACTTTAAAAAGTACTATATTACAGTTGATTTGGTATACTTGTCAAGATAAATCAACAGAGATGCATGAGATGTTGTATGCATGATGTGTGCCCTTTATGGGTGGTGGATCCTAGATGGAACATTTTTATACATGTATATATGCTTGTATACATATATATAAGGTTAGACCAAGTGGTGAATGACCCTTCATGAGTGGTGTAAAGACACTGAGGATGATATCAAGCATTGAGTAGTGGTGGTAAACATGACACTCAATTATCAAAGGTATCCTAACTTCATCGTTGTCTAGTCATTTAGGTAGAACTTCAGGTGGTGAGAAGCTAAAGGATACTTACATCAGGCTTGGTAAGTAGATGTGTTTGGATATTGATAGTAGATGCTTTGTGTCACCCTAACATTAAGGACTTTAGCCTAAATTTGATATGTGTTAGGTGTTAGCCTCTAGTGAGACTTATTTATTATGGTTAGACTCTTTTGAAACACGTCTCATATTAGTCATAATATGTTGTGTGGCTAAATATGAGGTTATTTGCATTTATATGCATGATCTCAATATATGCATGGTGAATATTACTTGATAATGATAGCACGTATGTTGTTATGTTGTTTTCATTAGTTCACTCTTACGAGTTGTATGTTACTGATGATACATAAATATTTTCTTCTACACATGGATTTGAAAGCAAATAGGCTTGTAAAGGGTGTTAATGTAGAAATTTTATTTTTAAACATATAAAATAACTCTAATGAACATTGATTGAAAAACAATCTTGATTGACTAAAATTAAAAATAACCTTAGTTGACATCAACTAAAAAAATGGGTTTGACATAAGTAAAAAAAACATTGCTAATATTAACCAAGAAAGCATTGATTAAAGAAAGCATTGATTAATGTTGATTAAAAAATAATTTTAACCTACACCAATAATAAAAATAACCTGATTATGTTGACCAAAACATAACTATGATCCACTTTAATTTTAGAGAAACAATGTTGAGATTATGACATTTAAATATCACTAAAACAAATAATATCTCGATTTTAATCCAATCAACATTTTGACTATAATTAAGTTGAAGAGACAAAAAAATAAAATATATATAAATTTAAAAGTATGAAGAATTTTAAATATAATTTAAAATTCTCTAATATTAATTAATTACTCTCATAGAGTTATAAAATTTCAATTTCTTATAAAACATTTCAAATTCTATGTAAAAGGAAATTATTTTTTTACCAAAGACATATTAAAGAATGTCATACTCCGTGCTAATAACAACTTGAGCCAGATTAAAAAAACTACGAGAATATTCTCGGAGTAATCCAAGCAACATAATTACTTTCAGCACCCGATTTATTTTTAAATTTATAAAACTGCCTTTTATTCTGAAATTAAAAATATATTTTGAAAAAAATTTGGAATAGACTTTTGTGTTCCAAAAATTAAAGTTTAGAATAGAATTGAAAAATCAAAATCTCATTATGAAAAAGTAATTCCAGAATAAAAAATACATTATGAAAAAGAAATTTCAGAAAACAAATTCATAAACATTCCAAGGAATTCCAAAATGTATTTTGAACTAAAACTGTCATTGCACATAAGCACTAGGTCTTCAAAGTTAATCTGGTGCTGAAAGTAATTGTCTCCAAGCAAATATGTTCAGGCTGATTCTCCCTACATCATATCAATTCAGATTTGCACCCAACATACTCATGTGAAATGTCAATTTTGTCCTTAATGATTTTAAACTTTTGCCTCTGGATATTCATATCCGTAAGTCAAATTACAAAGTTCTGGATATACAAGTCCAAAACTAATATGTCACTTCCGGATTTCACCGTCTGAAAACTTATTTGGACAGTATAAATGACCTTTTGGATGTCAAGATCCATAAGCAAACATAAATGAGTTCTGAATCTCAATCCTCAACATCATTTACAACACACCATTCCGGATATGAAAATCCAGAACTCATAACTCACTTTTAGATATGACCATCCGAAAACTTGAATGAAATATAAAAATGACTTTCCAGATTTCAAAATTCGGAATGTATAAAAATGACTTCCAGATATTGAAATCCGTAAGCAAATGTGTGAAAAGGACAAAATAGAATTTTAAAATTTTCGTACAAGTCAAAATTGATTGGATGCAGGAAGCAATTGCCATATATTCATTAGGATAAATTGGAGGATCAATCTTTGAAGGTCATTTTGAAAAGTTCTCTCTCCCCCTCCATCAGTTCTTCGTACACCTCCATAATAATTGTGAAATTCCTTTTTGCCCTTTCTTAAAAATTTAATACCCTAATTCTCTCCTAACACTACACTACACACCTTCATCTCCTTCCTTTTTGTGGAGTTTGTACAATTATTCATAATAAATATGTATTTTTGTTACCAATAATGGTGTTTGAACTACAAGTACTCATAATAAATGTGTATTTTTGTTATAAAAAATGGTTTGAATTACATCCATGAAAATATAGTTTCACCTCTCAAATAGGGTTGTCACAACTATAAGAACCAGCGCGAAGGACTTCCATTATTGTGAAGGTAAGTTTAATTTTTTTGTTCAGTGAATCTTTCTCAAACCATTTTTGGACTTCGTTTTTTTTTTTTGTGTTGCATTGATACCGGATTGTACAATTTGTTTTGCAATATAAATTATATGTAGATGTCAGATTCAACAATCCAAAAGCTAAAATCATATCCAAGAGCCTGCGGAACTGTACAATATAATATACAAATTAAATTCACATACTAGATTGTAAAGTTGGATATGCAATTTCGAATCCAGTTTTAGCTTCTAACTTTTCAATTTGGAATCCAGTTTTATCTTCTAATTTTTCAATTCGGGTGTGTACATTTCAGATGGGAGGTGTTACACACAAATGGGTACATTTGGAATTTAAAATTATATGGAGGTGTTGGAAGAACCAATGGAGGGTGCAGTGCCCATTTTGAATTGCATCTCAGCGCTGTAGATAGCTTAACTAAGTGAGAAGCACTTAACTTCCTGAGATATTTTAATAGCCATGTTTAGATTATAGTTACCTACAACTAGTTCAAAACAAATTAAAAAATATAATTAAAATAACAAAAGTTATTTTAAATTAAGATAATTATATATTTTTAGTCACTAGTATATTTGTTATTTGATATAAAAGGTAATTATCTCTGTTATTTTTACATTTTCATCTATTAACTTACTTTTTAACTTGCAGTTTTATCAGAAAACATTTAAAAAAGTATCAGTAATTTAAAACTAATAAACATTTTTTCAAGAGTAAAAACAGTCATACTTATGATTAAAAAATATATTTAATCCTTTTCTTCAATTTCTATCGGGTTTAATCATTGAGAAAGATGGTAGGCTTATAAACCTGAGCTCTGTTACAATATCTTAATAAAAATGTGTTTGGGAAAAGAAAGTCCACTAAAGATGACAAGTCAAATTTCTTCAAGAAAAAATAGTGATTCTTCTTTTTCCATTGATACACAGATAAGAAAGGTGGGGCACTAAAGGTTAGTACAATTTACTCTTACACGTCTCAATTCTAAGAGATGAAGCCGAGACATGATGACAGGTTTTTAACAATCCAACAGAAATTACTCATAGGACTTAATAATATATGTCACTTTAGAATCAATAACTATATTATAGAAAATGTAGTTTCCAACACCAACCAAAGATTGACCATAATCAGATTTCTTACTTCCCAAAAGTTGTTTCCTACTCCGTATGCTACTGCTACAACAGGAAGAGGTAGGAGAAGGGGATATACCTAACTACAACAGCTAATGGAAATAAATTACTGCTATGCTACAAGTAAGAAATCAGGACTATACAAGCAGTCTGAAACCAAAAGCTTCATTCTGCTTAACAAAGAAAGAAAAAGGGGAACTAGAGGACTACAACCAGCATAACCAACCTTTTCTTTCAAATTTTATTTTTATTTTGCTTTTTTTACTGGGAATTGGGAAGCATGCAGCATCACTTAAAACAAAAACGAAGCTACAAGCACAGTCAGAGTGGATAAAAAGAAGCACACAGTGACCTGAGCCTGTGCATTGTGCGGTGGTTGTGCTCCTGCTTGAGTTCCAGAAATAGGGCTAGATGGGGCAATTTTAGAAAGTGGAGGCAAAGGGGGTTCTGTCACTTCATCTTCAGTCAGGGGAGGGGCTGGAGCCATAGCTGGTGGCAATAAAGATTTGTCCATGGCTTGCAAAAGGCCACCTACTGCAACTGGTTCCATGTAAGCAGGTGTCTTTTCACCCAAATTTAAGCATTTGTTCCCTGTGGTAGGATGAGGAACAATAATATCAGTAATCAGATGGGAGACTTCACTGTAGTCCTGAATTTGATATGAAGGAAAAAAAGAACAATTTTTCTATGAAAACAAATTGAGACCCCGTCAAAATTATGGAAAGATAACTAGAAGTAAGAAGTTGTGAGGGAAAATCACAACCTTAAAATGAATCACCGAAGAGAACTAGAAGTAAGAAGTGTCTAAACCCTAGAGTGATTAAATAAAAAATATCAAAACCAAATAATGCCGAAGTTGAACCTTTGGTTCAAAGAACAAGAAATAAAGGTTTTGTATGCACTTACTTCTATATCTATTTGCTGTTTTTGGAAAGTCTGTGATGACACCGTCAATTTCAGCATCTTGAACAAACGTGTTGATCTCCACATATGCATCTGACATGAAATCCCAGTCCTGAGATACAAACTCATTGCTGAATGTTTCCACGTAAACAGAGAGATTGGAAGATTTGAACTTTGACACAATCTTTGTAGAGCCAATCGCGAATAATTCACTAACAGGATATACAGATGCCTTTTTGACAACCACAGAATGAGCAAATCTTTTGATATTCGAAATAGCTGAATCAACAGCACCACCAACTATCTCATCAATCTTGTAGACAAGCTCGTACTTGGCTTTCTCCTTGAATTTCAATAGTACAGAACTATTAGTGGATTGAATCATAACTTTTGGAGCCCCTGGTTTATCATAACCTGCTCTGCTCAAAGTATCAATGACTGCATCAGTCACACTTAAGTTTTGTTTCCTTGCAAGATAGGCTGCATTCTGACAAAAGTAGAAAACAAAATAATGTGAATAAAAAAACAAGAGAAAATAATTTTATAGAAATTCATCATGTCACACTAAAAACACTTATTATCTTATATAATAAAAAAATAGAAACCAGACAATTCTCTCTCTTTCCCTCACTCTCTTTATCTTAGTGATTTGAGATCCCTATTGTGATTGGGTAATTGGGATAGGGAATGGGAATTGCAGGGTCAAGGTTGTCTCTTTGACGTTCATACTAAGTAGAAAATTAAACAAGGCACCGGTTTATTTGTTTTAAATTTGATATTATTTTATCTTAAGAAATATTTTTTTCTACAATGAAGCACTACATGCTTATATCTAGAAAATAATGATACTTCATAGTTGTATTTGATTCTAATTACATCTTGTAATGCTTCTATGTCCCAACAATTTCTTGACTCCCTTCTCAATGTTACCTTGCTTCTAGGTCCAAACAATTGCTTAACTCCCTTCGCAATGTTACCTTGGTATTTACAAGGCTTATATGAATGTCCCTCATGAATCATAAAAGTCATTTTTTTAAGTTTTACTATATGGCTTACCATTTATTAAGCATTACTGATTTTTACCAAGGATATTACCTGTTCACATAATCGACAGCTAAGGAATGAATTGAAAACTGAAACTGAAACATCAGGCATAAGCAGAACACACCTCAATGATGATCACAACACTTAGTGTGGAAGTGTGAGCTTTTGTCAAGTTCAAGAAATCTGACAATGTTAAATATTGCCCCTTCTTGTTGTATTCTGGGTTCCTATACAAATTGTTCATAGAATGTGGGTTCAACATTAAGGCTGCATGAAAAGAGAACAGGAAAACACAGATGTCAAATGTTTGCATATTTTTTTTTTCATATTTTCAAAATATGTAAATACATTCACAGAGGGTAGTGAAGCACAAAAAGAAAATTAAAGTGAGGGTAAAATGAATAAATATTTTCATGAGACTATTCTTCCAAGAAGCTATAAATAACTTGGGATTTGTCAGAGCAGGATTATGTGCACCTCATTCAGGTCCATACCAACTTTAAAATATATCTTTACACAAATAAAAACACCACCAAAACAATTATGATAATATATCTGTAAGCAAGATTGATTATACTGTACAGAGAAGCAATAATGTTACTTTCATCTCGATTATTCCTAACGTATTATTTGTCTGTATCGTGTATGTGTATCTCATTCTACATTAATTTACGCTTATTTAAGGTATATATCATTTGTTGTTTGATAGATCTTTGTAAGAGAATACTCTTCTCAAGTATTCTGTCTTGTGTATAATATTGAACATAGGTTGTATCTTGTTTAGTTAATTACAGCTGTTAGGTTGTTACAGCAACTGCCATTGATTAGGTAGTTACAACAGCTATAATTGTTAGAAAGTTACAACTATATTTCAGTTCTAACTAGTCTAAGTAGTGTAGTTATTCAGATATTCAAAACTAATAAAAAATATGTATTATACAGTTTCTAATCACTAATACTTCTACCATTTCTGAGTTTTCTTTCAAATTGATAGTCTTTCATATAAATGAAATAGTATTGCACCATTAGACTTACGACTCAAGCTTTTTATATCATTCCATGCCAAGTCGAATGTAAATATTCCATTGCCAGATTTGATCTCTGGGATGGTTTTTCCAAGTCTGCTGAAACTTGATTGAGCAACATTTGTGCTCTCTATAAGATCAATAGAGCTTAAGCAAAAAGGTATTCCATCCTTGGACATTTGAACAGGACAGTCAAGAACATCCACACCATCTGAAATAGCCTTCCCATATGATAAGTCGGTACAGGGAGGATAGTCACCACTTGCTCCATATTTTGAAATGATCAAGGTGTTAACTGAAACATGAACAAAATGAATGTATCTGTTTAACAATGATGCAATCTGCACAAGCATAGAAGTGTTATGAAATGAATTGACAAGGGATACACTAAAGAACAAGATGAGTACATAGCCATAGAAGCATAAAAAAACTTTGATTTTAACGCACCTTGCTTTGGAGCATTGAGGCCTATGTGAGCAAAGCAGTCTGCATAAGAATAGAAATCAACAGTCATTTAAGGGGGGTAATTTTATACTCACGCATACATGCATTCTGAAGTTAGTCAGGTTAGGATTGCTATGTAGAATCCACATGAATTAATATCAAGTAGTGAAGTACATACATATTTTTAGAAGATGCAGAACCATATAAAAAAAGCGGTACAGAAATTCAGTTTGGAAAGATAATAACATGCAATTCTTAAGAGAAAAAATATCTACATTTGTGCTAATAGAGTAAGAAAAATGAACATCATGTTTTTACAATAACTGCCTAAAATATATACAGTTGGAATCTGTCTAAAGAAGAAGCATAATCTAAACATGATTTTGCTTAAAAGGTGGAAGCATAAAAAGTAGTTGGTAATGGTCGCCCAAAAATAATTTTATAAGATTATGTGCATGCACCAGCACCAGCACCAGCATCAATTATAAATTCCTCCAGTGTCATTTCTTTGCTAAATATATTCCATATGGTCAAGGTTATCAGACTCGAGAGTCTACACTCGTGGGAGCCTAGTAAACCTGACTCGTAAACCCGACTCGTAGACTCGTAACTTCACCTAAAAATTTTAACAAAAAATAAATAATTCATGATACCAAATTCATAATATTGAAATAAACAAGTTCATACACTAATAAAATAACTAAAACAACACCAATGTTATATAATTTAAAAGTCTCATTTATCTAATCCTCTAAGAAAATCATCTAACCCTAAAAAAAATAATCAATTAGCCAATCTGCCCTGCCCTAAAATTAAACATAAATTCAATCTGTCCAAAGCAGTAAAAAAACTTCAAGATGTCAAAAAGTCTGCCCCAAACCCAATGAACAAAAAAGCCCCAATCCATTTTTAAAAGCTTAAACCTAATTTTAAAAACCCTAATCCAATATGTCCCAATCTGTCCTCACTGCAGCAGCAGAAGTGCTTTGTGAACGGCGCGCAGTGCGACGAGGATCGCAGTGAGGTGCGATGCGAGGAGCGGCGCGGCAAGATGCGACGACGAGCGGCGCGACGAGATGCTGCGGCGATGACGGCAGTGGAGAAGATGAGATCGTGAGCGTGAACCAGGGAAAACCCTAAAAATCTAACCTAATCGCAAGAAAATGCACCGTTTTGGGTCCATTTTACGCAACTCGGTGACTCGGTCTTAAACTCACGAGTTTGGCCGAGTTTGTCCGAGTTTGACCGAGTGAGCTTCGGGTTTACTCAAAAACGAGTTTACTCCCGAGTTGACTCGCAAACCTTCCCCTGACTCTTAAACTCGTAAGGGTTCGAGTTAACCCTAGAGTTAGATAACCTTCATATGGTATAACTCTCTGAGTGGCATCCTCATGGAAATGCTACCCTTACCTAGATTTCAAAATAAAGATAAACTAGCTTACAGACAAATCAATATCCAAGTACATTCCAAAATTTCCAGCATTATACAAAATCAGGCATGGTGATTCACACCATAGATCCTTGCTTTAACATGCTCGAGCACTTAAAATATTAACAAAGTAAGGAGCAGGCAAATGCAAGAGAAACTCGTTTAAGGTGATTCATAAAAAATACTACGCACACAAGGCCAAGGGCACACTAGTAACGGGACCATAGCTGTCAACTCCATTGCAATGAACAAATACAGTTTCTCAGTAGAAAAATAATGATAATAGTAAACGAGATTTGATAAGTTCAAATGCATATTATGTTTATTGAAGGTCATTCTAACAAAATGAAGAAAGACATAACTTACCTATAGCTTCAGATGAAGTTAGGGGGAAATCAGACAACACACCATCAACAGAGAAATTTCCATTGTCAATGAAATTGAGGTACTCAGCAACAGGATCATAACTATAATTATAGCTGATTGAGATATCATTCATAAAATCTGAGGCAAAGACTTCCAGCCCCACTTTGTGCGCATCAGAGACCAAAGATGTATGTGGTAGTAGATAAAGACTTGTTGGATCTACAGGCCATATGTATTCTTTGGGAACAAGTATTCCTGAAGCAAATGTCTTGATAGATGTTAAATTTTTTAACAGTGAACCATAAGTCTGATTGGTTGATGGATCTACTTTATCTTTTTCCAGAAACCTAAAGACCAGTTTTGTTTTACTTGGCTTGACGAGTGCCCTTAAACTTCTGAGGAAACCAGCTTCAGGTGATGAGATATAACTGACATTTACTGTTCTAGAAACACTAAGAACAAAGTTCTTCATACTCAAATTGTGTTGTGCATAGAATACATCATGCTGCAAATATCAGAAAAAAGGGTCTTAGTTTTGGAAAACTAGAATACTGGGTGAAAATGCATTATACCTGAATATTCAACCACAATCCAGATGGGTTTGGAGTTTCCCTTCTAACCAATTCATTCACAGTAAGAATTGGAAAATCACTGCCATCAAACCTGTTTGTTCGAGTATAATCTCCCTGAATCACTGTCCAGTACCCAGCAATTAGTATGTATGTATGTGCATATATATTTGTAATTGACATGTAAAGTGCAGATACTAGTGCGTACATACAGTATGTAAACAATTAATTAACAGGGTATGAAACTTTAAGTTGTTTCGAAGAACAGTGTTGAAGATCTCTCAGTTCATTATAATGATTGAACAAGAGACTTTGTCTTAAAACTATCAGAAGATTAGCTATTGTTCTATATATCATCATCATAACCCATATAGTATACTCAATGTATAATACCGAAATATGGGTGCGTGTGTGTGTATACTGTCGATTTATACTGTCAGACAGTATACATTGACTCACAAAACAATCCATTATAATGTCAAAATCGTTAGTCTTAAATGTATAAGATGCGAAGTGACTGCATTATCAAAATAATAAATACCAACATAAAAGTAATTGAACGCGCTTGAGAGAACTGACTTAAAGGGTATAACCCAAATGAGTAGAGGTTAGCTTGATATCAAATAAAAGAAATAAGAACCAACTTCACCGTCATAAACCCTAAGAGTGGAAAGTAGAACTAGAGTATCAAAATTTCTGAATGGGTGGGCAGCACTATCTTCATGGTTCAGAAGCCCAAGAATCATAGATGTAAACCTCAGGGTTGTCTTTCTCAATTTTTTCTTCTTCTCCACTTCTATCCTCCAACCCTCTTATTAAATGTTAGTGTATATGTATTAGAAAGGGTATGAGTGTACCACACAGCTGTCAACAATCTTTGTTAGTCATTAATGGAGTTTCTTTTACCTATAACACGACTCTATATAGAGAGCTTGTACTGCTCTCAGAGAATAGATTATCATACTCTAGTAATTTTTAGATTTGGTTCATACAAAAGAATTCTATGTGGTGTGTTCGTTGATCCATCTGTGAATCTTAACATCAAGAATCACAAACCTAAATCAAAGTGTTTTTTACTGTTAACTTCTAAATTTATTATAAAACATCAATGTGTACGAAAGGAATCAGTTAGTCCATCAATTACTGAAAGTATGTAACAATAAAATTATATCTTTAATATAAATTGAACTTACAGACGACATTCGAAAGCAGCTCCTTTAGGGTGTAGTCGACAGAAAAATAGCCACTGGTTTGTACACCATTAACTGAATAAGTCTTACTTTTGAATTCAGAAACGTGACCAATGTCAGTAGCATTTTCAAGTTTGATATCTGGAATGCAGATTCCCTCTCTGTCTTTCGTTAATTGCACATCACACCACAGAATGACATTTGCTAAACTAGTTTGTGCAGCAAGACTATATGCAATATCACTGGAATCAGGATATATCCCAGAAAACCCACCACGTGCTATGACCAATGGTGGACTTCCTGAAAAAAGAACGTGTTGAAGTGAGTTTCAAGACACAAAGTACAGAGCAGAAGTTTTTCCTAAAACTAAACTTAAGATTGCATAAATCATTCAAGTACATGTCAAATGCTATTCAAACAGTGGTTTCTTAATTCATGCGAGGAAGAAGGTTCTAAGATCTAATTATATCTAGACTTGTATCCATCGTTGAAGTCCTCTCCATCATAATAACCAAACAAAAACTTGAATTTCTCGATTCACAAACAGTCCATTTCACCAAAAAATATGCTTTGGAAATTAATTTCCCTTTGTTACCTCATACGAACTCGCTAACTTGTTCTCTTTTAATCTCTTTTAATCTCTTTGTATTAAATAATTTATAAGTCAGCTATACAAAAAGTATTAAACATATCAAATTTGCACTTGCTCCAAGCTTTCCAACTTTCCCTTTATCACATATAAGATTCAATAAAACAATCTGTGACCGTGATTTCAGCCACAACATCAAGGCTTTTGCCGTTTCTGCAACCACAATCGAGGTCGCATTGAGACAAATTTTACCAATATGATTGCAACCACAGTTCAAAAACCTTGACTGCATGCAAAAACAGCCTTACCAATTTCTGATAACAAGTCATCTACACCAACTCCGACAACTTGATTCCTAATTCCCACACCAAAATTCTCACTTCCCTGCTCTAATTCTAAAATCATCAAATACAACTACACAATTTTCTAAGCACCAGAACACAGTACACCACAGCATCTGAACCCTCAGCCTTATTTGCTTCCATTTTCACCAACAAAGTTTCAATTAAAGTCCACAAGCAACAAATGCACAGTTAATTTTGGAATTAACACGAACTCGACAATGAAGAACAAAGGCACGTTCAAGCAAGTTAAGGTAAGCTTCGAAAAATTCCACTGATTTCAAATTTTTTATGCATTTTCACAGAAACACATGCAGAAGCAAAGAAAGGGAAAGAAGAGTGAAAGGAGAGACGAACCGGAGAGAGTGTTCCAAGAGGTGGTGTTGGATCCTTGAGCAGACACCAAAGGCAGCACCGAATGAAAAAGAAGAAGATAACGCAGGAGAGAGAGTAAACGGAGAAGAGCGCGTGAGTTCCACATTCCGGCAAAGTTCCGACTATACCAGCAGGAGAAAAAGTGGAGTGATTTGTTCAGCTTAACGTGAGTAATATGCACTCTTATATACAGCAACAAACAGACAAGTGTTTCATTCACTAAGTGGGACTCTATATATTATTGAAAACAATATTTCAATTTTAATGAAATTTCAAACTAAAATATTATTTAAATCTTTATGTTAAGTTAATACATTATTAACACTATAGTCATACTAATTAAGAATAATATTTCAAAAATTTAATTTTATTCTATAAATAAGTTGATCACATCTAACTTAATATAATATTTAATATATTTCAACTTTCAAATATAAAAAATTAACTTCACCCTGAAAATTAAAGACTGTGAATTGAGGTCGTGTCAAAACTTTCCCATCACTTAAAAAATATATTTTAAAATTGAATTTTAATTGATTGATAATATAAAAGTTATATATTTTACAAAGAAATATATATATATATATATAAAGAAATAAATAAATAAATAAATAAAATATTAAAATATGTTTACAACAGTTCATTTTATGAAGTCTGATTACTCAGAATGCAATATATTGTATGGTTTGTTTTTCCCTTAAATTTTTAGTGGTTTGAGAAAACTGATATGAACTATTAATTATTACAACTTGCATAACGTGTAAACTGAACATAATATATATACATTTATTTATTTATTAAAAGTAGTATTTTTTAAATTATAACATGCAGCAATATTTATTTCTAAAAAGAATTGTTGTAAATAAAAATTAATTTGTTTGCTCGTGCATGTTTTGGTGCATGTGCGTTAGAAAAGTTTATATAATTTTAGAATAAGTATAATTTTATAGAAATAACAATTCATTTATAATGTAGAGATTAATAATTACTAAATTTATTCCTCTAATATTTAATTGTCATTTTAAAGAAAAAAGTATTAAATTTATTATTTAGTATTCAATTAATATATTAAGATTATGCAAGATTTTATAGAAATAATATACACTAATAAGACTTATAACTTAACAATGAATTTAAAGAAAAAATATATTTAATGATAAAAATCACTTTAGCTTATATTAGAGTATTTCCAGTGAAAAAATCTTATTTTAAAAGCTTGCATTGTTTTTTTGAGGTTCCTTCCCACTATGATATAATATAAGATGTCATGGTATTTATTCCAATTTCTTAAATAACTTTTTGAAGGTTTCGAGAGAAATTTTAAAATATGAATTTTTTTTGTCATTTTGTTTCAAAAGTGGAGATCTTATCTCTCTTTTTAATACAAAATCTGGTAAATAATGGATGTTATATTTAAGATATTTATTAAATATAATATCCAACAACACTAAAATGTGTTCTTAATTGAAGTTTATATATAAAATATAAATATTATTTTAGACTTTGAAATTTAATATAAATCTATTGGTTAACATATTTTAGGACTAAACTTTATAT
>Ga0123341_1003055_pt1 | contig 14165 bp, 6 predicted proteins | sample Turbeapinknodule_FD_89959 | JGI IMG/M metagenome (GOLD analysis project Ga0123341, IMG submission 89959) | Root nodule microbial communities of legume samples collected from Mexico - Turtle bean Mexico pink nodule | ecosystem: Host-associated > Plants > Roots > Nodule | place: Mexico: Nepantla... | reverse complement strand
TATATATATGGTTTAATATCACTTTTAGTCCCAATATAAGTTGTCAAAAATTAATTTGATCTCTCATTTTTTATTTTGTTCAATATGGTTTTAATTTTGTTTAAAATGACTCAATTTGGTAATTTCTATTAGATTGTGTTTGGCCTCTTGGAATTCAACTTTGAATTGAGTAAATAATTGTTGTCCAATTTTTGAGACACTTATACTTTTCAAATTTCTCTTTAGAGATGTCTTCTTGCTAGACAAATTTCTAGATTTCTCCTAATAGTGTTGTCCCAACCTCACTCTAGAAACTAGTGTGTCAGCCTAACCTCACCTAGAATCAAACTCATAATGTCCATCTCCAAACCGTGACATTGCTACACTTCTTACATGATTCCTCTATCCTTCATAATCCATAGAAGAAATTCAAATTAAAACATTGAAGAAGAGGAAGAGCTACACATGTGCATGGAAAGTGTTTTTTTATCATTCGGTAACTAAAGCAAGGTTTTGGTCCAAACTAAGTGTTTTTCGCTTTTCATTTTGTTTTCTATTTTATCTTCATTGTTCCATATTGTTTCCAAAAAAAATTCATGTCTTGACATTTTTTCACCGTTTAAAATTGTTCATATGTTTTGTTCTTTAGTTCAAATAATTTGTTCTTACTTTCATCATGTTTGTGCCTTAGGTGTTCATATTGTATATGCTAAAATTGTTTCGCCTTTTTTTAGATTTCCTTCAATTTCAATTAGTCAAATCAATTTATATTTGAGTATTTTTTTCACTTTATAATCTCTACTTGTTATGCCAAGTCATGTTGAATCCACAAATGTTATAAACCTTTTTTGGGTGTAACAATTTTTTTTTCAAAAACAAATTTGAATTACTACATTGTGTTTGTGCTTTTGTGTGACTTTAATTTTTTGTACTTAAGTTCATATACTTTTTAGACTAATGAAAAGTTTCTTAGATTTGAGATTCTATTATATCTTGAGTTTATCATAATCTTCTTTCAATTCCATATGTTTCCTTCTTTTTGCTTGTTGTTGAAATCTTGGTATTGATTGGAAAATTTATTATGAGTTGAATATTGTGAATTTTGGCACAAGAATTTGGATCTAGCAACATTAATATGTTAGGAAGTTTGTGTTAAAAAGGAGCATCAAAATTAAAAAAGGAAAAAAAAACATAAATCTTAAAAAGTCATATGCTCAAACTGAAAGAGCCTAACGCAAAACAATAACCCCAACGTGTTGAATCTCAAAGTGTGATTTATGACTATTTTCTGGTTGATGTTATCTTGTGAGTATAGACATTCCAAGTTTGAATCATTTAAAAAAAAAGAAATAAATCATCCAAGCACTAGTGCTCAAAACTTTAGTTTTTAATTTTTCTATTTTGGAAATCTATTCTAGTGCTATTCTCTTTAGGATTCCGAATTTACGCGCCTAGTTTTGTTTTGTGCCTTAATTTTTAGTTTGTCATATTTCTTTTAAATCCTTGAATTTTTCAATCTTTTTTCCATTTGATTTTATCTTTTGAAATTATTTTTTTTTCTTTTATTTGTTTGACCACTTGAAGTGAATTAAGATCACCTCTTTGGTGTGTGGTTTGTAATCAAGGTTTTGATTGTTTAGTGGATTGCGAAGAGGTTTTTGGGAACTGGATGTAGCTCTTGGTTAAGAGTGAACCAATATAAATTTGTTGTGTGATGTTTCTATCCCTTATCTCCTTTAAATATGTTTTTATTCACGGTTGATAAAAACAACCGGTTGATTCGCATAAACAACCGGTTGATTTTCTGAAATCAACTTAAAACAGTTTTATTTATTGGCTAATATGGTTTCTTGTTCTTTGATTCTTCATTGAACTTCACTCTACCTTCAATATTTGCGGAAAAACGTTTATAAACAATTCACCCCCTCTTGTTTAAGGCCTACAATTCCAACATTTGGTTGCACGATTCCTTAATTCATCCATGTTTTTAGTCCGTCTCTTGATTAAGCTTTCGGTGAATCAACCCGGTCAGATTGTCGAGACAAGGTGATGCATGGCTATCTCTAGCATGAAGTTTATGATACCCATGTAAACTTTGTTGAATCTATCCATAAATGCTAGCAAGGGTTCTCCTATTTCTTGCTTCATGTTAAGGAGAGACATGGATGAGGTGTGATGTGGTCGGCTCTTTGCATATTGTGTGGTGAACTTTGTTGTCAAAACTTTAAAGTTTCCAATGGAGTTAGGAGGGAGTCCAGTGAACCAACGAGCGATCTTGATGCCAGAGCCCCCAACCACACACAACCGCATAATAAAGAGGATGAAGACCTAGAGGTTGTTTATGGAATTATTTGCAAATATGGGTCTAATTGAGCATTTGTTTATTTTTGTAGGCCCAATCAAGAGGACAACCATAGGATGAAAGAATGTACAAGCATATCCAAGAAGACCTCCAACTCATCAAAACATAAACTAGAGCTTTGGTCAGAAGAACACAAGAAGACTGAGTTTCAGTTGACTAGTCAACATTATTTTTGGGCCAAACTTTAGCTTAAATAAATTGTTTAAAGCTGTTTAGGATTTCATGGGCATGTATTAAGCCATTAGCATAAAATAATTGGACCAAATATTTGGGCCTAGTAGCATAGGTTTTTGGGCTTGTATTTGGGCCAATAGTAAAATAGGTCTAGTTAGGGTTAAAAGTGACTAGTTAGGGTAACAATTGGGCTTCTTTAAGCCCAATGTAACCCTAAAACGTCTAGGGTATATTAGAGAACGAAAATTACCTTGGTATGGAGCACATGGATGTCCACATGGCAACCTAGGAGTGGAGATGATTTAGCATGGAAGGTGTAAGCTCAACATAGAAAGCATGACTACATGACACCTTCTCATTAGAGATTTTTATTTTGAATTTTTAAATTTTTGCTCCAAAATGTTCAACCTTCTCTCCTATAAATTGAGGTGCTAGGCTCATGAATTATTAAGATAAATATATGAGTGAATTGTTGCCCAAGTTTGCAAGCTTTCTCACTCTCTTTTCTAGACTCTCTAGGATAAACACCTTGATCTTCTCTTTCACCTCTCCTAGTGATTTGGCACAACCAATCACTCTCCCTACCTTACATGCACCTTTAAGGAAACCATAGCTCCATTGGAGCCATCCTTGTCTCCTTCATCCATTTGCTTTCGCCATTCATCTCAAAATTCCAAGGAAATCAATCTGTCATGAAGGCAACACCATCAGGTCCTTCTTGGAGGGAGGTGGGGAAGACCTTACACCACCATACTACCTTGTTGGTTGTGTAAAGAGTCATTTGCATCTTGAAGACATTTAGGTGTTAGTCCGGTTCGGTGGAACCATCATAGAGTTTGATGGTTAGTCCTTTCCACTTAGGAGGGAGTGGTGTGTCGATTATCTCGTTTGTGAATGGATGCCCTGCTCTATTTATAGTATTGGCTTATGGACATTGACCCTGATGGGCTGAATACCAGTTATTAACTTATGCATAGTAGTTCATTGATACTAGGAATGTGTATCTTCCAGTTATTCTCGCATATTTCGAGATGTATATTGACTCATTTAACGTTACTTGTAACTGTTATTATTTATTATATTTTTTATGTTATTTGACTGAACGATCGATCACTAAGACCGAAATTCACTCGTTCGATGGTACATCATTTAAACCTTTAATAATTTAGAATAAATTATACGCAATTGATAAATGAAGTTTTCTTCATTATATAGTTATTGAAAATGTTTATATATATAAATGATGTGTTTGGGAATGCTTTGATTTCTTCAAACATAAATAAAACAGAATGAACTCAGAGTTATTTACTTTTCATTTGTTTATTTTTACATAAATCTAAAGAATAGTATGGATATTGTCAAATTAAATTTTTTATGAAATTTGTTTCTCAATCTATAATTATTGAGTGACCTCACAAATTTCTAAACAAATAATCGTGTTACTATTTTTTTTTGAAAAAGTAAATAATAAATTTTTTAATCATTTTAGAGTACATTTTTTTGGTAAATAATTTTTTAAAACAACATTTTGTAAAATATAATAACTTTTTTTGTAATTAGTTAAAGTATTAAATTTAAATGTTTTACTTTAACACAGATACATACTTATGTATGCATTTTAGCCGATAGAAACCCATTTTCTTAAGGTAGATATTAAATGCATGAGATAAAAATAATGTATCAATGTTGATAATTTTGGAATAATAATACTTTGTGGCCGAATTATTTGCTGGTAACATAAGTTTTTTGAGCCGATTTTTTTGGCTCTTCGTAAGTTGTGGACTCAGATCTGAATCGGAATCTGAGTTTAGTAAGGTTCGGAGCAGTTTTTTTTCCTCCACAAGTTAGGTAAAGTTTTTTTTTTTTTTTTTACAATAAGTTAGGTAAAGTTTAAAACTTGATTTAGACGTCATAATTAGTACGTGATTAATTTTATATTCGCCCATTTATCATGGCACACGGCGTCGCGCGTGTCAAGTGTAAAAAACTTACTTTTTTATTTATTTTTTCGTGTATACGTACAATTCTACATACGCTTTTGCCCCCAATTTGGTATACATACCTCAGTAGTAGCCCGTATGGTAAAAGTAAGGCTTTAATTTTTTGTCAGTTGTAATTTCTCCATCAAAGTGCTAATTTTGCTTTGGACAAATTATAACATTTCTTAAGATTTTCTTGTAATAACACTTACTATTTTTTTTTTATCAATATCTCTTAACTTTCTTGTGGGTTTCTTTATTAGAAATTATGTTAACTTCTTTTTTTTACATTGGGTTTCTTTTTCTTTATTTGGTAAACAATTTTCGCATATAAAATTAAATATATAAAAATAATAAAATTTTATAGTTAACTGTGAATCAAAAAAGGTAAGTAGATTATGATTTTAAAGGAAGAATGGGAACGTGGAAAGTTAATTCTTTCTCTCGTTCCAACAGATCGTACATGACACGTAGCCTTGTACACTTGAATAAAAAATACTTAATAATGCTTATACACTGGCCACAGGGACAACGCGGAAAGATTCAGAAACAAAACGACTCGGTTTTTCGCAGACCGAGTCCGACTCGGAGGGCGAGCAAGGCCAACTCAGTAACCTTTTCTTCCTTTGCAATTTACAGTTACACACCATTTAACCATTTTTCCCGCACAAACAACCCAGACACTGACAACCCCTCTTCTCTCACTACACGCGCGAGATCGTTAGAGAGAGAAAGAGAGAGAGACTTCAGTGTTGAGTTGCAGAGACGCAACGTACATTTTGCATTGGCACAATACGACGGACACCATCACGCCGTTTTCACGTCCCTCTCGTTTTCGGATCCGTCACCGACGTCGTTTTCCTCCTTTCCAATCAGTTGGTTGATAATCCCAAGACACAGAGCTGGAGCCGCTACAAGATCCCAAGCAGTTGAAGGCTCCGCCCGCCGCCGCCTCCTCCAACGGTCAGATCCGGTACCGGTCGCCATCCTCCGCTGAGCTCTTTGACGGCCAGGCCAGCAGCAACTCCCCACCGTCGCACGCCGCTGATCAGCACTCGCCGGAGTTCGAGTCAAGCAAAATGCTGAAGCGCATCGGCCGCCAGGAGTCACTCACTGACAAGATCTACCGGTTCCGAGGGACTCTGCTCGTTGTGGCGATCCCGCTCCTTCTCATTGTGTTCGTCCTCTACGTCATGCCGTCAAGCTCCTCCAACGAGTCCGCCGGAGACTACGCCCTCGTCAACCGCAAAATGTCCCCCAACAAGAAATCCGGAGGCTCCTACGCTGTCATCTTCGACGCCGGCAGCTCCGGCAGCCGCGTCCACGTCTTCCATTTCGATCCAAACCTAGATCTCGTTCACATTGGCAAAGATCTCGAGCTCTTCGTCCAGGTTAAAACAAAGCAAATTATTATTATTAAGACTATTTTGAACGGTTTGGACCTGCAATTTCTACCACAATGTTGAAGTTTTTTGGCTCACGCTACATCTATTGTTGTCACATTTGTCTGCAATTTACCGTACTATCAAGGATTGCGATAAAAATCCAGATAATCATTATTATTTCTATACTATTATTTGATTGTGTTTTTGGTCTTACAGTTGGTTTGTATTTTGCAGCTTAAACCGGGTTTAAGTGCGTACGCTCAAGATCCGAAAAAGGCAGCAGAATCTTTGGTTCCGCTTCTGGATAAAGCTGAGAGTGTTGTTCCTCGTGAATTGCGATCCAAGACACCAGTTCGAGTAGGGGTGGGTTTTTTTTTTTTCTTTTGTTAAATTTATATTTACTGACCCTATGTTTAGATGGAAGTTGGGACCGTCCTCTTAGGAATTCTGATTCACATTCCTGAAATCCAATGCACAAAATGAATAAGGAAGAGGTTATTGTTTTAGGAGTACTTTTTAGTTCTTCCAACTGACATCCAAACATACACTAATTCAGAATGTGTGGTTGTGTGTTAATTGAGGTTTGAGTCCTAATTACATTGAGTTTGTGTGCCATTGCAGGCAACCGCGGGTTTGAGGGCTTTGGAAGGAGACGCATCAGATAAGATCTTGCAAGCGGTGACTACTTCTGTGTCTTTCTCAATTCAATGTTTTTAGCAGCTATGTCCAATTTGTTATGTTTTAACTTTTTCTTGCTTTGGATTTCATTAATTTAAGGTAAGGGATTTGCTTAAGGACAAGACTAGCCTGAGATCCGAGACTGATGCAGTTACAGTGCTGGATGGAACACAAGAAGGTGCTTATCAATGGGTATGATTCATGAACTTAATGCTGTTAGAACTGGCTACGGCTTTAAATCTTTAGTCTTGCCTATTGGCTTTAGTCAAGTTACTATTTGTTTGTAAAGTCTGGAATGCATCATGACTATGTGAGAATTACAAGTGTTTTCTGTTATAGATCATATTGTTAAAACTGTTAAATAGTTCATAGGGGGACTACAAGATAATTGACTAGCTCTCACTAACATACACCAGGTTCTAATTAATAGATTTTTCGATGGCTTATGTTGATTGTGGTGTATGAATGAGGTTTTGGTGGCTATGGTTTCTGACTCTTTTTATTTATTTAAGTGGGACGGAGATGAGTTTGAATGACCAAATGTGAATGAACACTTTGCTTTTGGAGAAATAAGTTTTCCAACAAGTTTTCTATATCTCTGTAGGTATGAGAACAATACATTCTATTTTGCCATTACTTTCTAATTTGGATGCATAGGAGTATCCATGAGTCTACTCAATCACGCTTGTTTCTTTTAGGATATCTAAATCCTATTTTCTTTGAGAAATTAAAAGCCTTCCTTTGGTTGAACCACTTCAATGCCTAGAAAGTATTTGAGACATGTAAGATCTTTGGTCTGAAAGTGTTTTTATAAAAGCTTCTTTAGCTAAGACATTTTAGCATTATTATTTCCTATAATGACTATCTTATCAACATGCACATTCAAGTAAACAAAATTTCCAAGAGATAGCCACTATGGCAAAGAAGAGTCGAATAATAGTAATGTTTTGTCACATAAGAAAAAGTATCATTATAATCAAGACCACATATCTAAGTGTGTCCTTTCTCTACCAATCTAGTTCTAATAGCTTCCTCATTTCGTCCAACTTTAATGATGTAAATCCATTTGCTTTCTTCCCAAGTGGAAGAGGAACAAATTTTGATCTGCTATTATGTTCAAGAGCTTGTATTTCAACAATCATGGCCTGTCACCATCCGGGATGATCAAGTACTTCATTCATATTTCTAGGAATTGTAAAGAAGACATATATGAGATAAATGACAAATAAGATGGAGACAACCAGTGACAAAACAATGTATATAGGATAAGGATTACAAGTATTTGAAGAGCAATGTGCAAACCATAATCCTCATTATTAGGAGCCATTGTATTGAGTGATGATGGGGAAGGATTTGAAGAAGAGGACTCACCATGTAACATCGAAACAATCACTCATGTCTTGCATTGGTAGCCTGGTAGGTGTTAATAGGTGGCGATGATTGTTTTAGTGGACTTGGAGTAGGTGAAAAACTTTCATTATAGGTTTGATAGTGTCATAAGCAGGATATAAGACAACTCTTTGACAAGCATACCAATTTTCTGTAAGTAGTAAATGGACAAAAGTCTGAGTATCAAATCCACATAGACTTGCTATGTAATTATTTTATCAAAAAGGAAATTAATTATAGGGTTTTGATTTGACTACGAGATAAATACAACATTTTATAAAATAAAATGAAAAGAGTCAAATAAGAATTTTAAGGTTTTTGGATAAGAGAATAAAGATTAGTTGAATGACTCAAATGAAGAATATTGATAATGCAAAATGATAGAAGAGCTGTCGAATATTAGTTTCATTAGTATTTCTCATGTAATTCCCTCTTCCATAGCTCAACATGTTCAATTACACAAATTAACTCAACGATCCACAAAATTCATTTTAACTCAGCAATCCACAAAATTGATTTTAATTCAATTCCTCAATGAAAAAAATACCTAGTTCCTAATTCCTCAATGGATTTTGTCAAGCAACCAATGTTAAATTCGCGGACTTACAACTGACTTGGTAGTTTCTACCCTCGTTTCCTATTGTAGGTTGTACCACAATTTTTACCTAGATCTTAATTTATAGAAGTGTTTTCCAATTGCAATTTGGTTAGTTGGCCATTATAACCTTCAAGAAATGAATTCGTGTACACTTACTCTCATTACCAATTGTGGTTCATCTGGACTTTGGTTGGTTAGTGTTTCTTTCAATTCATGTTTTTACACATTCAATTCAATTTTGTTAGCCATCTCAAATAATTAGAGGACAATATATATGGGTGAGGAGAGGATTACTAAGGAGTTTTATAATGTGGTTAGATTATCAAAAAATCATAGTTTTATTAAAAAATACCCTTCGACCAAGAAAACAATTAGTCACAACCTCGGTTGTCTTTCTCTAATCTTTCAAGTTATTGGCTTCCTATTTACAAATTTGAAACCTGAAATGAAAAGTCATTCTTTTTTCTATTCATTTTTCTTTATTCTATTTATAACACTCCTCTTTTTTTTTTAGGGTTGCTTTAACCTTGAGGAACCCAGATTTTCTAGTCTTTCTACGCATACCAAACTTAAAATTTTTCCTTATGTTTGTGGGTTCCCATGCCCGTACCAACCATAGTTTCCTTTCCTGTGTTTGTGGGGTACTCATGCTCACACCAAATTTTGAACCTTCTATTATATTCCTTCTTTTTTGACTTATTGTTCTTTAAATCTTAGGTATGAGACAGTTAAGTTTTCCTGTTTTTTTGGGTTCTAAGGATCATAATAATAAAAAATTATTTTCACTATTTGGCTCAAGGGAGTGATAAGTACAAAGTTTTAGGATGACTTTTTGGCTAGAGGCTCGCAAAAGAAACAGGTCTTGATCATATCCTGATACACATATGTATCAAGTAGAAATAAGAATTAAACAAGGCCAATTAGGCTACAATTGCTTGGGTGATTTATTGCCTTGGGGAAATTAATGGGAAATGTAGGTGTGGATTACTCATTTTACAATTTTTGTTACAATTTAGTGAAGTTTGAATTTTATATCCCTGCGACCATGATCTTGAGAATATACATTTTGTTAAATGTTTGAATGACCATTCACATAGCTTGTTGAATTATATGTATTGCAAACTCTTGAGTATCTTCTTGAAAATAATTATAAAAATTTATTTAAAAAATTGTCGGAGTAGATAAAATTTGTTTCTTCCCTTCTCCCCATTGAATGTTTCAATACTCTACCTACATTCAAACTCCCTTTAATTCTGAATTTCCAACAAATGTAAAATAATTGAGTATTTATTCCACTTTATAATTTTTGGTGGGATTAACTCTAGGTTCCCTTACCAATATAAAATTCTTTGATCTACAATTTTCTCATTACATAATTGAATTTTGAAATTTCTATTTGAAGAGTTACAAGTAATGCTTAGATGTATCACTGAAATATAATTTAATTAGAACTTCAAAATTTAGCGAATGGTTGTTGTTTTTAGAACACTAGAAATCTAGAGATCTGATAATTTCTTGAAAGTTTATGTGCTGAATATATGGTCAGGTAGTATTTAAGTTGTTCACACTGTGCTAGGGTTTCCGGAAATATATTAATCAAACATGAATATAGGCTACTAGCTGCAACTTGTAAATTAATTATGAACTTTGTGTATTCTCTTCTCTGAAGTTTTACCTTGGGAATGGTTTTAGGTTACGATCAATTATCTATTGGGAAATTTGGGAAAAGATTATTCAAAGACTGTCGGGGTAGTTGATCTTGGTGGTGGATCTGTTCAAATGGCTTATGCCATCTCAGAGACAGACGCTGCCATGGCTCCAAAAGTACCAGATGGAGGGGATCCATATGTCAAAGAGATGTTCCTGAGAGGAAGGAAATACTACCTCTATGTTCACAGGTTTTCTACTTACTGATTTTCATCTTTTTTCAGCCTCTAGGAGCGTAGTCATTTTCAACTCCTATTCCATATTCATTGATGTTGTGTATTCTGCAATACCTTTTTCTTCTCTGATAGATTTTTGCATCTTGCTTTCAGTTACCTGCGCTATGGTTTACTAGCTGCTCGTGCAGAGATTTTAAAGGTTTCTGATGATGCTGAAAACCCTTGTATCTTATCTGGCTATGATGGTAAATATTCTCCTTTCTTGTATGCCTGATACCAAGTTACATTCAGTTCTTTTTAACCTTTCATTGGTCATGAAGGAAAAAGAGCTTTCAATTTCAATTATTTTTATCTTCTTTTTCTTGCCTTATAATTCTGATAAGAAGCTATTTTCTTTAAATATATTTTCTTAGGGTCCTATGTGTATGGAGGAAAGACGTTTAAGGCTTCATCTTCCTCATCAGGAGCAAGCATAAATGAATGCAAAAGTGTTGCTCTTAAGGCTCTCAAAGTTAAGGAGTCATCATGTACTCATATGAAGTGTACTTTTGGTGGGATATGGAATGGTGGAGGCGGGGATGGACAGAAGAATCTTTTTGTTGCATCTTTTTTCTTTGACCGGGCTGCTGAGGTATTTATTATTTTATTTTATTAAACCTTGGAATAGTGTTAATAGCCATTGCTTCAAATGCTACCGCATTGCTATTCTAATCACTTATTATTTATTCATAGGCTGGTTTTGCTGATCCAAACTCGCCAGTTGCGATAGTTCGACCTGCAGATTTTGAGGATGCAGCTAAGCGGGCATGTCAAACAAAACTTGAGAATGCCAAATCGACTTATCCACATGTTGAGGAGGGGAACCTTCCCTATCTTTGCATGGATCTCGTATACCAGTATACACTGCTTGTTGATGGGTTTGGTAAGTTTTATTCCAATGCGGAATACCTATAATGACGTTTCTGCAAACTGAGTTATTGTGTTGTCTTCCTGCCCTCATTACTTCTATTTGTTAGCAGGCATATATCCATGGCAAGAAGTTACGTTGGTGAAGAAAGTTAAATACGATGATGCCCTCGTTGAGGCAGCATGGCCCCTTGGCAGCGCCATCGAAGCTGTATCATCTACGTAATGTCACTGGCATCATCACTTAGATTACTCATCAGACATCTAGGGAAACATTAGTTTCATCACTCGGATATTGTGGTGAAATACTGTCATTCATGATGGTCAGAGATTAACTTTCCGGCTGAATTGAGATTGGATATGGATCTGTGATTCAGAAATAATGGGAGATCATATCTTCATTATTTTTCATATGTAATTAATTACCAACATTTTGGAAGATTCATTCGATTCGTTAAGTGCATCTAAATATGTTGTCTAAAGAGACGAACAAAATGGTGATGCTATAACACCATTTCATTTTTGTTTCTATAAATGGTTCCATTCGTGATGATATAGTTAAATCCTTTATTTTTCTTTCTCATCTTCTTGAGAACCCAGAACTGGCATGTCGGTTTTAGGGGTGTGGGTAGTTACCACTGCATTGGTATAAGCAAATCATGCATTTGTGAACGGCATAAATTGGTATTTCTTTATTCCATCTAAATTTCCTGCCATTCTTGTTTCTCCTGTTATTATTTATTTTTGTTTTTGTGTTTTGCAATTCATTTATATCTGAATAGGCAAAATTTTGGTCAACACCGAGGAATTAACTTGGGTAAGTTCAGTTTGGTGGCAATGGGGATTCAATCGATTCATTTTGACAGGTTTAGTCAAATCCTTAAATGTTCTTCGACTGTGTCAATGTTTGAGACTGGAATTTGATGGATTCATTTTTCTAATATAAGAAAGATATAAATACAGGTTATTATTATTTTAATAGAGGAAACCTTTCTTTTTTTCCCTTGATATGATAGAGTATAAGTTGTTATTTTATTTTAAATTTTTTATTCTGGCAAAACTCAATACATTAACCTTAGTTTGGATTTGGTGTAAAAGAAAATATTATATCAGATAAAGCTGACAAAATGGATAGATATCCAATTTAAATGATTGAATAAAAGTAATTTATTAATTCATTTTGATTAGTTAAAAATTTACTTAAAATAACTTGTTTCCTATTCCTCCCTCCTATGGACCAATGTCATTGGTATCTGTAGTTTTCGTTTGCGACAATAATCTATCTAATAATAATAAATAATGACTATTCAAAAAAATAAAATAAATACATTTTGTACTATGTATTGTAGAATGAGTTTTGAGATCCATAAATATATTTCAGAATAAAAAATTTAAAATATATTTATAAATTTAAAATTATGCATAAATATATTTTTGTATCCAGAAATAGATTTAAAATATACAATCCAGAATATACAATAAAGTCCAGAATGTACAATGTATTTTCAGACTCAAAAAACCACATTAACACTACAACATAATTGTTGACGATGGTGGCCAATGTAGTTTTAGAGGGCTTTAGCACTCACGAATGAAAGATTTTTTTTTGAAAGGAAGGTGCAGATATGGAAGAAGAATGGGGGAAAGAAAAATATGGGTTTAATATAAATATAAGGGTCAAAATATAGTATGGGGTAGAGCCCTCGAGTTTGCTGTGCTCAGTGTCTGTTGTAGGAAATTTGTTTCTCTAAAACATTTTATAAAATAGAACCTGCCTTCCAGTGGACACCACCGCACACTGCTTTAGATTTGTAACAGTTCACCTTTGCTTTTAGTTTTTTAGTTTCTTTTAGTACTTTTCACAAACATCTTTCACTCAAAGTTAGCCCAAGAAATTTGGGTCATAATATTATGGCGCTTGTCCAGTTTCGATAGATTGAAGTGTGCATTGCTTATTTGTCAGTCATGAGCAGAATAGGATCTAAATTATCTCTTCTCTCTGTTGCGCTATTACGTGTCAACCATAACTCAGTAGTTGTTAATCGTATTCATATGGTAGAACAACCCCTTATGGGAGATGCCTTCAATTTCTTTAACCTTTTTAGGTATGAAACAGTTTTAGCTCCGCCAAATTTTGGTTTATCTGTCAGTCCCTTTTCTACTTCATCTTCAACCAGAAGCCGTGGTGAGTCAACTGATGGCCCTGCACATGAGGTCTTGAGTGATGACGATGATGGGGAAGGGGATGAAGATGATGAGTACGATGATGGTCATGGCACGAATAAAGATAAGAATGGTACCAATTGTAGTAAGTTACATTTAAGAGATGATGATCTTGCCCAAGATGTTAAAACCATTTTGGATATAATGCATGAGATGGGTTCTGGAGCATCTGACATTAAGCAGAAGCTTGAGCATTGCAGTGTGGCGCTATCACAAGAGCTGGTTGTGGAGGTCATTTCAAAAACTCGCAATGATTGGGAAGCGGCTTTCACATTTTTCTTATGGGCTGGCAAGCAGCCCGGGTATGCTCATTCGGTTCGGGAGTATCATTCTATGATCTCCATTCTTGGCAAAATGAGGAAGTTTGATACTGCTTGGACCTTAATTGAGGAAATGAGAGGAGGTAGAACTGGTCCATCTTTTGTCACTCCACAGACACTGTTGATCATGATCAGGAGATACTGTGCTATACATGATGTTGCAAGGGCTATCAATACTTTCTATGCTTATAAACGGTTTAACTTTCAAATTGGGCTAGAGGAATTTCAAAGCCTTCTTTCTGCCCTTTGCCGGTATAAGAATGTGCAGGATGCTGAGAACTTACTGTTC
>Ga0123341_1003054_pt1 | contig 14170 bp, 3 predicted proteins | sample Turbeapinknodule_FD_89959 | JGI IMG/M metagenome (GOLD analysis project Ga0123341, IMG submission 89959) | Root nodule microbial communities of legume samples collected from Mexico - Turtle bean Mexico pink nodule | ecosystem: Host-associated > Plants > Roots > Nodule | place: Mexico: Nepantla... | reverse complement strand
CACAATAGTATATTATAAGTTTTTTGTTATTTAATAAAATTTTAATTTTAATTTTAATTTTTTTAAGTGCTGATATCAGTATATTATATAAAAAAACGTCAAAATCAAACTTAAAAAACCAATACCCTTTTGCATTAAAAAAAATCAAAAGATTATTCTATGTTTTACATTGTTATTACATGATTAGCCAGAGCTAATTATGTTTAATGGCATTAACATCATCTGACATGAAAGATAAGTGTGTCATTAATTGATGTATGGAATAACAAATCCGTGGCTTTGGTTTATGAGTAGCATCCTGGTGGATGCATCAGACGCGTGGCGACATGTGTGACTGAATGGGCAGTTGTGGAAAATTAATGAACAAAAAAAAAAACAAAAAAAAAATTGAGTCAAGCTGTTCAATTTTTTCTTTGATGCATTCATCATCACCATCAAGACATCAAGTTGGGACGTTCTTCTCTGCTGCAAGGGTCTAAAAAGTCAGTGCAGTGAAAACGGACGATCCGAAGAATAATACCTTCTTACATCTCTCTATAACATTATTAATCATCAGTAAGATAAACCTCTATCACCAATTTCTCTCTGTTTCTTTTCTGGGTTTTTAAGGTTGTTTTTGTTGTTGTTGTTGTGTCTCAATCTCCAGGATCAGTTTGATCTTACGTCAATGAAGAATTTTTAGACAAAACCCAGGTTTGTTTTCGTTAGGAATAAGGTTTTCTCATTCTGGGTCTTTTCCTTTTTTAAGGTTTTACTGGTTGATACAGATTCACGAAAATACCTTAAAGCGGAGAAAAAGACAACGACTTTCATCTCTAGGCAAGTGATTATGGCGGTTGCTGAGAATGTTGGGGCGAAAATCGGTTCTTCGAGTCAGAGTTTGGACAGCGGTGTAGTGTCTGCGGATTCGAGTGAGGTCGAGAAATCGAAGACCAGAAGCGATCAGAATCTGAACAACGGTGTGTTCACCCATCAACAGCATCCAGAGAGAGTTCCGAGTTCTATGACAGTTCCTAACGGAAATTACAGCTACAATACTCAGATGCACGCAAATGGGGTGAACAACGATGGGTATGGAATGAATGGGGTCATGAGTGGGGAGAATGGGGGTGAGAGTTTCAAGCGTGATATGAGGGATTTGGAAGAGCTTTTGTCAAAGCTGAACCCCATGGCTGAGGAGTTTGTGCCCCCATCACTAACCAATACTCATGGCTTTTTAGCTGGACCTAATGCTGGGTTTGGTTACACTAACAATTTTATGCTGCCTAATAACTTTGGCAGTACTAATGGACAAACTAACAATAGAAGGGTATGAGTAAATTGTTTTTTTTTCTATTAGATTATGTTCTTTTCCTTCTAATACTAGGTCACTAGCATGAATGTTTTACTTTTTTTTCTTTGATACTATAGTATGTGTTACAGAGGAAGAATGGCTATACTCCTGGGAAGCGAAGAGTGAATCATAAAATGGATATGGAGAAAAGAGAAGAGATGATTCGGAGGACCGTTTATGTGTCTGACATTGATCAACTGGTATAAATTTTAGCTCTGTTGTTGATTGTCTTGTTTCAGTTAGCTTTCAATGTTTGCCACGTCTATTAGTGCCAATCATTATTGTTTAGCTTTTTTGTGGATTGTCTTGTTTCAGCTAGTTTGCAACGTGTATTAGTGTTAGTGCCAATTACTATTGTTTAGCTGTTTTGTGAATTCTCTTGTTTCAGCTAGCTTGCAATGTTTGCAAGGTGTATTCGTGTGAACCGGTCATGTTTGGAGGTGTTGTGGATTGCTTGCAATGTTTGCCACGTGTATTCATGCTAATGATTGTTGTCTAGCTGCGTTGTGGATTCTCTTGTTTCAACTAGCTTGCAATGTTTGTGACATGTATTTGTGCAATTGATTGTTTTTCTCTGTTGGAATACACGCAAATGATTGTGTTTTTGTTGGTATCTAGGTTACTGAAGAGCAGCTGGCTGCTCTCTTTCTCAACTGTGGCCAGGTATCATTTGTTACAATTTTTCTTCTTAATTATTGTGGATTATATTACTAAATTGATACTATGTTCCTAGTTACAGGTTGTTGATTGCCGTGTATGTGGAGATCCTAATTCTATTCTTCGTTTTGCCTTCATTGAGTTTACTGATGAAGGTAAAATTGTTGCCAAATGTATGTTGCTCGTAAGCTGTGATTGTTATTGATGTTTCACTGTGTAACGTTGTTATGTGCATAGAGGGAGCAAGGGCTGCCTTGAGCTTGTCTGGTACCATGCTTGGATATTACCCGCTGAGAGTGCTGCCTTCAAAAACTGCCATCGCACCTGTGAATCCAACATTTTTGCCTAGGGTAATATTTTTCTGTTCATGATGCCTATTACACATATTAGAAGATGATTGGCCATTGTGAAGTAACATTGCTTGTTACCTTTCTAATGGTGCTGTATTTCTCAGTCTGAAGATGAAAGGGAAATGTGCTCAAGAACAATTTATTGTACAAATATTGACAAGAAGGTACTTTTAGGATTTGAGATATTTGTAGAATCTGACTTGAAGGAACTACTTCGTCTCTCATGTCTTTTGCTGCACTTGAATCTCACTATTCCTTAAAAAAATTGTTGTTCCTGCAGCTTACTCAAGCAGATGTCAAACACTTCTTTGAATCTATTTGTGGAGAGGTTTGTAGCTTTTAATGGAACTAGGATTATAGTAATTTTTTTTTATGGTTGACTGTAAGCGCTACATGAGAAATTTTCCATTATTTTGGTGTATTCGTTTGGGTTGAATACCGTTTGTTGTTGGTTGATGAGTATGTTGTAAAATATTTTGTAATATTTTGATTTATTCATCTAGGTTCAACGCTTGAGGCTTCTTGGGGATTACCATCATTCAACTCGAATTGCATTTGTTGAGTTTGCACTGGTAATTGCTTGCTAACTTTTCAAATGTCTTGTTTTCTTGAGTGAACTCTGCTTTACTTAGCTATTTTGTGTATTATCTATTGGAGTGCTATTCTCCTATTCTTGTCTCCTCCCCCAAAGGAATCCATTATATTTGCACTGCCTGTGGCTACACTTCTGTCAATAGTTGTGATTCTTATTTTCATAGTTATAGTAGCTGCACATGGCCTGCTGAAATAGCTCCAAAACAATCTTTTTGAAGAAAAGAATCAAGAGAAATATGTGTAAAGGCAGTCGTGAAGATCTTTCTACTTTGTTTAGTAGAGTGCCAGTAAGCTATATCTTTACTTTTTGTAGAATCACCCAAACATTCTTTTTAAGTGCTGGGTAATTTAGTAAAACATTACCATTTACTAGTGTAAAACGAGAAAGTAAAACCAAGAAGTCTCTCTTTTAATTTCACATGTCTGTATTGTTTGTAAAAACAAAAACCGTAGATAAAATTTTGAAGTGACTTCATCTTGCTTTTCATTTACCTCCTCTTCATCCACATATTACAGCTATGGTAGAAACTATCACAGTTCCGTAAGTATGTCTCTCATCAACATATTTGATGGAGATTTGGTCTCCTCTTAGTCTTCTCACTCAATTTCCACTAATTCCAAGTGATCATAGTGGTCATATTTCTCTTTTTTGCATAAAAGAGGATTGATGTCTTGGGTTGGTTCTGTATTCCTAACAAGGTTGTCCAGTTCGTGATTTTACTCCAAACATGGTTTTTGTGGTAGGACCAGCTGCCTTGATGACACTCACTGATTTGCATTGGTGAGATTGGGGTTAGATCGCAAAGCAAGATTGTAGAAGCGGTGAACTTGCCAATCTTATCAAGTGCTTAATTTGGCATCTGCAGCCTATATGTGCACATAAATGATGCAGATCTCAGAAGCTATATAAAGCTGCTTCTACCTTAAATTAGATGGTGATGTATTCTGGTTTTTCATGGACATAAAACCAAACACATTTAATGTTGTAGCGAGCTGCCATTTTGGTGGTGGACCAAAACCAATTTGGAGAGAGAAAAAACTATATCCATCTGAACACCAATTTCTTGTTTGATGTCATCTCTCAATGTGTTCTGTGATTGGTCTGTGGTTGATTTGTTCTTGTTGATGATGGGATGGTGGCTGAAGGCAATACGGTGGTTGGAATGTGTTTGTGTATCACAGTACAGTTTACCAATTATCTCCTTCAAAGTTCAAACTTGGTTGTCGTAGACTGCTGGGTGTTGCCCATACTAGTTTTTTCTTCTTCATTTTCCCAAATAGTATCTCCCCTTTTAAGTAGTTTCTGATTGCTTGCTGATTGTGTCAAACAATGCTATACTGGCTGTGGCTTATAGTTAACTGTAGGAGTTGTAGAAAACATGTAATTTTCTTAAGAATAGTAAAGTTATGTTATTTTGTAATGTATAAGGCTATAGATAAATAAACTTTCCTTTATATTTAGAGCTATAATTTTAACTTCACTTGTGGGTTTCAACTGACTTGTGTATTGTCAATTGAAATGTAATTAAACGTTAGTAACTAACTAATGAGTTTTAAGATTATTTTTCTTATCTGTTATCTTATATGCATATATATTTTTCACCATAAATGTGCATAATAGGTAGGATCTTATGATCTGTGTTATAATCACATTTTAGGTGTTCTCTCCTGATTCTAGATAGGATCTTAATGTTGACAACTTTGGTTTGAAGTCAAGCTACACTGTGATGCCCACACATAGAAAAGGAGAGAGAAGAGTCGGAAGACTAATTAAATTGTTTTTTTATGGTGAACTAAATATTAGATTACAACAATATTCACAATGCAATTCATATAACACCTAAAGGACTTGGCTTTTGTCTACAGAAAACAGTATAGGTTGCATACTTCAAGTTGGAGGATGTTGGCAGCTCTCTTTTAATGTTACTTTGTTTTATGCAACATTTCGTTTCTGCTATCCTTTAAGCCTTGCCCTTTTCCAATAGAATTTGTTTGTTTTCCTTGTTTATATTTTTTAAAAGGAAAAAAAAAAACTGTATTAGGAATCATCCAAATCCATGAAATAGTTTTTGAAACAATTAGTGTGGTGAAATAGGTTGCAATAGTGATTTTTTTTTCCAAATAAATAGAAATGGTTGATTGAATCTCAGACTGACTAGTGTGCCTTGTTTACGCTCCAATTTTTTGGACAATAATATTGTCATAAGGCTTTAGGTGGCTCCCCATTATATTAGAGGAAGGCTGCGCTACTTTTTTTCATCCATGGAGTGTTAGGATTACTATAATACGGGACTGACAAAGTTCATTAGTTTCTTGCCTCAATAATTACTTGCCATGTGCTGCAGCACTGGGTGGAAATTCCACTTCAATAATGTGGTGTGCATTGAATATAGCTGGTGTTTTAAGGTATGTTATCAGATGGAACAAAAGGGGCAGTTGATGATGGGTTTTGGGAAGGATAGAAGAGGCAGATGATGGTCATTGATCGTGTACCTAAGTATTTCAAGATTATAAGTCCAAACTTATGCTTAGTTACAGCACATTACACTTTGCATGCTATGCTCCATTATGATGCTTTCGTGGTCTAGTTGTTAAGAGATGCATATCCATTTGTTATTATCATTATGGTGGGGCTCACTTTGAGCCATGAAAGGGCAATGGTACCTGGGCTTGCTCAACAAGGTACAGGTTGTTTTTCGTGAATCACATGCTGGTGGCTCAGTTTTGAATTGGTGGATCTATTGAGTTTGACTTGTTTGAATTTAATAATTTAAAATTGATAAATTCTAAATATTATGAATTTCAGGTTGTATAGATATTTTTCATTTTAGACTTGCGAAATGACTTGTTCTGAACCCCCATGAATCCAATTAAACCTGGTCTTCAATTTGATGGAGCCATTCTCGAACTTTCTACTGTTTACTCTTAGTAACCAGAGTTGCTTGCTTAATTTTTTGGATATGTTTGTCTGATATAGTTGTTCTTTTCATCCATCTTCCACTTCTATTTCGACATCTTTTTGCAATTTTCAAAGTTGTTTTGTTCCTTTTTCCCCTGATTATTTTGTTGAATGCAGAAAAGCTCTTACACAATAAGATGCTACATCTTTTGCCTTTGTAGTGTTTGTAACTCTGTTTCATCCTGCTTTGTTAGATTCGATTTCTCTCTTTCTGTAAGATGCATCTGTAAAGTTGTTCTTCACTGGTGTGGTCCCAGTAAAATGTTATAGGACGGGTTTAGATATTTAGTGTTCTTTGTATCCGTGAAATAATGAAATTGATAAAATGTTCTACTTCCAAGAATTATATCTTGTGCTAAAGGCAAGTATTAACGTTTGTCTCCAAGTATGTTTGGGCTAATACTTGGTCTTTTTTCCTCATTCTTGCAGGCTGAGAGTGCAATTGCTGCTCTGAGCTGTAGTGGTGTGATTTTGGGTTCACTGCCTATAAGGTTAGATAGACAGATTTTCCTTTGATTTCAGCTGTCCTATCCTGAAACCTATGGCAACCTTTTTAATGTTTCTTCAAACATTCTATGTTGAGCAGGGTAAGTCCATCAAAGACACCTGTCCGCCCTCGTGCTCCTCGATCCTCCATTCACTGAATCGTCCTTTTGCATATTTCTGGGGTTGCTGTTGCTCGGAGATATATTTTACATATATACATACATAGAAACAGATATATTCTAAGGTACCTGTGGCCTTTTGTTGATACTGTTGTCCTTGATGAGACTTGCAGTATGGTATCTTTGTTTCTTGTTGGGGTCGTGAATTATGTGTTTAGATGTAGAGTTCGATGGCGTTTTGAGGATCTCCAAGGCTTAATTTATGATGGATTGATCTTGCAAGGAGAAAATTTTATAGTTGGATTTTTCTAACATGTGGAATTTACTAAAAGAAACATCTTAGAAAGCCTTTGTTGTAGTTAGGTTGTGTTTGTTTTTTATGTTGCATGCACCAACCATCACATCACCTATACCAGCACCTCTACCTCATTAATTTTTAGCCAATAATGAAAGATATGTGAGAAGAAGTATGTTGCAAACACTAGTATTGGTTGCTAGTGTTACGTTTCTCTTGCTAGCTAGTGGTTGGTGTTGGTGGAAGCCACCTTACTCATTCTCCCAGTCATTTGCTTTCATAATATTGCCCAAACATGTTCCCAAATTTCCGCTACTTTTTGTTTCTATATATTTCTCTTTTGGAGAGTGGACTTCGCCTAACTATAACACACTGTTTTCTTATGTATTACGGAAATTCATTGTTTCAGTTTATTTTGGTACTCATAAAAAGACAGGCTTTAAAGTCTTTTACACAAGGTCCTTTCATTAGAGAACTTGTTTGTACTTTTTAAGGTTGATTTTTGCATTTAACATTTGACATGACGTAAACTTTAAAATTATGGATCTAAATAAGATTTTGGGTTATAAAAGTAAAAGGTTTTTTTTTTTGTACTAGAAGTAATATTTTTTAATAAATTTTGAGAAAAATATTATTAAAAATATTATTAAAGTGGGGTGTGTTTAGATTCTTATGCGATTTTGAAATTAATGTAGGATAGTTGTTTTTTATTCCCTTGGGGTGGTATTAGATATTTATATAATTTAAATTTTAAATTTAGACAATTATTAAATATTATTTTAGAACTTCTCGAATTAAAAAGAAGATCGTTTTGATTCTTTAAATTCAATAAACTATAATCTCTAAGTTTATAAACTCTAAATTTAAAAGAGTGTTTTTAAAAAATATTTTTGATATTTAAATTCAAGAGACTAAAATCAGAACTATCTTAGATTTTAAGGATTAGTCCTTCGACAATTAGTTTATTTTATTTTTATAGTTAGACAATTATGAAATTAATAAATGACTTTAGTTTTAAATTCAAAGTACTTAATTCAAGTTTATATGCTACCTTAGTCGCTTAAAGTTATACTAAATGCTACTTTAATACTATTATAAGTAATACTAGATTATGTTGATGCCGCATTGCACATTACTAGAGAATATTTTTATAAACACTTTTCATTTAAAAGTATCTTATGATTATTTAAAAAAAATATTTTATTATTTTTAGATAGATGAACGTTTTTATGGCAAATATTCAATAAAAAAAGATGTTTGTAGGCCGAGATTGATAGATTTTTATAGGAAGCCATATTCAATAGCTAGCGATAGATTTAAGAGTGCTTTTTTTATTAGTAGTTTTACAAATGTAGATTAACTAGTTTTTCTTCATCTTTTTATTTATAAATTTAAGATCTAAAATTGCTAAATTAAATACTTTATTTTATTAACTTGAAAATATTTTATATTTGATATATTCATACCATTGAGACATCTTAGTTTTAGTGTAAAGTGTCTACAAGAATTGTTGTTTGACTTAAAGGTATTATTTGAAAGGTCTATTTTGAATTGTTAGTTGACCATTAATAAGAATAAATTATGTTTTATTATGAAAAAAATAAAATCATTTGCCACTTAAACATGAAACTTTTGAATTGTAATTTTGGACATTTGTATACAAGATTATACATTAAAATATAATGAACACTAATCTTACTTCTTCCAAAAAATAAAATAAACCATAGCTTTATTTCTCAAGGGTTGACTAAATTGTTCATCATTTTAATGAATAAATAGAAAGTTCACTCCGTGCAACTTATAAAGTCATTATTAATTAATATTAGTTAATTATCCTATCGTAATATGTCATGTAAAGCTACTACGTGTTGACGTTGTCCTACGGTATACTAAAACATTGGGTTTGCTTTTAATATATAAGGATTCAATAGATATATACTACCAATGAAAAAAAGTATACTATAAATTTATTAAAAATTACTTTTTATATGATTATTAAAATAATTGTCATAAAGTCAATATATTTATCACACATTAGTTTATAATTAGACAGGTAAAGAGCACAATATATTTTGATTTCATATTTGAACTTTTTTAGTTTAATGCTTAAAGTATTATTGTTATACTCGATTGGTTTTTTAGTTAGTCTACAACAATAATTTGATCAACTGACAAGTTATAATAAAAAAATAATGTAAAAAAGGAAAATGAAATGACTATTTGATTTCATAAGAGAATATTGGAAGTAAATTTTAAAAGAGGGAGAAAAAGGATAGAGATGGAAAACTTTGCAAAAGAAGAAAGTAAGAAGAGAAGTGAAGAAAGAAAAGAAAGGAAAAAGAAAATAAAAAGGAAAAGGAAAGTGACACGACATGGTATTATGAGGTTCAATATTATTATTATATTAGGGCGAATAAAATAAGAGAACATCATAAAAATATGATTTAAAGAATTTATAACAAATATTTTAATCTGACCTGAAACAAAACAAGAAGTATAATTAAAGTGGCTGCAAAACATTCATATTCCAACTCAATTTTTGTTGTCTTTTAACAACACTTTTTTTTTTTTTTTATCCATTTTGTTATATGATTACACGGCACAGTTGACCATTCATTTGAAGAATTGGTATTATAATTTTGGTTTTGTGAAGCTGACAACAAATCCAAGCAAACTTTGATTGAATGAGTGATTCATAATTGACGAGCTAAGAATTGAAGGTTCTTGAATTCAAGATTACCACCTTATGAGGTTTAGGTCTTTGACTCTCATGGTTGAACGTTGAAAAACTTTTTTATTCCATTTCAAACTCAACCAAACACCCACCATACTCTAAGTTACAACAACAAAGTTCTCATGAGACTGCTTTTTTCTAAGAACATGAAATTGATTTCTTCTAATTTAAATTTTAGAAGTACTTGAAACTATTAAAATTGGTTTTTATTAGTGTTTTTTTAACAAACAGATTTTAGAACAAACAAAATTATAAGATTATAATATTTATATTAATATTAATAATAAATTACTATAAAATATTTTCACATCTTACTTCTTGTTAAAAATATGTTTGATATATATTTATTTCAATAGTTTAGATTAAAAACAAAAATTAATTTCGCAACAAAAAACCACATTTAATCTTATTTTTTTCTAATAATTTTCCGACCAAAGTTTAAAGAGGAAATCTTCTGAAATCCATTTAATGTTTGCTTGGTTTTAATATTTTTATTGTATGTATCACATGTATTATTTTCTGAAATAGTTATATTTGAGGTGGATAATATGATTATAGATAACTTAATTACATATTTTAAGATTCAGATTTTATCCTATAACGCGTATCTTTTAATAAATTAGGTGAGATATTAATATGATCTACCATATTGTAATTATATCTTTAAGATTGAAATTGAAAAGTGGGATTTAATTTGAATGGATTAGCAAAGCTAATGGAATGCAGTTTGTATTGAAAAATTAGAATTATATTATATAGGTGAATAAGAATGAGAGAAGGGTAGGAGGGGAAAGAGAAACACATGGGACTCTTTATGCGAATCCTATTTCTATGTGATAGTGATTGGGACGATGTGTGAGGCAATTATAATTTGGAATTGTATGGGATGAGAAAAATGGTAGCTAAAATTTTCTTTACCAACAAAATGGTTCTGTCGCACTCACCTTTCTCCCTAACCCTTCCCATTTCAATACGTATGCACATCTTCACAAAAATTATATTTGCATTAACAACACAAACCACACACTAATTAAAACTAAGTTTAGTTTGTAATTCTTTTTAATTCTAAATCATAAATCCTAGATCACCCCAAACAGTGTTTTAGATTTTTTTTATTGAGATTGAGAGTGAAAAGAAAAAAAAAGAGTGAGAAAGTAAACGTTTGAATTAAAGAAAGTTAGTGAATTCAATAGAAATAGAATCTTGTAGATGATTTAACTGATGTGATAAAAAAAAATATGAAAAAATAATTTTTAAAAATAAAAATAAAAATAAATTATCATGTTTTCAATATTTTATTACCCATTTTCTTTTCTCATTCCCTTCTAATTTTTCTTTCTTCAACTCCATCCAAACACATAATTAAGATTTGGTTATTATCTCTATATGTTATATGCCAACTCATATGTTTAAACTTTTTTTTTTATCAGCAATAACAAAAATATATAAATGCGAACCATTTTAGAGGTGGATCAACCCTTATACATACAAAGTCCAACATCTATCAGTAATCACCAGACCAACAAACATAAATACTGTACATACAAAAAAACCCAAAATACCTCAGGCAACCAGTCATATGTTTAAACTTGCACCTGCATTATAATTTTTTTCCATATAATTGTATTTTATAAGAAACTTTAATTTGTATTGCAACAATTTACTTCATTAAATAATACTCAATCAATATTAAAAAAAGAATATTAAACTTTAAGTTGGATTGTGCTTGATGATGCAGGTTGTAGGTTGTAGATAGTTCGTGAAGTATGAAAGAAACTCATTTAATGTGGTTTGAGTGGAACAAGTATAAAATATATACATTAAAATCTTACTAAAAGAATCAAACCCCGCGCATATAGATTACACGGGTGGTTTGTGGATTTTTGTCAAAATACCTAGCTTTAACTATATAATCAAAATTAATTTCATAAATTATAATTTAATTATCAAGCTAGAAAAGTAAATATATGTATCTCCAACCTTTATATCAGTGTGTTTTAAAGAATAATTGAATTTGTATATAATTGTTTCAGTACGGTTAATCTAGTCTCATATTGCTTAAGAATCGAGGTCAATGACAATTTAAATACGCATCCATTCCTTAGTTCAATGAGACTTTTTTAAGTATAAAATTCTCAAATGTAGTGATTGATTCTAACAATGTTATCTTAACGAATTTGAGGTTAAAACATCTTATTACCACAAATTTGATCCGAATTAATATTTAAAAAATAAATAAATTTTGCAATGGATCAAAATTTAAGACTTGACTCTTACAATACAGTTCATTCAAACTAAACTTGCGATGTGATGAATTGCCAAGAAAAATAACTATTATTACTTTTGAATGACTAAATGATGTAAACTTTGTTGTTTTTTAGTAGAAGATGTGCTTGTATTACACGATTCTGTACTTAAAAATATATGACAAAGTTGGAACATGGCTTGTAATGTTGATTTGGAAGAAAAAATAAATAAATCTTCAAAATATACACAATTTTTTTAAAAAGTTTTATTGATTGGTAATGATTATTAGCTCTTCAAGGTGTAATCAAGTTATGAAAAAATAGGCTTGAAGGAAATAATTTAGAGAGAAGACAACAAAAATTAAGAGAGATAAAAATAAATAGGAAAATAATTTAGAAGGGTTATGGTCTTGCACATTATGTGTAATTAGCAATATAAAAATTTAATTATTAAAATATACATGTGTATTGATTTCATCACGATCTTTGATGAAAAATTTATTAAATCGAGCACTTATCACTAGTAGATCGGTAGAGTATAATTTTTTCTACTTAATTTGATTGTAGATTGTTAGGTGTAATCATGATTTGATTGTGACTTGATTCACTTATCTCTGTCATTGGACTATTAATGAAACCAACAACAATCTTCCCTCAACAATCACTATATTGGAATTTGAACTTGTATTACATGTTTTTAAATAGAAAATGTTGTGTTCTCATGATAAATTATAATTTGTTGCCATAAATGTTTGATCAAACAATTGGTATAAGAGCCTGAGATATGGGTCCATTAAAAGTCTTTCTTTAACATTCAAGGTTTTTGGCTAATTTTGATAATTTGTTCATATTAGAGTCTTTCAATCTTATCTTTTATGGATGTGAAACTTTAATAAGCTTTTGGGTGGGGAAGTTCTAGATTGGCTTGATGATGAACTTTTAACTAGTCAAGACCAAACATTTGGGTTGTCTAGTTATGAGTTTGAGTTACATTTGCCAGACATTTACGATTGAAAAAAATGTTTTCTTGACAATTTTCTCCTCTTTACTGATGAACCACTAATAAAAAAAAATCATAATAAGTAAAGCGGTGAAACAATGGTAATTATAAGAGAATTTATTACATCATTTATCAAAGGAACCATTATAATAAATATATTTTATATCTTTTAAAATGACACATGTCATAGTAAACTTTTTATAATTTTATTCTCTTACTAGCTCATGTTTCTATTCCTCCAACATTGTCTCCGCAAATATTCTTGCTCATGTTTTTTGCTCACGTTTTTTTGCTCACGTCTTCCTATTCTCTCTGCCTAAGTTCAGTTCTACAATCTCTCTCTTTTCCTAATTTCAATTTCACCCTATTTTCTCATATGTTCTTTGTTAGTGAATGTCTCAAATAGATTCCTAAAGCGTTAGAGAGACATTGAAAGTCAACGCATCTCTCTGAAATTCGCGAGTTTGTGTGGTCTCTCTGAAATTTGTCAAAACTTTTTTGTTTGTGCCTTCCGTTGTGCTCAATATGTATCTTTTCATTTCTTCACTGCAAATCTCTTTCCATTTCTTCTTTTTGTGTCTTCCATTGCGTTCAACGGGTATCTTTTGTTGAAAAATATTACTCTAGTAAAAACTCTTAGTATGTAATAAATTTGAAGGTGGGGGAAAGGAAAATGGAACGATAGGTGTAGGGGAAGAAGTGGATGGGACAGTGCTGGAGAGGAGAGTGTAAGGGCATGTGACACGGGTGTGCAGAGATGAGAATGGGAAAGCGCGAAAGGTGCAGTAGGCATGGATGCGCATAGATGAATTTGTTTCAATTTGTGCACATGGAGAAAGATTCACATATTTGTTTTTTCACTTTTTCACTTTTTCTTTTGTCTATTCCAATTTTTTTTTAGATAAAATAAGATTTTTACAAATTATTGTTAATGTACTAGTAGTAATAACCTAAATAATGAGATTTTGAAAATTTTCCAAAATTTAAATGAGTTTATCTAAATAAGAAAAACATATTTCTTATTTAATTATCCAATTGTCCACCACACATGATTTTGTTTTTACCAAGTAGCACACTTGTCAATCAAAATTTCTCATAAAACATACTATCTTTTATTTATATAAAATAACACATTATTATAGAATTCAATTTCCTCTTTATTAGCAATAATAAAATTTGTTATGCTAGAAAAGAAGGTTAAAATATGATTTGTGAAGATTGAATTCTAACAAAGATTATAATAAATAAATATAGTACTAAATATTTTTATTAGTTGGTGACATTTAAATTTTCCAAAATAATTTAAGTTTGTACCTAACAACAACCGAGTAAAATGTTTTTACATTATCTATATATAAATTGTTTACATTTTTTATAACACTCAAATTGACTACTAT
>Ga0123341_1003053_pt1 | contig 14171 bp, 4 predicted proteins | sample Turbeapinknodule_FD_89959 | JGI IMG/M metagenome (GOLD analysis project Ga0123341, IMG submission 89959) | Root nodule microbial communities of legume samples collected from Mexico - Turtle bean Mexico pink nodule | ecosystem: Host-associated > Plants > Roots > Nodule | place: Mexico: Nepantla... | reverse complement strand
ATCATTAACCACGTGAACAACAATTGTAACGTAAAGAGACAAAAAAAAATATTCACAAAACCCAGAAACTAAAAAACCCATTTTTAATTTAAAAAACTATAAATAATAGCCAAATTTAAAATACTAAAACATATTTAAACTTATTCTAAACACACTAGAAAAAAAAAAACCTTTAATCATAGTGTATTACTATAAGAAACTCATTTTTTTACTAAAAAACGTTAGAAAAAATAATAATATTGTCCTCAAAATCTTTTCACATTCATATTGGTGAATTTAGTTGTATATCTTATTAAGATTTATTTGTGTATGAAAATCTTCAAAACAGTAAACTCCCACTGAACAGAAACATGTGAGCAACAATTATGATATTTGCACCAATTTGATCAATTTGATTTTGGTCCACTTTATGCTATTTGCACCACCGTTCATATGATCGTATAGTATAGTATTTTTATACTTTAACAGTACATGGCAGAAATATTGGTCACGTGTCCCAGGTGGACCAACCAGAACACAACATTTCAGATAGTTAACTTTGAAAAAGACAAAAGCAACAGAGAATCCGATGCTAACGGTTGATTTCTGTTGGATATTCTCCAACTTCAACGTTAACCAGCCACACTCTTTTCTCCTTCACGGTTTCATAACCATGATAATCTTATATATATACCATGGAAAATCTAACATGGACTCTTAAAGAAACGCAGAGTTGTTGCCTCTGTCTCTTGGAACTCTAAACTGACACACACACTTAATAATATTATAGTGAAAGATAGCCAACAAAGTAAGCTAACTCCTTTTTTCATTGGACTCAATAGGTACTTGTTTCTTTCTTATTCCTCATGCTTTTTTCTCCTTGGAAACTGCAAATCTCATCCATTTTTCTGAAGGGTCTTTTTGTGTTGCAAAAGGGTTCACAAAGATCACTCTTTTATGTAATATATCTCTTTTGCTTGCATATGGTGGGTGGAATAGAGATGGAAACTGAAGTCTTTTTCTGGTTTTTTGTTGCAGTAAGCCAACACAGATGCCGCTGAATATATTTCAGGACAGAGATGGATTGCCAAGGATTATATTGACTGAGCCAAAAGGTTCCTCAGCTGAGGTTGGTTTCACCTTTTGTGTTTTTATTGTAACTATGATCTAAAGAGTCTATTTTGTTGTAGGAAAATGGGATTTTCCCTTCATGGTATTTTATGCTCATGTTTGATAGGTTGGTTATGAATTTTGTAGCTTATTATCAACTTTAGAAATTAGATACAAGTTATAGAAGCTCTAAATTGGCAATACTTTCTGAAGATATTTGAGAGTATTGTTTAAACTCTGGACTTACTAATGATCATCTGATGCAGTCAATGCTAAATCTTAGAATTTTTGAGTAAAGATGCTACAATCCTTGTCATTTGAGTAAAGTGTAAAATGGTATTCAACACTATTGGATCAAGATCAATATAGTTTTAAATAAATCAGCCATGGTTTGCAATATTGATCTTATATGGAAGTGGTAATTTCACTTATAAACAGTTTATAACTGTTTGAAATATATGATTTCAGGTGCTTCTGTATGGAGGGCAGATTGTTTCTTGGAAGAATCACAGGAAGGAAGAACTTCTGTTTATGAGCAGTAAGGTAAAAAAGAATAGTTTAAACTTCAAGTAAAACCAAGTTTTTTTACATTGTCAACAAATTAGAAATCATTCAAAATATATGTTTTATTAAATTAAAACAAAGATTAACATTTGTATCATAGTAACAGTATATGATCAGATGACAATGGCCTTCTAAATAAGTTTTACTTGATATTTAATCGATAATGTATATAAACATGTCCTTTCAAAAATCCATAGTTATTTTAATATTAAAAACATTTATAAGAATCACTACAATACAATGATATGCAAAATTAGTTCTTGAAGTTGAATTCATGTTTCTCTATTTTATTGCCAGCCTTGAATCGTGTTTGAAGATCAAATTTCTTCTTAATTCTCATTATTGTCTTTTGCTTAATTTTACTTGAAATTTCTTACAAGAAAATAAGGATGTGAGAATGAGTTTCATGCATTCTTTTGAATGTTGTTTCCTTTACTTGCAATAGATTTATGCATTGTCAATGCAAATGGTGATTTTCTATTGAACAGGCTAACTGGAAACAGCATAAAGCAATCAAAGGAGGAATATCAGCTTGCTTTGCACGGGTTAGTTTCATTTCATCACACTGGTGGTGAAAACATATTTGATTTCTGTTGCTGGAGTCCAACATTTTTAATACTATTTCTGTTTCAGTTTGGTGATCTTGGTTCACTTGAACAACATGGATTTGCAAGAAACAGGATGTGGTCATTGGATAGGGATCCTTCACCTCTTCCTCCCTTGGACAATCAGTCATCTGTGGATCTAATATTGAAGTCAACAAAAGTTGACTTAAAGACACCCCATAGGTACATATATATGGATTCAATCAATCTGTGTTTGTGCTCATAAGAAATCATCTGTGTTTGTGCTTATAAGAAATGAAGTGCAGTTGAATCATCCACGTCGACTAGAGATAAAAACATTTCATAGTATATAACTGATACAAATCTCACCTTATAAGTCGATTTTACAAGTTCGAGTGTTTCCTCTGCTTTTGCATATCTAAATGTCTAACTTCTGTTGCTGCTTCTGCAGCTTTGAGTTCCGGCTTCGCATCTCTCTCAATGCTGACAAGCTAATTCTTATTCCACGAGTCAGAAACACAGATAACAAAGCTTTTTCTTTCTCCTTTGCACTACGCAACTATTTATCTGGATCAGATATTAGGTGTGCATCTTTACATATAGATTAACTGCTTTTTGTTCTGATATGATGCCTAGATTGTTCCATTTCATCATTGCTGTCTTCTAGAATGATCTTGCTTAACTATGACTCTAAGAGAGATTGAATGAATTTGCAGTGAAGTGCGCATTGAGGGATTGGAGACACTTGATTTCTTTGACAATCTGATGAACAGATCACGATTCACAGAACAGGCAGATGCACTTACATTTGATGGTGAGGTATAATATCATCTTCTGCTCATTTCGTTCAGTTGATTGGAGGCGTCTTCCAGGCTAACAAAATTGACATTACAAGCTAATCTTTCTCATAAATTTTCTCATTTCTGGAATATATGTAATAGATACCAAATCATGTTTTCAAGTGGTCTCTAAGGACATGTGTGGTTTACCTTTTGTAGATTGACAGAGTGTACTTGCACAGCCCAAATAAAATTGCCATCATAGACCATGAGAAGAAAAGAACTTTTGTACTCCAGAAGAAAGGAATGCCAGATGCAGGTAGTTAGTTTTGCATGGCATTGTATCTATTTAGCATTCACATGTACACTTTTTTGTTCTTTTAATCTACATTTGATACAAATAAGAAAATAAGTCAGTATTTCTCATCTGTTGTAATTATGAGACTGCAGTGGTATGGAATCCCTGGGCTAAGAAGGCCAAGGCTATCCCTGATTTGGGAGATGATGATTACAAGATCATGATATGTATGAGTTCTGCAGCTATTGAAACCCCTGTTCTCTTGAAGCCCTCAGAAGAGTGGATGGGATATCAGGAACTCTCTACTGTTTCATCAAGCTATTGCAGTGGACAATTGGATCCTCGCAAGGTTCTTTATGGCTTTCATTGACTTGATCAATGCAGTTAGTGGAGATTTGTGGCCCTTAGTTACCTAGTTGGGTGCATGCACATGCACTACTTTGTCCACATAGTGGCTTTCATAGACTTACACTATCCTAATGACTGCATGAATGTGATGCTGATAACACAGCAAAAAGGCTTCAGCAATATGGACATCTATTTTTGCCACTTTACAATAATTGAGAGATGCCTCTTCTTATTCAGTTGCTTGGTGCCATGGCAATTCTTACAATATTATTCATCGGATCCAGGGTTGAAATGCTTACCAATTTTTGCAATGTGTCTGTGAAGTTCCAATGAAACTTTCTGCTTAGAAACAAGATTATGTTACGAACATGTCTTTATTGAGCAATGACAAGACAGCACAGAAACAACTTTTTGTTTTTGAATCCTTGTCAAGACAATCTACTCCTAGATACAATGTAGGCCATTACCATGCCCTGAAGTTCACGATCAACCTTCCTGACTTTCTCGGCCATCACTGAACTTTATGAAAAAGGAAGATGGAACATTTTCATTTTTGTTTGGAAAATCTACAAATTTTATGTCCTGTGATTATGAACATATTATTGTACTGTACTACTTCATCTCTCCATGTAAACACTAATAAGATCTAGTAGTTCGGAGGTAATATGATGGAATTATAAAAATGAACTACAATCTCACAGGAAACAGTTAATTTTAGGGTTTGGAAGTTGCTATAAAAGATTATGATATCCTAGTTGAGTTATTTTTGTGCTTGGTCCAATATTGAACTTTGTGTCACTAACATAACTTTCCTGGAATATAGAAAATAATTTTAGCATACATAGTAACTCCTAAGAACATACAAATTGTACAACAGAATTCTCATCTAAATATATTAGAAGAATAAAAATATTGTCCTCTAAATTATTTCTCACAAATTGCATACGTTTACAGTACAAAATAGAACAAAGAAAATGAAGAGACAACTTAATCACCCTGAATATGGCAAAAGAAAATGAAGAGACAATTTAAATCACCCTGAATATGGCAAAATAAACCAGCAATAAACAGGTCCTCGACGAATCATAATTTAAAATCCAACTTTGGAATATAAGCACTGATCCGTTCTCCAAATTTTGAGTTAGACTGTACAATTCAACATAAAATGTATAAAGTGAGGCAGAGATAAAAATCTATTATTCATCGTCTTCCTCGTCTTCAGCACCGCCAGCAGCCCCTGCATCATCTCCAATGCCTTCAAGTAGTTTGTCAACGTCCTCTCCCAACTCCAACAATCTAGCACTAAGTTTGTCTACCTTGCTTTGTTCTTGCCCGAGGCATACAAGCAGATCATTCAGTTCACCCTCGCTCTCCTTCTGAGCTTCTTCCCTAGCTTCAGACTTTATTGCTTCCACATCTGGGAATGTTGAGTGCCCTTCTTTCTTCAGTGCTTTCACTTCATTCTCCAGTTGCAAGTTAGATTGCTCAAGACTATTATAGGCATCAGACAGACTCCTTAGATCGGCTTCCATCTTTCCAGCTAAATTCCGATAATGTATTGCCTCTGATTCAACTTTGGCCCTTTCTTCCTTGAGCTTCTCCAATCTTTGAGATGCTTCTTGGAGATCTCTACGGAGTGTCTCTATTTGGATTCTGTCTGAGGCCCCACCCACTCTTTGCTCGGGCTGCAAAGTACTGCCTGTCTTTGCCAGGTCCTCAGCCAGAGTAGCATTTCGATGAACAACATCCTGAGATGATGACATGAAAAACTAATCACCAAATCATATACATAGAGCGGCAAGTGCATAGCCTCCTGCATCCTACATACTTCCTATTGTAATGAGATGTCACTTTTATTCAAGACGGGAACATGTCAAAGTAATAATTAACATACCAAGGTATTATTAGTCCATAATTATGGATTAATGTGAAAACCATCATAAAACTTACTAACTGAACAAATTCACAAAGATATAAGCCGGCTCCAGTATATAGTAGTAAGCAAATAACAAGAATGTTCTTGGTAATATTATTATGTGCATACCGTTTAAAAATAATTCCAGAATCTCATTTTAAGAAAATGGAATTTGAAGGTTTATTTTAGTACATTCAACCTGCACCTTCCTAATTGAAGTCAGGTAGAGTACCTAAAAAAACAGATTCATGACTCACCTGTATCTCAGAGCACTGTTTCTCAACAAAAGCCTTCAGCCGTTTTATGTATTCACCGTCACTTTCACCACTCCTCTGCTCTAATTCTGCTGGCACTACTGCCACCTTCGTTTTTGGACGACTAAAGACCTCCACAATCTGTTCTCTAATATCTGCCTCTAAACTTTTGACAAGGTTCACAAAGTTGGAATCCAAGATTGAAGAGAGAATTGGATGGTCCAAATTTTTCTTTTCTGACAAATCATTTTCATCTACATCTTCAATATCTACCATGCTAGATGCTGAAGATCTAGTGAATGATTGGTAGGTCAGGGATGACTTCACACTGACAAAAATTGAACTTTTCTGCATCTCATCAAATTTTAAAAAGTATGAGCTAAGCCCAATTTTCTGACTTATTGCATCTACAATGGCAAACGCATCTTTTCCACTGTCAGTGGATTTGTTATATATCACGCATTCACCCAAGACAACTGCCGCAAAACCCCTTATACACACTGTTTCAGACAAATTTGATACCAGCTCAAGAAGATAAGTAAGGTGGGGGCGTGCATCTAGGAAGCAGTTCACTGCACTGGGGCAGTCTGCTAGCCAGGTAATCAGTAATTTCAAGATAATGGCCTGAACATAAGAATTTTCTGATGTACTAGACTTTCCAACTTGCGATTTCATGGAAGAAGCAATAGCCAAATATTTCACCATTCGATGCATTAGCGGCTCTGGAGCTCCTAAAGATTGCATGGGTGCTGCCTCAATTTCAATTCGTAAAACCTGCAACTACTCTCGTAAGATTTCTCAAAAACTTCCTTTTAAATATCACTTCATACATACATAAATGTGGAAAAACCAACATCTAGCCCAAATAAACGTTTGGGGTAGAACATGCCACAAACTTCTGAATAACAAATCATACATGCATAAAATGCATTTACAAATTGAATGTATGCATTCAACAATCTACCTAATATTTATATGCTAATGAATAAAACCTGTTAATTTCTCAATTTTCAATAAGCTATGGCATGTCAAATAGATTATCAAATTTTAACACTTACGGTTTAGTTTATTTGTATAATTCCTTTTACTCTTTAGTCATCTAATCTTGCTATATTATATAATGATAACTTCTCTCTATAAATTTAGTCCTGAATGCATAACAAATTATCAACTGCAATATTTAAAATAATTATAGAAGTTCCTAAGTGTAGGATCTCTATGGTTTAGATAATTTTCTCCTCTCTTTTCACTTGATAGAGCAAAAGCAAATTTTGGGGGTTTTGGGGAACTTGAATTTAGAGGATAGCCAAAAAATCAGTGAGTGTACTTCAGCTGATGTACTAGAAACACACACACATATGAAAAGATGAGAACAAGTACGATACAAGAAAAAGGCTGCAACCTATGACTCTTAACTCTAAAATTAGATACATCCAAAAGAGGAACCTTTATAAAAGCTATACAAGAAATAATAAACAAATATTTAACACTCCCCCTCAAGTTGGAGCATATAAATTGTATGCATCAGACTTGGAACATATAAATTGAATTATCAACCCTTTTAAAGACTTAGTTAGAATGTTTGCAGGTTGATCATCAGAGCTAATAAATTCAATACTAAGTTCCTTGGACGACAACTTCTCCCTAACAAAATGGCAATCGATCTTTGTTTGGTTCGCTAATGAGATATTGAATCGAGATCAATATGAAGCACGGTTTGATTATACAACTCCGTCGGCTTAATTTTACAAAATTTCAACACTCATGAAGGAGTTGTTTAGTCCACACAAGTTCATAAGGGGTCAAGGCCATAGATCTATATTTAGCTTCCGCACTAGATCAGACAACAACACTTTGTTTCTTACTCTTCCAAGGGATAATGTTCTCTCTGATGAATACACGATATCCTACGGTGGATCTCCTATCGCTGGGATATTCAACCCAATTTGCATCACAATACCCAAGCATTCGAGTATTTCCCTTGTCCTCGTAGAACAACCCTTGTCCTAGAGCCTTTTTGACATATTTGAGAATGTGAAGCGCAAAAAATATAAACAATCATTTAATAGGGAAGAAGAAATTGTATACCAAATGCCCGTGTAGGAACTTGCCTTTATAGGTTCTATAATAATAGTGAATCCATATATTATAATTTTATCATGTTATGATTGAGTACTTTGATTCTTTATGATGATTTGTTTAGCTATAAAACTCATTATTTATGCATAAAGATTAAATCCGATGGACTGAAGTCCTCAACTCTGTCATAACAAGTAGCAAAATATAGCTCAAAATATAGTAAGTGGGAAACATTGGCATACCCTTTCCTTGCATTGGAGATTGTCCTTCAATATATGAGATAAAACACTAGCAGCTCGGCAAGAAGTCTACATTTTTAATATAATGTCAGATAATTATCATGTTAAAATGTCACAACAATTGACTTCCATTGTATAAATAAAAATGCCATAGTTTATTAGAATTTCCACCCAATGGCATTAGCACGCAATGCAAAATATAATTTGAAATAGACACAAATTTCAAATAGGTAGTCGAATACATATCACATACCTCAAGATCACCATTTTCACCCAAAGTAAGACTCTGTAATAGCATGCTGAAAAGGAACAGTCAACAATCTTTAATCTGACTGAAGATAGCACATTATCAAAAGGCAAGGGAGTCATTAATGCACCACCAACAAAACAAACCTGCCAAAAGACATACTGACATCCTCCTCAAGGAATGCATGATTCGCTGAATATGGCTGTGGAATTAATGTAGACGCCAACATAGATTGACCATCAGCATTTTTCTGTTTTAGATAAGATTAATCAAGGGAGGAGCAGAAACCATAAGTATGTAGTGAAAAGCAAACACACATCAGTCAAAATTTATTAACTGGTGGGATGTGGTGAAGAGGAATTTTGTAAGCGATAAATCAAGAAAGAAGTATGCACAACCAACCTCACAAAAGCTTTTGAACATATAATCAGCAGCAAGGAACTCTTGCATGTTAGATGTTCTCAAAAGGATTCTAAGTATAGAGTTCAGAGCAGGTTCAACTTGGGGCTCCTCTCCGAGAACTTTGCTTGCAAGAAGGTCCCGATTCTTTGAATCTCCAACAATCAAATCACCAATACATTGCATTGCCTGAGAAAAATAGCAAAATATAAAACCAAGCACCCTTTGTACTTCTTCACAACACAGAAAAAATTCTCACAAACTAAGCATTTCAAGAACAAAAAAATAACAATGCCACAACTAAAATGGAAATGGAACTACTACTACAACAAAAAAAGAAAATGCTCTTTGAAAACTACATGTGAATCAAAAGTGAGGTGGATGCATCATGCATAGACCGTTTAGTAACTCTACACTCCAAGTTCAACTGATTCTTTGACAACAATACTAGTTTTTTGCTTAATTTTACAAATGTCTCTTGAACAACAACTTCTATTGCCAAATATAAGCATAATATAATTTTCTCATTACTTACAACATCTAATCAATATACAACCACATCTAGATGTCACAAGTAATGTAAGGAATGAAAGATAATGAAAGCATGAAGAAAAATTCTAGTCTGTGTTAGTGTTTGAACATTATTTACTACAGATTTTTTATGTTAGAAATAAATACATCAGAGCATTGTTGTGAAAAAGGCAGGTTGTCTTACCGCACAGCGAATGGCAACAGGTACCCATTGGCTTTCAACACCTAATATTAACAAATGTTCCAATACCTTTTTCTACAACAAATCCACAAAACCACAGAATAAGATCACCAGATTGCTATTTTATGCAAGCATCACAAGACTAAGTTCATGACAAACCTGAACCAGAGTAGTTTTATTTGCCTGTTTATTCATATCTTTCCCAGGATCAGACTCAGAACCTCCCTTTAGTAACAATTTAATGGTTTCTAATGCACTTAGAAGATTGATTGTCTACTGGCATGGTATTTATAAAAAAGAGTTAGCTATAAGGGTTCACCAATAGCATGAACTAAAGTGAAAAATTGAAAGAATCTAACCTTTTGTTGATTAAAAGTGAAACTACTTCCTCTCAGCTTTAAAATCAATATCAATGAGTCAAGACCTACAGTCTCTCTTAGTAGCACCTGAACCATACAGAGTTGAAATTAGAACCAGGTTTAGCACTGGATAAACACAGTAGAACGAACAAACCTGATTGGATGAATTGCTACGTAGCAAATTGTTCAACAACTCAAGACAATCCTGCACAGCAACATAAGAATAACTATCCAGACCAAAAGCTATATAAAGCTTCACCATGCTCAAAATATATTACATGAATAAGAACTATATTTATCTAAAAAGGCCTTGGTCAACATTGGGAGGGAATTTCAGTGCCTTGTACAAACAAGACAAGATGACAAATAATACAATTTTGACTACATTTCGTTTTTGCATATTTTTGTTTTTTTTCATGTTTTAATTTACCATATCTAAATCTGAAAATGTGGTTACCCAAAAAAGAATCTGAAAATGGGTTATCAAAAAAAGAATCTGAAAATGTAATCAAGTGATGGTAACAAAAAAAAAAGTCCATAAAAATTATTTTGAGCAATGGCTTTCAAACACTATTGTTGAAAATCCCACATTGACTAGGTATATAGCCAAATTATAGTATCTAAGTGGATGCAAACTTCATTTTACAAACCAATTTTGTGAGATTGAGTTAGAGTTAAAGTCCACTTTTTAAAATGGTATCAAAACTTATCCAAACAAGTTTTTTTGGGCCTATCAAGTCAGTATCAGATTACCTACAAATATCCAATCCCATGCTCGAGATACTCCATCCTTGGATTAAAGGGGTGTGTTAGAGACCTTACATTGACTAAGGATATGGTCAAACTATAGTATATAAATAGGTTAAAATCTCACCTTACAAGTCAGTTTTATGAGGTTGAATTAGACTTATAGTCCACTTTCTAAGAACTATTGACTCTCACAATATTTAGAAGCAGGAGCATGTATGCTCACTCACTCTTTATATGTATATGAAAAAAGGATTTTACCAAAAGAAAAAAATACAAGTACATGTTCGTAATCATTGACAACTTGCTTCGAGTAGACCATAATCGTGCATTAATATCATTCATCATGTAGGTTATACAGCAAATTAAATAAAGTATCGTCATGGTAATCATTTATTACCTGTACTACAACACCACCATCAGAATTTCCCTCTTCTCTTACGATACTGAAAATCTTCTCAAATGCACCTTCAAAGACGACAATCTTTTGAATCTCCTATAATCATTAAATTCATTTAGATGACACACAACAACTACTCAATAAAACAAGTTTTAAAAGGAAAAATTTGAAGTGGAGATAAAAGTACGATTAGAGCAAAAAAAGTTACCTCAGCTTCGCGGGTCAGATGAGTGAGAAGCAATAATGCCTCGTTCCTTATTACCTGGAAGGTAAACCTTTGTCATTTTCCCAGTATAAACAATAGTCCCAGGTATCAATATTCTCAAACAGAATTAGCCCCTTTGGGGCTTTCTCTTAAAAAAATATTAGTGAACAAAACTTATCAGATGATTTCCAACAGTATATATTGAGAATTTAAACAAACAGATTGCACCATCAATTAATTACCGGTGAATATGTTAAACAAATATATTTAGTACATGAGACAAAAGACAACAATTCATTCTGAAAAGGTTACTAAAATTACTAGAACTTTGAAGTCTTGTACCTCACGATCCATAAGCATGTCCATTAGTCGAGTTATACCGCGAGGGATGGTCAATATTGCTTCTTGTAACCTGAAGAGGAAGCCAGCAAGGGTACAGTGAGCTAGATGATTTATCAGTTCTGAGATTAAACCAAAATGGAAGCTATAAAGCCAATACCTCTGTGGAGAATTGGTGAGAAGGGCAGTCAAAATTTGCAAAGTGTAATACCGTACATAGAAATCATCCTCTTCCTATCAAGGTACACTCGAAAGAAAAAATAAATAAGACAATATTTTAATTTATATACATATGCCCAGAAATGAAGGAAACTTTCAGTGATATAACTGAGAGTACGTCCTTGATTCTAGTAAAGAAATTCTTACCAACAAACTTAAGAGAAGCGAGATACAGTCTGCTTCTCTAGAAAGTAAATCAGTGTTCATCAAAGCTGGCTGAACTTCATTACTTGATCCTTTTGCATGATTAATAGGCGTCAATGCACTTACAAGAGTTTCCAGGGCACCGCGAACCTGTTGGAATACACTTTGCAATTAACACATTGTTGGGACTTGATATATTAAAAGCAAATGTTACAAACCTAAAGGGAAAAAATCCCTCTAAAATATGAAGGACTGATAGAGAAACAAAGAACGGTAGAAAGACTAACAGTTTTGATTCAACAACCATAATCAAGAACCTTCACAATCTAACTGAACTGTATCCATCATTAATGAGATTAGCACAGCCAGTACATGATACCACAACAAAGTAAGTTGTCTATAAGAGTACTGCATCGGCAATATAAATATATATATATATATATAATATAATATAATATACCTTCAAATATGAAAAATCCTAGAAAAAATAAAACAAATGCTAGAGCTCAAGAGAATATCATAGAACCCTTGTGTAGGCTGACTAAAATAAATTTCAGTACATTGATTCATAGAAGTGTCCACAATTCAGTTAAGTGAAGAAGCTCTATGCTAAATACAAAAGTATGAGCCCAGAAACTCCTTTACATATGACAGATGAATTTGACATTTGACCATAATACCAATTTGGTACATAAAATGATAGTCCTGAAGTAAAGACTTCAGAATTTAATAATTGAACTATTGAATAACAAGATCACACTTTCACTTTTATAGTTTTCTTTTTTTACATTTTTTCATGTTGTCCTCTTTACAGAAGTGGACTTCATGATCTGGATCCTTTAGTACCAAAAAGAAACAGAAAAAACAATTAGACAATAAAAATGATAAGGAAGAAGTTGTGTCACCATCTCAACATCATCGCGTTCTTCCTTTAAGACACTTAGCATTATAGGAAAGCCTGAAAAAATATCAAACATATTAAACCAGGGGAGAGGGTGAAAAAACTAAAACTGGTTGAGAGATAGGACGTACCCATTGCCCCAAATGCTAACTGGAAAGGTTGACTTTCTGAGACAACACCCTGAAGCTCAGCAATAGCATTTCTCCTGTCATCTGGTAATTTACCATTGCTTATCCGGTCAAGCAAGCGCTCAACATATCTATTCAAATAAGACAAAGAAAATGTACATCACACTAAGTATAAGGCACTCCGTATAATAGTTAGTTAAAAAACAAACAGACTGCTAAAAAGATATTCATCATTATGATAATTGAAAACTATAAAATAAATTCAACAGACAGAGTTTCTTATTTTAAATAGTCAGAAATGATATATTTAACCTAAAGAAAACTAAAAGGAAGGCAGCAGATACAAGTCAACTAGCAATGAACTTTGATTTCAACGAACAATAATGTGGATCAAGCAGCAAGGATCAATGATACCCATCTAAAAAAACGTCTATAATCCATAATAATAATCAGTTTTTTTTTTTTTTTATAAAAAGGTGAATATTCTTCAGGACCCCTTACTCAGCAGAAGCAAGTTACTTTACTAGTAAGCAAAGGAACCGATCAACAAACAGAACATGATACTAGCAGAAAATCTCCAATTACATTTGTTCAAGAACGCCGCATGAAACAGACATGAAGAGCTGTGCATAACACAGCAAAACAGTTTTTAGAACATTTACAAAAAAAAAATACCTATCTTCGTTTGAAGAGTTCTCGTTGCCAACAAGAAGCCCAACAACCCCCTGCACAATAATTACCAAACTAATTCATTTCTAAACAGAGATAAATCAACATTAGCTCGGGTTGCACGCTGTCGTTATCTCGAGCTACAAAATTTGCAAATTCAAAAGAGTACTCAAGATCAAATCATACCTTGTAACCAGACATCAAATCCATCCTCATAGATCACAAAATGGCGCAGAATCCTTGAACAAAAACAAATTTAAAAGGCAACAAATCCAATTCAATTCACAGTTATCACAATCGGAAACAATTGGCTCATTGAGATTGCAAATTGTGGGAATTGAGAACCCTAAAAGTGATAGTGAGAGAAGAAATGTACCGAAGCTAAGAATTGGTGATTTCTTTTACCGCAATTCAACATCAAAGCCACAGACACATGACGATGCAGATTTCTTATTTTGTATTTTTTTTTGTCTATTATTGGTTTGGGTTTCATTATGGGCCGTTTCTGGAAAATAAATCAATCCATGCAAATTTCTTCCTCCACCTCCATAGTTTCTTCCTACCCCACCTT
>Ga0123341_1003051_pt1 | contig 14178 bp, 3 predicted proteins | sample Turbeapinknodule_FD_89959 | JGI IMG/M metagenome (GOLD analysis project Ga0123341, IMG submission 89959) | Root nodule microbial communities of legume samples collected from Mexico - Turtle bean Mexico pink nodule | ecosystem: Host-associated > Plants > Roots > Nodule | place: Mexico: Nepantla... | reverse complement strand
TTCGGGTCCGTGTGAAGCTTAAAAAATTCACAAAAGCATTTTCGTATGTTGTTTGCACCCAGGTAAGGAGGCACGTCCATAAACAAATAACAGAAAGAAGATACGGGGAAGAAAAGCCAGGACGTTTTGTTTTCGGAAAACCAGTTTTGTTCACTCTCGGTCTGGGACTTACCTCGCCTTACTCCTTGGGTATTTTGGTCTGAAATTTTTACCCGACATTCGTCATTGTGTCTATTATGTTTTGGCTAAGATTTGAGCCCCAGACTCCTCGCACAAGATTCGTAATAAATTTTTTATTCATCACTGCTCGGGCCGAAAGGAAGGTTCATTTGTGTGTGAAACTGTTTGATTTTTTTGCTGGGTGAATACTCATCTGTTTGACCTGAAATATATCGCGTTTTGTCCCAAATTCAGTGAACATTCTTACGTAGAATTTGAGGAAAAATCCATTTCGGGATAATTTCTCAAAAATTTTGTGCAAACCAAGGCTATCCTCTAGCAAAACTTGTGAAATTTCGCCCTACTTTCTGCAATTTTATTTTAGGTCCGTATTGCGCTGAAAAAATTCACCCAATTACTTTTGTATGTTGTTTGCACCCAGGTAAGGAGGCACGTCCATAAACAAATCACAGAAAGAAGATACGGGGAAGAAAAGCCAGAACATTTTTTTTTCGGAAAACCGGTTTTGTTCACTCTCGGTCTGGGACTTATTGCGCCTTACTCCTTGGGTATTTTGGTCTGAAATTTTTACCACACATTCGTCATTGTGTCTATTAAATTTTGACTGAGATTTGAACCATGCCTTGGTTAGCATAAAATTTCTGAAAAATTCTCCCGATATAGTTTTTTTCCTGAAATTCCGCGTAAGAATCTCCACTGAATTTGGGACAAAACACTACAACTTTCAGGTTAAACAGACGAGTTTTCACCTACGAAAAAAATCAAATAGTTTCACTCACAAACGAACCTTCCTTTCAGCATGACAGTGATAAATAAAAAATTTATTGCGAATCTTGTGGGATTAATCTGGGGCTCAAAAATCAATCATAACTCAATAGACACAGTGACGAATGTGTGGTAAAAATTTCCGACCAAAATACCCAAGGAACAAAGCGTTGTAAGTCCCAAACTTAGAGTGAACAAAACTAGTTGTCCAAAAACACAACGTCCTGGCTTTTCTACCCCTATCTTCTTTTTGTGATATGTTTATCGACGTGTCTCCTTACCTAGGTTCAAACAACATATAAAAGTACTTGTGTGAATTTTTTCAGTGCAATATGAAGCCAGAAAAAAATTGCAGAAAGTAGGGCGAAATTTCACAAGTTTCGGTAGATGATAGCCTTGGTTTGCACAAAATTTCTGAAAAATTCTCCAAAAATAGTTTTTTTTTTCAGAAATTGCTGGTAAATATCTCGACTGAATTTGGGACAAAACATGACAAATTTCAGGTCAAACAGACAAGTACTCACCTAGGAAAAAAATCAAAACGTTTCACACACAAACAAACCTTCATTTCAACTCTGACACTGATGAATAAAAATGTTATTACGAATCTTGTGGAATAAATCTGTGACTCAAATCTCATCCAATACTCAATAGCCACAGTGACGAATGTCTGGTAAAAATTTTATACCAAAATACCAAAGGAGAAAGGCGTAGTAACTCCTAAACTGAGAGTGAACAAACCTGGTTTTCCAAAAACACAACGTCCTCGCTTTTCTACCCCTATCTTCTTTTTGTGATTTGTTTCTCGACGTGTCTCCTTACCTGGGTGCAACCAACGTAAGAAAGTACTTGTCTGAATTTTTTCCAGCACAAAACAAACACAGAAAAAAATTGTAGAAAGTAGGGCGAAATTTCATAAGTTTTGGTAGAAGATAGCATTGGTTTGCACAAAATTTCTGAAAAATTATCCCGAAATAGTTTTTTCCCAAAATTCCACGTAAGAATGTCAATTGAATTTGGGATAAAACGTGACAAATTTCAAGTCAAACAGACGAGTATTCACCTACGAAAAAAATCAAACAGTTTCACACACAAACGAACCTTCCTTTCAGCCCTGGCAGTGCTGAATACAAAATTTATTGTGAATCTTGTAGGACGAATCTGGAGCTCAAATCTCAGACAAAACTCAATAGACACAGTGATGAATCTCTGGTAAAACTTTTAGACCAAAATATCCAAGGAGCAAGGCGTAGTGAGTCCCATACCGAGAGTGAACAAAACTTGTTTTTCGAAAACAAAACGTCATGGCTTTTCTAACCCCTATCTTCTTTTTGTGATTTTTTTATGGGCGTGCCACCTTACCTAGATGCAAATAACATATGAAAGTACTTGTATGATTTTTTCCAACGCAATACGAACCCAGATAAAAATAGCAGAAAGTAGGTAGAGGATAGTCTTGGTTTGCACAAAATTTCAGAAAAGTTCTTCCGAAATAGTTTTTTCCACAAATTCCTGGTAAGAATCTCGAATGAATTTGGGACAAAACATGAAAAAATTTCAGGTCAAACAGACAAGTACTCACCTAGGAAAAAAATGAAATAGTTTCACACACAAACTAATCTTCCTTTCAGCCCTGGCAGTGATGAATAAAAAATTTATTACGAATCTTGTGAGACGAATCTGGGGCTCAAATCTCAGAAAAAATTCAATAGACACACTGAGGAATGTGTGGTAAAAATTTCCGAGCAAAATACCCAAGGAGCAAAGCGTTGTAAGTCCCAAACTTGGAGTGAACAAAACTAGTTTTCCAAAAACACAACGTCCTGACTTTTCTACCCCAATCTTCTTTTTGTGATTTGTTTATTGACGTGTCTCTTTACCTAGGTGCAAACAACATATGAAAGTACTTGTGTGAATTTTTTCAGCATAATACGAACCCAGAAAAAAATTGCAGAAAGTATGGCGAAATTTCACAAGTTTTAGTACAGGATAGGCTTGGTTTGCACAAAATATTTGAAAAAATTTCCCAAAATAGTTTTTTTCAGAAATTCCTAGTAAGAATCTATACTAAATTTTGGATAAAACATGACAAATTTCAGGTAAAACGGACGAGAACTCACCTAGGAAAAATATCAAACAGTTTCACACACAAACGAACCTTCCTTTCAGCCCTCATAGTGATGAATAAAAATTTATTGCGAATCTTGTGGGACGAATCTGGTGCTCAAATCTCATACAAAACTCAATAGACACAGCGACAAATGTCTGGTAAAAATTTCAGACAAAAATACCCAAGGAGCAAGGCATAGTAAGTCCCAGACCGAGAGTGAACAAAACTTGTTCTTCGAAAACAAAACGTCATGGCTTTTCTACCCCCTATCTTTTTTTTGTTATTTTTTTTATGGGCGTGCCACCTTACCTGGGTGCAAACAACATATGAAAGTACTTGTGTGATTTTTTTCAGCGCAATACGAACCCAGAAAAAAATTGCATAAAGTAGGGTGAAGTTTTACAAGTTTTGGTAGAGGATAGCCTTGGTTTGCACAAAATTTCTGAAAAATTCTCCCAAAATAGTTTTTTCCAGAAATTCCACGTAAAAATCTCAATTGAATTTGGGATAAAATACGACAAATTTCAGGTCAAACGGACGAGTATTCACCTACGAAAAAATTCAAACAGTTTCACACACAAACGAACCTTCGTATTAGTCCTAATAGTGATGAATAAAAAATTTATTGCGAATCTTGTGGGATAAATCTGGGGGTCAAATCTCAGCCAAAACAAAATAGACAAAATGAAGAATGTGTGGTAAATATTTCAAACCAATATACCCAAGGAGCGAGGCGTAGTAAGTCCCAAACCAAGAGTGAACAAAACTGGTTTTCCAAAAACACAACCTCCTTGCTTTTCTACCCCTATCTTATTTTTGTGATATGTTAATCGACGTGTCTCCTTACCTGGGTGCAAACAACATGTGAAAGTACTTGTGAGAATTTTTTTCAGCGCAATACGAACCCAGAAAAAAAATTGCAGAAAGTAAGGCGAAATTTCACAAATTTCGGTAAACCTTTGTTTGCACAAAATTTCTGAAAAATTCTCTCGAAATAGTTTTTTCTGAAATTCCTGGTAAGAATCTCGACTAAATTTGGGATAAAACATGACAAATTTCAGGTCAAACAAATGAGTACTCACCTAGAAAAAATATCAAACAGTTTCACACACAAACGAACCTTCCTTTCAGTTCTGGCATTGATGACATAAAAAATTTATTGCAAATCTTGTAGGACGAATTTGGGGCTCAAATCTCAGACAAAACTAAATAGACATAGTGATGAATGTCTGGTAAAAATTTCATACCAAAATACCCAAGGAGCAAGGTTTAATAAGTCCCAAACCGAGAGTGAACAAAACTGGTTTTCCAAAAACACAACATCCTGGATTTTCTACCCCTATCTTCTTCTTTTCATTTTTTTATTGACGTGTGTCCTTACCTGGGTGCAAACAACATATGAAAGTACTTGTATGAATTTTTTCACCGCAATACGAACCCAGAAAAAAAATATAGAAAGTAGGGCGAAATTTCACTGGATAGGCCGTACAAAATTTCTGAAAAACTCTCCCAAAATAAATTTTTCCAGAAATTCGTGGTAAGAATCTCGACTGAATTTGGGACAAGTTTCAGGTCAAACGGACGACTACTCACCTAGGAAAAAAATCAAACAGTTTCACACACAAACAAACCTTACTTTCAGCTCTGGCAGTGATGAATAAAAAGTTAATTGTGAATCTTGTGGGACGAATTTAGGGCTCAAATCTCAGACAAAACTCAATAGACACAGTGACGAGTGTGTGGTAAAAATTTCAGACCAAAATACCCAAGGAGTAAGGCATACTAAGTCCCAGGCCGAGAGTGAACAAAACTGATTTTCCAAAACCACAACGTCTTGGGTTTTCTACCCCTATCTTCTTTTTGTGATTTTTTTAATCAATGTGTCTCCTTACCTAGGTGCAAACAATATATGAAAGTACTTGTGTGATACAGACCCAGAAAAAAATTGCAGAAAGTAGAGCGAAATTTCATAAGTTTCGGTAGAGGATAGCCTTGGTTTGCACAAAATATCTGAAAATTTCTCCCGAAATAGTTTTTTTTCCAGAAATACCTGGTAAGAATCTCGACTGAATCTGGGACAAAACGCGACAAATTTCAGGTGAAATGGACGAGTATTCACTTAGGAAAACAATCAAGCAGTTTCACACACAAACGAACCTTGCTCTCATCTTTGCTAGTAATGAATAAAAAATTAATTGCGTATATTGTGGGACGAATCTGAGGGTCAAATATCAACCAAAACTCAATAGAAAGTGAAGAATGTGTGGTACAAATTTCAGACCAAGGAGCAAGGCGTAGTAAGTCTCAAACCAAGAGTGAACAAAACTGGTTTTCCAAAAACACAACGTCCGAGCTTTTCGACCCCTATCTTATTTTTGTCATTTGTTTATCGTCATGTCTCCTTAACTGGGTGCAAACAACATATGAAAGTACTTGTGTAAATTTTTTCAGCGGAGTACGAACCCATAAAAAATTTGTAGAAAGTAGAGGATAGCCTTGGTTTGCACAAAATTTTTGAAAAATTCTCTCGAAATAGATTTTTCCTGATATTCCTGGTAAGAATCTCGACTGAATTTGGGACAGAACATGACAAATTTAAGGTCAAACAGACGAGTACTCACGTAGGAAAAAAATCATACAATTTTACACACAAAAGAACCTACCTTTCAGCCCTGGCAGTGATGAATAAAAAATATATTGCGAATCTTGTGGAATAAATATGGGGCTCAAATCTTTGCCAAAACTCAATAGACACAGTGGCGAATGTCTGGTAAAAATTTCACACCAAAATACCCAAGGAGGAAGGCATAGTAAGTCCCAGACCGAGAGTGAACAAAACTGGTTTTTCAAAAACAAAACGTCCTGGGTTTTCCACCCCCTATCTTCTTTTTGTGTTTTTTTATGGACGTGCCACCTCACCTGGGTGCAAACAACATATGAAAGTAGTTGTGTGAATTTTTTCGAAGCAATATGGACCCAGATAAAAATTGCGAAAAGTAGGGCGGAATTTTAGAAGTTTCAGTAAAGGATGACCTTGGTTTGCACAAAATTTCTGAAAAATTCTCTCGAAATATTTTTTTCTAGAAATTCCTGATAAGAATCTCGACTGAATTTGGGACAAAACACGACAAATTTCAAGTCAAATGGACGAGTTTTCACCTACGGAAAAAATCAAACAGTTTCACACACAAATGAACCTTCCTTTCAGCCCTGACAATGATGAATAAAAAGTTTATGGCGAATCTTATGGGATAAATCTGGGGCTCAAATCTCAGCCAAAACTCAAAAGACACAGTGACGAAAGTCTGGTAAAAATTTCATACCAAAATAACCAAGGAGCAATGCGTAGTAAGTCCCAAACTGAGAGTGAACAAAACTTGTTTTCCAAAACCACAACGTCCTGGCTTTTCTACCCCTATCTTCTTTTTGTGATATGTTTAATGACGTGTCTCCTTTCCTGGGTGCAAACAACATATGAAAGTACTTGTGTGAATTTTTTTAGCGCAATACGAACCCAGAAAAAAATTGCAAAAAGTAGGGCGGAATTTCACTAGTTTCGGTAGAGGATAGCCCTGGTTTGCAAAAAATATCTGAAAAATTCTCCCGAAAAAGTTTTTTCCAGAAATTTCTGCTAAGAATCTCAACTTAATTTGAGACAAAACACGACAAATTTCAGGTCAATCACCTACGAGAAAAATCAAACAGTTTCACACATAAACGAACCCTCCTTTCATCCCTAACAGCGATGAATAACAAATTTATTGCGAATCTTGTTGGACAAATCTGGGGCTCAAATTGTAGCCCAAACTCAATAGACACAGTGACGAATATCTGGTAAAAATTTCAGACCAAAATACTCATGGAGAAAAGCATAGTATATTCCAAACCGAGAGTGAACAAAACTGGTTTTCCAAAAACACAACGTCCTGGCTTTTCTACCCTTATCTTCTTTTTGTGATTTGTTTATCGACATGTCTCCTTACTTGGGTGCAAAAAATATATGAAAGTACTTGTATGAATTTTTTCAGTGCAATACGGAACCAGAAAAAAATTGCAGAAAGTAGTGCGGATCCTTGGTTTCCACAAAATTTCTGAAAATTTTTGGTAGAGGATATAGCCTTGGTTTGCACAAAATTTCTGAAAAATTCTCCCGAAGTAGTGTTTTCCTAAAATTTCACGTAACAATCTTGCCTGAATTTGGGACAAAACGCGACAAATTTGAGGTCAAACGGACGAGTATTCACTTAGGAAAAAAATCAAACAGTTTCACACACAAACGAACCTTCCTTTCAGTTTTGGTAGTGAGGAATAAAAAATTTATTGCGAATGTTGTGAGACAAATCAAGGGGTCAAATCTTATCTAAAACTCAATAGACACAGTGTCGAATGTCTGGTACAAATTTCAGACAAAAATATCCAAGGTGTAATCCATTGTAAGTCCTAGACCAAGAGTGAACAAAACTAGATTTCCGAAAAGAAAACGTCATTGCTTTTCTACCCCCTATCTTTTTTTTGTGATTTGTTTGTGGATGTGCCTCCTTACCTAGGTGAAACCAACATATCAATGTACTTGTGTGAATTTTTTTACTACAATACGGACCCAGAAAAAAATTGCAGAAAGTATGACGGAATGTCACAAGTTTCGGTAGTGGATAGCCTTGGTTTGCACAGAATTTCTGAAAAATTCTCCCAAAATAGTTTTTCCCTAAAATTCCACGTAACAATCTTGACTGAATTTGGGACAAAATGCGACAAATTTCAGGTCAAACGGACGAGTATTCACCTAGGTAAAAAATCAAACAGTTTAACACACAAACGAACCTTCCTTTCACCCTGGCAGTGATAAAGAAAAAATTTATTGTAAATCTTGTGGAACGAATCTGGGGCTTAAATGTTAGCAAAAACTCAATAGACACAGTGAAATATTTTTGGTAAAAATTTCATACCAAAATACCCAAGGAGTAAGGCGTAGAAAGTTCCAGATCGAGAGTGATTAAAATCGGTTTTTCGAAAACAAAACGTCTTGGCTTTTCTACCCCCTATCTTCTTTTTCTGATTTGTTTATGGACGTGCCTCCTTACCTGGGTGCAAACAACATATGAAAGTACTTGTGTGAATATTTTTCAGCGCAATACAAACCCAGAAAAAAAATTTGAAAAAAGTAGGGCGAAATTTCACAAGTTTCGGTAGAGGATAGCCTTGGTTTGCACAAAATTTCTGAAAAATTCCCCCGAAATAGTTTTTTCCATAAATTCCTAGTAAGAATCTCGACTGAATTTGGGACAAAACATGACAAATTTCAGGTCAAACGGACGAGTAGTCACCTAGGAAAAAAATCAAACAGTTTCACACACAAACGAACCTTCATTTCATCCCTAGCAGTGATGAATAAAAAATTGCGAATCTTGTGGGACGTATCTGGGACTCAAATCTCAGATAAAACTCAATAGACACAGTTTCGAATTTGTGGTAAAACTTTTAGATCAAAATACCCATGGAGCAAGGCATAGTAAGTCCTAGACCGAGAGTGAACAAAACTTGTTTTCCGAAAACAAAATGTCCTGGCTTTTCTTCCCTCTATCTTGTTTATGGACGTGCCTCCTTACCTGGGTGCAAAAAACATATGAAAGTACTTGTGACATCAGAACAATTAAGAATCTATCTCTTAGTTTAGATTTGAGTCTATCGTGTCACTCTTTATCAAATCTTGATGTTGAGGATGTGTTGGAGATTCCATATTGACTATAAATAAGGTTAATTTACAATATATAAGTTAGGACAATCTTCACTATAAAAGTCAATTTTGTAGGATTGAGTTAAACTTAAATTCCACTATCTGAATAATACACAACACCTTTTCCCTCTTGCATTCCATCTAAAAATTTCACACATCACAACAACGTTTAATTCACCTCTTCCTTAATTTATTCTAATCATCAATTTCATTCACCATGTGCTACTACTCCACTCAAATTCTGTGTTAGTTAAATAGTTGTTTTCGTCATGGAAGGCCAAGGAAGCAATCACGTAGGGGAACAAAGATCGCACCATCAAATTGCTCAAAATTGCTCACCAATTCAACGTTGCTACAAAAGTGTAAGTGCAAGTGCATCGATTCTGAGTCCTCCGTCGTTTTCTTTATCAGCAAAAAATAAATGAATTAAAAAGGACACTTCAAGGATATCTCAACCCTTATACAAGAAGTTCTCCGTCGTTGTCGCTCATGCTAGGCCACCGATGGTAGCTCTTCATGAACAAGATGCATTCTCAGAAGGCCTCGCCATCCACAACCATCAATGATTACAAGGACTCTAGCCACCAACACGAATTATGCATCTAAAAATACATTATCGATTACACAATTCAAAATGTATTTTCAATAAGGAAAAAATGATTATTTCACCAATCCTATCAGGCTGCAGGTTGAAATCATGGGTGTAGGAAGAAATGATCCTTCAATCAAAGAACAAGTTTTAAGAAGACAATTCTTCATATTGTTAACACGTAAAAGTCCAGTTTTCACAAAATAATATGTATTTAAGATTAATGGAGAAGACACACAGAACATGAAGAAATTTTTGATTTAGGAGATAATTGCTTAGTAATTATCAGGGATAATATAACTGAAGAGAGCCCTTAGAAGTTTACAATTAATGATTCTGAAGAAAAGAAAGTTGAATCTTTTTAAATGTACTTGCATGATGGAACCTTTGTAGTTGATAATTTATTAAATTCAATGTAAAATTATGTCCATAATCTTGACAGAAAATGAGGTGTACATTCATTACATTACATTAAATGGAAAATATTCATTCATATGTGTAAAGATCTTTGTTGTTCAGAAAATATTACATTACACACAAACTAATGTCTAAAAGAAGCTAGAACAACACCTACTTTCAAGTATTTTCAGGCTGTGGAAAGAATATTTGAGGTTCATCACTCTCAACATCTTTGTTGTTTCCTGATCATGCTGCTAATGTTTGCTGATCATAAAGAGTGAAATATTCTCAGTATGTATGGGAGAAGAAAGCTATAGAAATCATATTTTAAGAAAGAAAGGTATAATATTGAAAGAGAGAATCATATAATGTAAGTATGAAATAAGAAGAAGGAAGAAAGAGAGTGGTGAGGAAACAAGTTTACCCAACAAGTGAATGGATGAAACCATGACCACTCCCAACAATAGAGTACACCCGTGGTGGAATTGATGCCATAACTTTCAGAATTTTCTACTTCCCTATTTTCTATGTTCCTTAAATATAAACATGGTTACTCAACTTTAATATCGATAATAGAAATTGTTGCATGTAAAACATAACATTAAAAAGAAGATTAGTTGATGCGTGACGAAAATGATCAACATAAAATATTTGCATAAATAAGATTGTAATAGAAATGATTCAAAGATAATGTGGAGAAGTGGCACCTGATGAAGATGTAGGCATATGAGAATTGGTGTGTTAGAAATTTTCAATTTGTGCTTCGTCTTATATGTTTACTTGCTCTCTATCAACCCATATACTTTTAATGTGAGCAATTTTTTCCCAGTCTTCGCCTTCTTCTTTCTTGCACCGCTGTTTGAGCAGTGGACAATCTCTAATACTAAGATGTGAAATGGAGTCGGGCAGACCCTCCCCTGGTAAGCATTGGAATATTGGACAATTATGAATGTCCAATCTCTCAAGAGAAGAGAGGTGACAAAGACTCATGTAGTCCAGTTTCTTAAGATTTGGACAATCTTTTATGCTTAGCTGATTAAGAGAGAGTGGGAGCAAACCTTCCCCTGGGAAATACTCTACATCCTTTTTTTCAATAGACAAGGATTTTTGGGAAGGGTTGGTTCCCCAAACCCCCTTCTTTAGTGAGGTAACAAGTTTGGAGCAATTGAACAAACGTATATATTTTAGATTTGATGGCAAACATTCGTCAGACAACTCAACTCCTGGACAATCCTTTATATACAAATCATTAAGAGATGCAAGGGCAAACATGCATTTAGGCATTGATTTCAATTTCTTCAATTCTTCAATCGAAAATGTCTCTAGTTGAGGTGCCAATAATCCTTCATTGGGAAATGATTCAAATTCAGAACATTCTTTAATTATCAGAAACTTCAAATGACCATGAGGTTGCACTTGTGATATCATCTGTAGGTTACGACACTCGATTAATCCAAGGTGGTAGAGTTTTGGAATAAGTCCAGAGGGAAGTTCGTGAGAGACTCACAACATTTTCTGATATCCAAATGTACAAGAAAATGGTAGCAATGGTTTATGGGAATAGTCATGCCAGGACAAGAATTAATAAACAAGTATTCAAGAGGAGTATCGCATAGGAGGTTCCCCATCATATCAAATGAAGATGTCTCCATCTTCACCCCTTCAATTTCTACTGTCCTGGGATTGCATGCCTCAAGTTGTTTGCAATCATAAATAGACAAATTCTTTAAATGAGGAAGGTTCTTTGGCAAGTGCCCTAGTTTGGGACATTCCGACACAACAAGACTTTGAAGATGTGGAAAAGAACCCGTCATGCATTGCCATTCTTCCCATTCTTTCATATCAGTAAACCTCAGCTTTTCCAAGGATGCAAATGCAGAAGAGCTATTCCCATAAAAATCAGCATCTATCCTCACTATCTTATGAAGGCCTTGAATTTGCAAGTCCTTGAGAAATGCAAAAGTCCCAAGGCAAGGCAACCAATGGCAATATTTACAGTTATTCAAGGTTAACGACACAATATTGAATAGAAATTTATTCGATAACCAACCTGGAAATTGTGTGCCACAATAGCCCGTGATTGACAACTTCTCCAAATGTTTGGAAGGTTGTAGATACTCTAGTACTTCTCTTTCTTTTATTGAATCCTCATTGTCCCGCTTCAAATTCCATTTTAAATATAAGTCCACAAGATATGGTTTATTCTTCAAATCTGCTGTTAATACATCACAAGGATTCACAATATTTTCAAGATTTATAATTACCAAACTCTTGCGAAGATCAAGTTGTCCTAGTTGTTGAATACTGAATTCACTACTACTTTTGCCAACCTCAAACTCACCCATCCATACTTGAAGATTCTTCAGCTTTCCTAAAAGCAAAGGAACCTTTCTTAAATAAGTTCCCATAAGTTCAAGGCGACGCAACTTGGTGAGCTTATGCAAAGTCGAGGGCAAATCCTTCAAATAGGTACAATGGTTCAGCTTCAACACTTGCAAGTTATAGAGTGAACATATTGAGTCAGGAAGTCTCGCTATGTGTGTGGCTGAAAGGTCTAATGAACGGAGATGTATGAGATCGGCTATAGTGTCTGGTACCTCTATTATGTCACGACAGTAAGTCAAAGATAGGAGCCGTAAGAATTTAAAGTTGGAGACCAACTCTTGCATTGACATGTCATAGTAGACAACTGTTATAAATGTTCGTAGCCTTTTAGCATCACATAAACTCCTATACACATCACATTCAACCGTCTTTACAGTTGAAAAGTGACGAATGCTCTTTGGTACTCTTTCTCCTTCAGCGTTATCAACTCCCAACCTGAAACACATTTCACCAGAAACGTACTTTGCTAAATCATTGACAAGGTCGTGCATGACAAAGTATGTTTTGTTGTACGTAATTGACTGTTGAAAGAATGACCTTGATAATAGATCATTGAAGTATTGTTCACCTACTTCTTCTGGAGACTTACTTTGTTGAGAGCATTGTAGATAATTTTCAGCCATCCATGATAGAATTAAGCTCTCCTTGTCAAACCTATGGTCTTTGGGGAATAACGCACAATAAGCGAAACATCTCTTGAGATGAGAAGGCAGATGATAATAACTCAACAACAAAGCGGGGATGATTTTACTATCTTCTATTGGTAAGTCCCATATGTTGCTTCTCAGTACACCTTCCCACTCTGAAACAAAAGACTTTGACTGTAAAAGACCTCCTACCGTTTCAAGGGCCAGAGGCAGTCCTTGGCACTTTTCAACTATCTTCATGCCAGTCTCCTTCAACTCAGAAATAGACTTAGAGTTATCACCTTGAAAAGCATGTTTAGCAAAAACTTGCCAACTGTGATATTCTTGTAATTGCTTTAGTTGGTGAATCTTGTTTGACCCCACGGTAGAAGCAACTTTGTTAATGCGTGTTGTGATAAGAATTGTACTTCCCTTAGCACCATATTTAAGAGGAGTTTTCAATGATTTCCATTGGTCTCGATGTTCGTTCCATACATCATCCAGAACGAGGAGAAACTTCTTTCCCATCAACTTTTCTTTCAATAGTCCCTGAACCATTTCTAGGTTTCTGCTATCATCAGTTGACTTATGGATTGCCTCAAGAATTGCTCTAGTTGTCTTGAAAACATCGAATTCATCAGAAACGCAGACCCATGCTTTGATAGCAAATTTATCCTCTATCATTGGGTTGTTGTATACATGTTGAGCAAGTGTGGTCTTACCCATTCCGCCCATACCCACAATAGCAAGTATTGACAGTTGGCTACAGTTCTCATGATCAGATGTCAGCCAATCAAAAATGATTTCTTTGTCCTCATCTCTGCCATAAATAACCTCTTCAGCCACCAATGATGACGACTCATTTCTTTTCTCTGACACTTTATTATTACCAAATTCGGATCCGACACCAACAGCATTTTTGAGACCTAGATCATCCTTTTGGTTTAAAAGAGATTCAATGTCATCTAGGTGTTCTTTCAGCTTGGATTCAAGACTGCGTACCTGGCTAGAACTGGTTTGGTATTGAAGTTGTGACTGAGTTTTGGAGAATTCATAGTCTATTTCATCCAGCAGATCCTCTGTGTCCAGCAACACGTCTCTGACATCATCAAGCCATGCCTTAACATATGGATTTGTGAACTGCTTTAGTTCTGCATCATCAATCACAGCATTGATGGACACCAACTTCCTCCTCAAATTTTTCAGCAGCTTCTCATCCAGCTTTCTCCCACGAAAGTAGTCCAGGATTTGATGAGAATCGAGCTTGTGAAAAAGGAGCTGGAGAACAGCACCAAAAAGAGCACCACCAAGTGTTTCAAGGAGTGGCATGGTTGGAAGGGAAAGTGGGGAAATGAAAGAGAAGAAAGGGTTGTGAAAATTGGAAGTGCAG